>Ga0105104_10001726_pt1 | contig 16336 bp, 11 predicted proteins | sample PPLLaktember2015_3_FD_87034 | JGI IMG/M metagenome (GOLD analysis project Ga0105104, IMG submission 87034) | Freshwater sediment microbial communities from Prairie Pothole Lake near Jamestown, North Dakota, USA - PPLs Lake P7 Core (6) Depth... | ecosystem: Environmental > Aquatic > Freshwater >... | reverse complement strand
GCGGCCGGTCTCCGTCTGCTCCGGACGCTCGACGCCGAGCGGACGCGCCTTCTCTCGGCGGGCTCCGGCGGCCCCGCGCTGGAGCAGCTCGACCGGGTCCGCACCGAGGTCGAGCAGGCCACGGCGCAGGCCATCCACGCGCGCCTCGCGGACGTCTCGGCATCGCTCCGGGACCTCCTCGAGCAGGCCGACGTGCTGCGCTTCGAGATGACCCGCGGGGAGAAGGAGCTGCTCGATGCCGACGTGGACCAGCGCAAGCTCCTCGCCTCACGGCCCCTGCCTCCGCTGCCCACCGGCGGGCCCGCCGACGAACGGTGGCGTGTGGACGGAGAATGGTGGTCTGACGAGATCGGCTTCGAACGGGCGACGCTGAAGGACGGCTGCCCCGCCCCGAAGGGCACGCCGAGCGTCCGCTGACGCACGTTCCGACCTGGCGAGCGGCCTTCTCGGGTCGGGACCGCGGTCCTAGCTTGTTCGCGTTTGGGTCCGTGAGACCCGGGTCACGAGGCCAGGGTGGGACGGAGGAGAGGGTGACGGCGGTGGCGTGGCGGGCAGCGGCGGTGGGGCTGATGGTGTGGGCGGCGGGGTGGGACACCACCGCGCATGCCGCCGCGGAGCGCGCCGCGCCGCCCGAGCGCACTGGCCCGGCCGTCTTCCGGCTCGACCTGTCGGACGCCCAGCGCGAGCAACTCACCGAGGCCAAGCGCGAGGAGCTCATCGCCCAGCTGGAGACGCTGGTGCAGCGCTTCCCGGACGATTCCCCCCGCAAGCCGGACCTCCTGTTCCAGCTCGGTGAGGCGTACTGGGAGAAGAGCAAGGCCCTCCGGCGCGCGGAGACCGAGGCCGCCAGCGGCGGCGACCGGGCCGACCACCGCCGCAGTGACGCGGTTCGGACCCGTGCCATGGACGCCTACTCCCGCCTGCTCAAGGGATTCCCCAAGTACGAGCGGCGCGACGAGGTGCTCTTCTCGCTCGCCTACGACCTCGAGGACGTGGGCCGCGGCGATGAGGCCGTGGCGCAGTACCGCGCGCTCATCCGCGACTTCCCGAAGTCGAGGTTCGCTCCCGATGCCTGGCTCGAGCTCGGAAACCACGCCTTCGAGAAGGGCAACCTGGCCGCGGCGCAGGACGCCTACCAGCATGCCTCGCGCATCGGCTCGGCGCGGGTGCGCAGCTACGCCACGTACAAGCTGGCCTGGTGCGACTTCAACGTCGGCGACTTCGAGGCGGCGCGCGAGAAGCTGGCGCGGGTGGTGGACGGGAGCGCCGGCGGGACGAAGACGCTGCTCGACCTCCGCACCGAGGCCCTGGTCGACCTGACCCGGGTGTACGTGCGGCTGGACCGGCCCGACGACGGGCTCGCCTACTTCCAGCGGAACACCGAAGGGACCGAGCGCCGGAAGCTCGTCACCCGCCTGGCCAACGCGCTGGCCGATGCCGGCGAGCTGCAGGGCGCGCTCAAGGTCTACAAGGCCGTGCTCCAGGCCGAGCCGCTCGCGGCGGAGGCGGCGACCTGGCAACAGGCGGTGGTGCGGGCCTACGACGGGCTCCACGACCGCGAGCGCGTCCGCACCGAGGCGCAGCGCCTGGCGGAGATGGTTCACCCCGGCACGCGCTGGTGGACGGCCAACGCCGGCTCGCCCCAGGCGCTCCGGGCCGGATTCGACGCCGCCGAGGAGGCGCTCCGGACGCTGGTCACCGCCTACCACCAGGAAGCGCAGCGGACCGGCTCGCCCCGCACCTACCGCCTCGCGGCGGACGTGTACCGCGCCTACCTCTCCGCGTTCGCGCGGGACGCCGACCCGGAGTGGACCTCGGACTACGCCTTCAACATGAGCTTCTACTCCGCGGAGGTTGCCTGGGGTCTGGGCGACTGGCGGGCGGCCGCCGAGCAGTACGAGCGGGTGGTGGACTTCCGCATCCCCGCCCGGCCCACGGCCCGCGAGGTGGGCGACGAGCGTTACCGGGCAACCGCCGCGTACAACGCGGTCCTCGCCTGGGACCGGCTGGTGGACGCCGAGCACGGGCGCGTCCAGGCAGCCCCCACCCGCGTGGACGAGAAGCAGGGGAAGGGCGGGCTGCGCACCCGCGCTCCCACCGCCGGGACGACCGCGTCGGCCCTGAGCGAGGCCGAGCAGCGGCTGGTGGCCGCCTGCGACCGCTACGCCGAGCGCTTTCCGGAGGCGAAGGACGCCCTCGACATCCGCTACCAGGCGGCGGTGGTCTTCTTCGAGCGGGGTCAGACCCCCGCGGCTCTCGACCGGTTCGGAAAGCTCATCGCGCTGGCCCCGGACTCGGAGCGGGCGCGGCAGGCCGCGGACCTGACCCTCCACGTGCTGGAGACGAAGGGCGACTGGCTGGCCCTCAACGCCAGGGCCCAGGAGTACGCCCGGAACGGCGCGCTGGCCCGCCCGGGCACGGACTTCGCCAAGCGGGTGACGAAGGTCGCCGAGGCCAGCCGGTATGCCTGGGTGAGCGAGGTGGTCCACAAGCAGCAGCACCAGGACGTGCGCGCCGCCCAGGAGTTCCTCCGCTTCGCGGACGACTACCCGCGCTCGGAGCACGCGCCGCAGGCGCTGACCTACGCCATGGCGTTGCTCGAGGAGCAGGGCCAGCTCCAGCGAGCGGTGGAGGTCGGCCACCGCGCGCTCGCGCACTATCCCGCGACGCCGCTGCGCCTGAAGCTGGCGCACGGCCTGGCCGACCTCTCCGCGCAGCTCGGTGACTTCCGCCAGGCGGCCGAGGCGAGCGAGGCCTTCGTCGCCGCGTACGATCGCGCCCGGGCGGGGAAGGACGGTCCCCGCATCGAGCGGGCACTGCTCGACGAGGCCTCCGACTGGGTGGCCCCGGCGCAGGGCGAGGCGGGGCTGTACTGGGCCGCGGTGGGGCGGACCGAGCGCGCCATCAACGCCTACCAGGCGTACCTCAAGCGCTTCCCGGACCGGAAGGACGCCTCGGACGTGGCGCTGTCGCTCGGCCGGCTGCAGGAGTCCGCGGGACGGCTGTCGGCGGCGGCGCAGGCGTACGAGAAGGCGGAGACGCTCGTCCCGTCCGGGGCGGCGCCACGGCGCTTCGAGGCGCTGGGGCTGCAGCTGCAGGCATGGCGCAAGGCGAGGCAGGCGGCGCGGGTGAACGCCGTGCAGCAGCGGGTGCGCCAGCTCTGGGCGGGGCTCGGCCCCGAGGCGCGGAAGGACCCGGCGGTGGTGTCGACCTACGCCCAGCTCTTGCTCGACGACGCCGAGCCGCTCTTCGAGCAGTACCGCCGCATCGACTTCGCACGCACCCAGACCGTCCAGGCGGACCTGGCCCGGAAGCGCGCCTCGCTCAAGGGGCTGGAGCAGGCCTACGTCGCCGTGGTGTCGACCGGCGATGCGCGGAACGGCATCGCCGCGCTCACCCGGATCGGCGAGGCCTACGCCGACTTCGCGACGAAGATCCGCCAGGCGCCCACCCCGAAGGAGCTCGCCGAGGAGGACCGGGCTCAGTACCGCGACGAGCTGGAGCAGCTCGCCGCGCCCCTGGAGCAGCGCGCCCTGGAGACGTTGCAGAAGGGGCTGGCCAAGGCCTACGAGCTCGGCATCTACACCGACTGGACGCTGCGGGCGCAGGACGACGTGAACACGCTGCAGCCCGGCACCTACCCGCCGCAGACCCGGGTGGCGCTCCGCCCGCCGGATCCACCCGCGCCGCTCGCCGCGCCGCAGAGCTCCGCGTCGGTGGCGCTGGGGAAGGGGGCGGCGCGATGAGCCGCTGGCTCCTCCCGGCACTCCTCGGCGGAGCGATGCTCGCCGGCTGCGCGGGGTCGCGCGCTGCGGGGCCGGAGGGCCCGTCCACCGCCGCGCCTTCGAGCACGCCTGCTGCGACGCCACCCCCCGAGGGCAAGGCGCCGGAGCCCACCTCCGCAGGCGCCCCGGGCGCACGAGCCGCGCGCGGAGCCGAGGGACCGCTCGCCGAAGGCGTGGAGGCGTTCCGGGCCGGGAAGTGGCAGCAGGCAGCGGACGCCTTCCGCGTCGAGCTCCGCCGGAACCCGGACGACGCCGACGCGCAGTTCAACCTCGCCCTGACCGAGGAGCGGCTCGGGGCGGCGGATCGCGCGCGCTCGGCCTACGAGGCGGCGCTGAAGCTAGACGCGGAGCACGTCCCCTCGCTGGTCAACCTCGCCCGGCTCGAGCGCCAGACCGGACGGGCAGAGCGTGCGGTCCAGATCCTCGAGGCAGCCTCCCGCCGGCCGGCGCTGGCCTCCGAGCCCGGCCTCTGGGTCCAGCTGTCGATGACCGAGCGCGCCGCGGGAAATCTGGCCGACGCCGAAAAGGCAGCGCGCCGCGCCCTCAGCCTGCGCCGGGACCCGAGCGCCTACGAGGCGCTGGCGCTGGTCTCCTCGGCCCGGGGCCAGAACCGGGAGGCCGAGCTCCTCGCGCTCTCGGCGCTCCGGCTCGACGAAGAACGCGCCTCGACCCACGTGACTCTGGGGCTGGTGGCCTACCGGCTGGGAGAGGTGGGCCGTGCCCGCGCGGAGTTCGATCGCGCCGCCGCGCTGGATCCGGGCTCGGCGGATGCGTGGGCCAACCTCGGCGCCCTGGCGCTCGGATGGCGCGACTACGCCGGGGCGGAGCGCGCCTACCGACGGGCGAGCGAGCTCGAGCCGTGGGTGGTGGACTCGCGGCTCCGCCTGGCGCAGGCGCTCGCGGCGCAGGTGACGGAGGATCCCGCGAAGGCGACGGCGGCCGCCGCGGCGTACCGCGCCGTGCTCGCCCGCGCCCCGAACCGCCCCGAGGCCATCTGCGGCGCGGGATGGGCGCTGGCGCAGGATCGGAAGGCCGCCGCGGAAGCGGGGACGCTGCTCCGCCGCTGCCGTGAGCTGCCGGACACCTCGGCGGCCGAGCGGGGGCGCATCGACGGGCGCCTGTCGGTGCTCGAGTCGCTGGCCCGGGCGCCGGCCGCTCCGCCAGCTGGCCCGGAACCTGCTTCGTCCCGGGGGACCGGCGGCGGTCCGAGGGAGCAGGGCGCGGGAGGAGGGGGGACCCGGTGATTCTTACAGCCCCGGTCCGGAAACGAGTGGGGAGGCGGAGGTTGGAGGCGGCAATGCGGCGATGGTCGATGGCAGCCCTGCTCGTCCTCGGAGCGGCGACGGCGCGCGCCGAGGAGAAGGTCGTTCGCGAGGCGGACCGCACGGTGATCCGCAGGGAGACGCGGATCGACTTCGCCGACCAGACCCTGGAGGGCAACATCGTCCGGCCCGAGGGGAACTACATCCTCGAGCGCAACCGGAGCCGCTTCGAGAGCCTGGTCCGGCTGCGTTCCAGCTTCGAGCGCGAGCTCCGCGCCTCCACCGACGGGTTGCCACGATGAGCGACAGCGCGCCGGTGACACTCCGGCTCACGACCGCCGAGGGAGCCGTCCGGGACGTCCCGCTGACCGAGGAGATGCTCGTCCTCGGTTCGGGACCGGCGGCGGGCCTGCGGGTGCACGATCCGGCAGTGTCCAGCGTGCATCTCCTGTTGAAGCGCCACCGGGACACGGTGCTGGCGATCGACCTCGCCAGCGAGGCTGGCACGCAGGTCGGTGACACGCCGCTGCAGGCCCCGCGCGCGCTCCGCCACGAGGACGTCATCCGGCTGGGCCGCTCGCGGCTCACCGTGTACTTCGGCGCCGCGCCGGCCGTCGCCTCGGGTGTGCCCGCGCATCCGACGCTCCCGCGGCACGAGCCGTTCGTCCCCCGGAGCCCGATGCCTTCCGGGCCTGCACCCCGGATGCACGGCGGCGCGGCCCTGGCGATGGAACGGGTGGCGGTGCCCCGGGTTCTTCCGGTGCGGCACGCGGCGGTGCCCCGCGCCGAGGCGAGCGCCTGGAAGCTGCTCCTCGGCCCGTTGCCTGCGGCGCTCGCGCCCAACGAGAAGCACAAGGTGCTGCAGGCGGCGCTGGTCTGGGGTGACCAGCTGCTCGGGGTGGAGCACCTCTCGAATGCTCAGCCGCTCACGGTGGGCGAGGACGAGGAGGTCTCCACCTTCCAGGTCTTCCACCACGGGCTGGGGAAGGCCTTCGAGCTGGCGCGGGTGGAGAAGGGACAGCTCCGGGTCACCGTTCCCGAGGGGGCGGAGTGGACCGTCTTCGACGGCGCGCATCCGGTGGCCATCGCGGACATCCGGGACGAGGGGCGCCTCAAGCTCGGTCCGGCGGGATCGGAGGTCCTGCTGCCGCGGCTGCGAGAGTCGGTGCGGGTCCGATTCGGGCGGCTTTCGCTCCTCCTCCGCTGGGTGAGGCCGGCACGCCGCGCGGGAGTCCTGCCCGGCGGCTGGGAGACGCTGCGCTTCACCACCATGCTGCTGGGGAGCGTGGCGCTCTTCGGCACCCTCATCTTCGCGATCCAGAGCGCGCCCCCGGTGAAGCGCGGCTCGTGGGGCTCGCTGGCCGACAGCCAGCACTGGGTCTCCCTGGTCCGGCGTCCGCCGCCGCCTCCGCCGAGGCCGAAGGCCGGCGAGAAGAAGGAGGACGCCGGGGCCGAGGAGGGCAAGGCCGCGCCTGAGGACGCGGGGAAGGTCGGCAAGACCGATGCGGCCCAGAAGGAGGCCGAGGCCTCGAAGAAGGGGAGTCCGGCGGTGGACCCCAAGGCCCGGGAGGCCAACCGCACCCGCGCCTTCCGGAGCGGCCTGCTCGGCGCGCTGAAGGGCCAGGCGATCTCCGACGTGCTCGGGCCCGGCACCGCGGGCACCGGGATGAACAAGGCGATCGGAGGGCTGCGGGTCGGTACCTCCGAGACCGGCACCCAGCAGGGTTACGGTGGAATGGGCGCCCGGGGAATGGGCCTCGGCGGAGGCGGGGAGGGCCTCGGCATCGGGGGCGCCGGAACGGTGGGGATGGGACAGGGTGCGGGCGGCTACGGGAAGGTGGATCTCGGCGGCAAGAAGAAGGATTCGGTCCGCATCGTTCCCGGGCAGACGACGGTGGTGGGCGGGCTCGCGCGGGAGGTGATCGCCCGGGTCATCCAGGAGCACCAGAGCGAGATCAAGTACTGCTACGAGGTGCAGCTGAACCGGAACCAATCACTGGCGGGCAAGGTGACCGTGCTCTTCACCATCGACGGCAGCGGCGCGGTCGTGGACGGGCAGGTCTCCGAAACCACGCTGAACAGCGCCGAGACGGAGAAGTGCATGCTGGCGAAGATCCGTCGCTGGAAGTTCCCCGAGCCGGCCGGCAACGGCATCGTCAAGGTGAACTTCCCCTGGATCTTCAAGCCCGCGGGCTCGGAGTAGGCGAGCTCACGGCTGGACGGAGGCGAGGACGGACTGCACGAGCACCCGCTCGGTCTGCTCGTGCATGCCCCTGGCTCCGTAGTTGTTGCTGGTGATGGCGAAGGCCAGGTCGAGCTCGGGTACGAAGCCGACCTTGTTCCCTCCGTTCCCGGACATGTAGACCACGTGGACCTTCCGGTCGCGCCAGGGGAGGTCCTTCAGCCACCACAGGTAGCCGTACTGGGTTCCGGGCTCGATCTCCGCGTGGGGGCGGGTGGACTCGGCGATCCACGCGGCATCGAGGACGCGGGTCCCTCGCCACTGACCGCCGTTCAGCGCCAGCTGCGCGAGGGCGAGGAGGTCGCGACCCCGGAGGCGGAGCCCGCCCCCGGTCTGGACCGTCTTCTGCGGTGAGCGCACCCATTGCAGCCGGTCGATGCCGAGCGGCGCGAAGAGCACGTGGTCCGCGAAGCGGTCGAGCGGCTCGCGCACCGCGCGCTCGAGGAGGAAGCCCAGCGTGGCCACTCCGGCGGTGCAGTAGCGGAAGCTCCGGCCGTACCTGCTCTCCTCCGGCCGCGGGTTGAACGAGGGGAAGCCCTGGATGGGGAGGTCGAGGAAGAATCGCGGCCAGTCCTCGACCAGGTACATCCGCTCCTCGTTCCCCCGGCTGTACTGGTTCCAGTCGTCGCACTCGAGGAGCGAGCTCATGGTGAGGAGGTCCTCGACCGTGATGCGCTCCTTCCGCGGATCCGGGTTGGCGAACGGGCGGCGATCCTTGAAGACCGGCGTCACCCGGGTCGCGACGCCTGCCGGCAGGCGCTTGCGGTCGATGGCCGCGCCGACCAGGTAGCCGGTGAGGGTCTTGGTCGCCGAACGGGTGTCGAGCAGCGTGTCCGCATTCGCTTCGCCGAAGTAGCGCTCGAAGACCAGGCTTCCCCGTCGGGCGACGAGGAGCCCGGTGAGCTTCACCAGGCTGCCGGAGCGAACCTGATCCTCCACGGCCCGGAGCGGTGCCGGGTCGATGCCATTCGAGGAGGGATCGGCCTCGGTCCAGGTCGCCCCGCCCGCGGCGAGCGACAGGGCGAGCAATCCAGCAACGTGGGGCATGGACCCTCCTGGCAGATGAGCCGGCCGATTGCCAACCCCGAATCCGCGCGCGTGGAACGGAGCGCGAGCCGCAGCGGCTCTCCCCGTCGCGCGGCGGTTTCGCGAACTGGCTTGCCGCAACATTTCCGGACGCTGGGCCGCGGGAGCGCCGCCTCCGCCGCGGCGGGCGTCCATTCCAGCGCGTTCAGCCCCCCTGTCGGGAAGCGGAGCGTTACACCCACGGAGGCATCGGGGTCAGACCGGTGCGCGGCCCTTGGACGCCTTCCGCTCCTCCCTCAGATCGTCGGCGTCGAGCGGGCGGTGGTCCTCGTCTCCGCGCTGGATCGACGACGTGTCCTCGCCCGGGGACACCTGGCGCGAGCTCTGGGCACCGCGAGGCCGCATGTGATGGGCGAGGAGCTCCTGGCGATCGTGCCGGAGGTGCACGCCATTGGCGTCCACCGAGGCCACGGAGGCCGAGGCATCGACCACGATGCGCTCCTTCACCAGCGGCAGGAGCGGCTCGCGGGTGAGGAAGAAGTGCCCGCCGCTGAGGCTCTCCACGTAGCCGATTGGCCGGCCGCTGCCGTCGAACACCGCCATGCCTTCCCGAATCTCCTGTGCGTGTGCGCTCAACCCCGCCGCCTCCTCTCCACCTTCGATGCAGCGAAGGTGGGCACGGCCCGGACGGTTGGCCGGCCAGCCCGGGCGAGGAGGAGGCGAGGGGGCGGCTGCTCACTCGCCCGCGGCGAGCTGGTCGCGCTTCCGCTCACGGTCGGCCCTGTAGCGCTCACCGGTGGCGAGCACGCGCTTGCGCATCCGCACCGACTTCGGGGTGACCTCCACCAGCTCGTCGGGAGCGATCCACTCCAGCGCTCGCTCCAGCGACATCTCCCGCGGCGTGGTGAGGATGACGTTCTCGTCGCGCCCCGCGGCCCGGATGTTGGTGAGCTTCTTCTCCCGGCAGGCGTTGACGTTGAGATCGGAGGGGTGGGCGTTCTCGCCGATGATCATCCCCTCGTAGACCTGGATTCCGGCGCCGACGAAGAGCGTGCCGCGCTCCTGGATGGAGAACAGCGCGTAGGGCACGGTGTCGCCCTGGCGGTCGGAGACGATGGCCCCGTTGCTCCGCTTGGGGATGTACCCGAACCACGGCTCGTAGCCGTCGAACTGCGAGGACATGATGCCCTCGCCGCGGGTGATGGTGAGGAACTCGCTCCGGAAGCCGACCAGCCCCCGCGCCGGGATGCGGAAGGTGAGCCGGGTCCGACCGCTGCCGAGCGCGCTCATGTCGGTCATGCGGCCCTTGCGCGGGCCGAGCCGCTCGGTCACCGCACCCACCGAGGCCTCGGGCACGTCGCAGACCATCAGCTCCATCGGCTCGTGGATCTGCCCGTCCACCTCGCGGGTGAGAGGCTCGGGGTTGCTCGCGGTCAGCTCGTAGCCCTCCCGGCGCATGGTCTCGATGATGACCGCCAGCTGGAGCTCTCCGCGTCCGACCACCCGGAAGGCATCCGGGGTCTCGGTGTCCTCCACCCGGATGGAGACATTCCGGTAAGCCTCGCGGTACAGCCGCTCCCGGAGGTTCCGGGAGGTGACGTACTTGCCCTCGCGCCCGGCCAGCGGGCCGTCGTTGACCCGGAAGACCATCATCATGGTGGGCTCGTCCACCTTGATGCGGGGCAGGGCGACCGGAGACTCCGGGTCGGCCAGGGTGTCCCCGATGCTCACGCCCTCGATGCCGGCGACGCTGACCAGCTCGCCCGGCCCCGCGTCCTCGATCTCCACCCGCTTGAGGCCGGAGAAGCCGTAGAGCTTCAGCACCTTGCCCGGCTCGATCTTGTTGCCCTCGCGCAACACCGCCAGCGTCGACCCCGAGGTGATGCGGCCCGAGTGCACCCGCCCGATGACCAGACGGCCCACGTAGTCGTCGTAGTCCAGGTTGGCGACCAGGAGCTTCAGGCGGTCCTCCCCCTCGGCGGGCGCCGGCGGAGGCTGGATGTGGGAGAGGATCGACTCGAACAGCGGCCGCAGGTCCGTCCCGGGCTGGGCGAGCGAGGTCGAGGCCTGCCCCTGGCGGGCCACCGCGTAGAGCACCGGGAAGTCGATCTGCGACTCGTCCGCGCCGAGGTCGATGTACAGCGAGTAGACCTGGTCCAGCACCTCGCGGGGGCGGGCGTCCTGCCGGTCGATCTTGTTGATCACCAGCACCGTCTTGAGCCCCATCGACAGGGCCTTGGAGAGCACGAACCTTGTCTGCGGCAGCGGCCCCTCGGCGGCGTCCACCAGGAGGAGCACCCCGTCCACCAGCCGGAGCCCGCGCTCGACCTCGCCCCCGAAGTCGGCGTGGCCCGGGGTGTCGATGATGTTGATCTGATGCCCGCGGTACTGCACCGCGGTGTTCTTGGCGAGGATGGTGATGCCCTTCTCGCGCTCCAGGTCGTTCGAGTCCATGACCCGGTCGGTCAGGGCCTCGTTGGAACGGAACACGCCCGCCTGGCGCAGCATGTGGTCGACCAGCGTGGTCTTGCCGTGGTCGACGTGGGCCACGATGGCCACGTTCCGGATGTTCTCGCGGGGGATCATGAAGGGACTGGCCGGGCGCCGCCGCGGCGCGGCGTGCTCATAGCGTGCGCCCGCGCGGGTTCGCAACTCAGGGAGCGTTTCAGCTCCCGGAGGTCGCCTCGACCACCCGCCGGATGGCCCCCTGGAGCATCTCCAGGCTGATCGGCTTGGCGACCTGGGGCACCGGAGAGCTGCGGAGGAACTCCTCGCTCCGGGGCGTGAACGCGCCGCCGGTCATGAAGATCATCCGCTCCGCCTGGTCGGGGGCGACGCGGTGGAGCTCCTTGTAGAAGTCCTCGCCGTTCTGCTCCGGCATCATGAGGTCGGAGAGGATGACGTCGAACCGCTCGCCGGTCTCGAGCAGGGCCAGCGCCTCGCGCACGGTGGTCAGCGCGGTGACCCGGTGCTCCCGCCGCAGCAGGCGTTGGATCGCGGTGCAGATGTAGGGCTCGTCGTCGACCACCAGGAGCTTCACTCGCTGCGGCGGAGGTGCCTCGGGGCCGGGGAACACCGCGGTCGTCCGCTCCGGCTGGTGGGGCGGGAGCGCCACCCGGAAGGTGCTGCCCTTGCCAACCTCGGACTCGAGGAGGATCTCCCCGCCGAGAGACCGGACGATGCCCAGGCAGATCGACAGCCCGAGGCCCGTGCCCTCGCCCACCGGCTTGGTGGTGAAGAAGGGGTCGAAGACGCGGGCCCGCAGCTCCTCGGGGATGCCCCGCCCGGTGTCGGAGACCTCCACCACCGCGCGTCCCAGGCCGTCGGTCCGGGTGCGGATGCGGATCTCGTTCTCGGCCGCGGCGCCGTCGGGGATGGCCTGCGCGGCGTTGAGCAGGAGGTTGAGGAACACCTGCCCGAGCCGCGACTCGTTGGCCTTCACCATCGGCACCTGCTGGATGTCGCGGAGCACGCGCGCTCGCTGGCGCATCTCCTTGCCGGCCATCTTCTCGGCGAAGGCGAGCACCTTGCGCACGTCCACCACGGCCGACACGTCCTCGGAGTCGACGCGGCTGAAGGCCTTGAGGTCGCGGACGATGAGGCCGATGCGCTCCACGCCCTGGCGGGTCTCGGCGACCAGCTGGAGAATCTCGTCCGTGGCCGGCCCGAGCGTGCTCCGGAAGCGCTCCAGCTCGTCGGCGAGGTAGAGGACGTTGGCGTTGACGAAGGCGAGCGGGTTGTTGATCTCGTGCGCCACGCCCGCGGCGAGGGTGCCCACCGAGGCGAGGCGGCTGGCCACGAGCAGCTGGGCCTGCATCGCCCGGCGCTCGCCGATGTCCCGGTGCACGGCGATGGTGGCGATGTGGCGTCCCTCTGCGTCGCGGAGCGGGACCACCGTCACCTCGCAAAAGGTCTCGGACCCGTCCTTCCGGAGGGCGATCACCTCGCGGCTCCAGCGGCCGTAGCGCCTCAGCGCCGCGAGGACGGTGGCCTGGAGGTTCGCCTCCGACAGCTTGAGCACGTCCGACCAGGGGCGGCCCAGGACCTCGCCCTTGGAGTAGCCGAAGAGCCGCTCGGCGGAGGTGTTCCAGTCGACCACGTTGCCCTGCAGGTCGAGGAAGATGACGCCGTCGTTCAGGCTTCCGAAGAGCAGCGCCTCGCGCCGCAGCTCCTGCTCCGTCTGCTTGCGGGCGCTGACGTCCATCAGCGTCCCGACGATGCGGAGCGGCGTGTCGTCCGCGTCGCGCATCACGTTGCCCTTGGCCGCCACCCACAGCGAGCCCTCGGCGCCGGGGCGCATGAAGCGGAACTCGGCGTCGAACTGCCGGCGCCCCTGCACCGCCGCGTCCACGGCGCCCCGGACCCGCTCCCGGTCGTCGGCGTGGACGAAGTCCATCATCGGCAGGGCGGTCCGCGAGAGCGTGCCCGCCGGCGCCCCCACCACCCGCTCCACCGTCTCGTTCCAGCTGATGACGCTGCTGCGCAGGTCGAGGCTGAAGGTGGCCACCTGGGCGGCGGCGAGCGCCTCGCGCAGGTTCTCGTCCCCGTCCGAGGTCTCCTTGAAGGTGAAGCGGAGGCTGCACTGGCCCCCGAGCTGGACCCGATCGCCCTCGTCGAGGCGCCCCGGGCCACCGAGGCGGGTTCCGTTGAGGTAGGTGCCGTTGGTGGACCCGAGGTCGGTGAGCTCGAACTTGCCCTCGGTGGTCCGGATGATGCGGGCGTGCTTGCGGGAGACGCCCTCCTCCATCAGGCGGACCTGGGCCTCGGGGCTCCGGCCGACGATGGATTCCTCGCCGCTGATCTTGAAGCTCCGCCCGACCGTGCCGGGCGTGGAGGCCGCGGTGACCACCAGCCACGCCGCGACCGGCTGTGGCTGCGTGGTGGGGATGGGATGGAGGGTGGTGGTGTCGTCGCTCAAGGGTGCAGCGAGCCTCGGCAGATGCTCAGAGCGTGACGCCCCGTGGCGCGGAGGGTCAAGGGTGCGGCCTGCGCCTTGTCGGTGCCATCCGGTGGAGGAAATCGAGCACAGCGCGGTTCACTTCCTCCGGTCGCTCCAGAAGGGCGGTGTGGCTCCCACCCCGGACCAGGAACAGCTCGGCAGACGGGATCTCCAGCGCCATGCGCCGCGAGAGCCAGGTCGGGGTGAAGCGGTCGCGATCTCCGGCGACGACCAGCGTGGGCACGTCGACGGCCCCGAGGTGGTCCTCGGCGCCGTGCTCCGCGGCGGCCTGCATCGCCCGGAGGAAGTAACGAGGATCCATCCGCTCGATGTGCTCGAAGTACGGCTGGAGGTCCGCGCGGCGGAGCAAGCTCGCGTTCACCTCGGTGGACATGGCGATCTCCATCGCCAGGCCGCTCCGGACGCCGACCCGGGTGAGCACCGAGGCGACCCGCGGGAACCGCTCGGCGCCCCGGCGGAGGGAAGGCAACGCGCGGCGGAGGAGGGTGGTGTCGTGGAACGTGTCCAGCGGGTGCCCGGGGCTACCGGAGACGAGCACCAGCCCACGCGTCCGGTCCGGGTGCAGCCGGTGGAACTCGAGCGCGAGCTGCACGCCCATGCTGTGCCCGACGATCACCGCGCTCCTGACCCTGAGCGCGTCGAGGACGGCGGCGAGGTCGTCGGCGAACTGGGGGATGGAGGGGACCACGCCCGGGGGCGGCAGCGGCGACCGACCGTGCCCCCGGTAGTGCCAGTGGACGACACGGTGTCGCTCCGAGAGCACCGGAAGGAGGTACTTCCAGGCGAAGCCGTCGCAGGCGAGGCCGTCGCAGAGCACGACGGTCGAGCGGCCACTTCCCTCCACCTCGACCTGAACCTCCGCGCCATCCGGTCGCGCGACGAGGAAGGTCCTCGGCCCGCGCGGCGGGCGAACGCGTGCGGACGGGCGCCTGGGCGCGGGCGCACCCGGGGCGGGCCAGGGCATGGCGTCGCGACTCACCGGGCCGTAGTGTAACCAGGAGCCTCGAGCACTCCCACGTGACCCACGTCCATTCGCATCCCCCTGCCTTCTCCGACCCGCGGCACGCGGACCACGCCCAGCCGTGTGACAGCCCGGGCCTGCGCGCCGGGGACCTGGCCCGGGCGCGCGACACCCGGCGGATGACGGCGGCACTGGTCCTCACCTGTCTCATCGCCGTGGTGGAGGCGGTCGGGGGCTGGCTCACCGGCTCGCTGGCCCTGCTTTCGGATGCCGGACACATGTGGACCGACGTGTCGGCGCTGGGGCTGGCGCTGCTCGCGGCCTGGTTCGCGGGCCGCCCGGCCAACCGAAAGCGCACCTACGGCTACGTGCGGCTGGAGATCCTCAGCGCGCTGGTGAACGGGGTGCTGCTCCTGGGCATCACGGTGTTCATCGTGATCGAGGCCGTCGAGCGGCTGAAGCGCCCCACCGCGGTGGATCTGGGGCCCATGGCCGTGGTGGCCACCATCGGCCTCGGAGCGAATCTCCTGGCGATGGGGGTCCTGCACTCCGGTCACTCGCTGAACACCCGGAGCGCGTTCCTGCACGTGGTGGGCGACGCGCTCTCCAGCGTGGGGGTGCTGCTCGGCGCGGCGGTGATGGCCTTCACCGGCTGGAAGTGGGTGGACCCGGTCATCTCGATGGGCATCTCGGCGGTGGTGGTGGTGGGCGGCTGGCGGTTGCTCCGCGAGGCGGTGGACGTGCTGCTGGAGACCGTGCCCCCGCACGTGGACGTGGAGGGGGTGGAGAAGGCACTCGCCTGCATCCCCAGGGTCACCGCGGTGCACGACCTCCACATCTGGACGGTGGGGAGCGGGATGGTGGCGCTCTCGGCCCATCTGGTGGTGGACGAGCCGAGCGCCTGCGAGAACGACACCATCCTGGTGGCGGCGAAGCGCGCGCTGGTGGAGCGGTTCGGCATCGACCACAGCACGCTGCAGATCGAGAGTCAGGCACTGGCCGGCCCGGGGGCCGGATAGCGGCCTCGGCCGTGCGCATCGTCGCCGGCACGCATCGGGGGCGTCCTCTGGCCGGGCCGAAGAGCTCCGGTCTGCGGCCCACCGCGGACCGGGTTCGCGAGTCGCTCTTCAACCTGCTCGGTCAGTTCTTCGCGGGCGGGGAGGTCCTCGACCTCTACGCCGGCACGGGAGCGCTGGCGTTCGAGGCGCTCTCGCGGGGGATGCACCGGGCGGTGCTGGTGGATCGGGGCGCGGAGTCCGCGCGGCTGGTCCAGGAGAACGCCCGGGCCCTGGGAATGGAGAGCGCGATCGAGCTCCTCCGGATGCCCGTGGCGCGGGCGGTCCCCCGACTGGCGTCGGAGGGGCGGCGGTTCGCTCTCGTGTTCGCCGACCCGCCGTACGCGGAGGAGGCGGTGGTGGAGGTGGTGCGGACAGTGGGGGAGGGGCGGCTCCTGGACGAGGGCGGGACGCTGGTGGTCGAGCACGGACGCCGGGAGGTCGCGCCGGACATGGTGGCCGGCCTGCAGCGGGTGGAGTCCCGGCGGTTCGGCGACACGGTGGTCAGCCTCTACCGGTCGGCAACGGTTCCTTGACGGTCCGCCGACGGTCCGATGATGCTCCTGGGCCACGTGGCCACCGCCATCTACCCCGGCTCGTTCGACCCGCTGACCAACGGGCACCTGAGCATCATCCACCGCGGGCTCACCATGTTCGACCGGCTGATCGTGGCCGTGCTGAACAACCCGCGGAAGCAGTCGATGTTCGGCGTGGAGGAGCGGAAGGCGCTCATCCGCGAGGCGATGCCGGATCCGCGGGTGGAGGTGGACTCTTTCCAGGGCCTGCTCGTCCACTACACGCGGAAGAAGGGCGTGCACACCATCCTCCGCGGCCTCCGCGCGGTGTCCGACTTCGAGTACGAGTTCCAGCTGGCGAACATGAACCGGAAGCTCGACCCGGACTTCGACACCGTCTTCATGATGACCGGCCAGGACAGCTTCTACATCTCGTCGCAGCTGGTCCGCGAAGTCGCCTCGCTGGGCGGGGACGTCTCCGAGCTGGTGCCGCCGAACGTGTTCAGCGCGCTGCGGGAGAAGTTCCCGTC
>Ga0105104_10001725_pt1 | contig 16338 bp, 16 predicted proteins | sample PPLLaktember2015_3_FD_87034 | JGI IMG/M metagenome (GOLD analysis project Ga0105104, IMG submission 87034) | Freshwater sediment microbial communities from Prairie Pothole Lake near Jamestown, North Dakota, USA - PPLs Lake P7 Core (6) Depth... | ecosystem: Environmental > Aquatic > Freshwater >... | reverse complement strand
GCCCACGTGATGTTCGAAAACTCCCCGGTCAACACACAGACGGGCCAGCCCGCGCTCGAGCACCTCCGCACGGCATTGGAACTCGGTATGCACGCCATCACTGCCAACAAAGGACCGGTCGTCCATGGCTACCGGGATTTGACCGCGCTGGCAAAATCAAAAGGCAAAAAATTCAGCTTCGAATCGACTGTTCTGGGCGGTTCACCGGTGTTCTCCGTCTTCCGCGAGACCTTCCCGCTTGCCGAGCTTGCCTCGTTCAAGGGGATTCTCAATGCAACCACGAATACGATTCTCTCAAGGATGGAGAACGGCGAATCCTATGAGGAGGCAGTGAAATATTGCCAATCGGTTGGAATGGCAGAGACCGACCCCACCAATGATGTCGATGGCTGGGATGCGGCCATCAAAGTTGCTGCGCTCGTCACAGTCTTGATGAATACTCCGTTCACACCACAGCAGGTAAATCCCACCGGTATTCGCGGTATCACCCCTCAAATGATCGCCAAAGCCAAAGCCGAAGGTAAACGTTATAAGCTGGTCTGTTCCGTTGAGAAGGCCGGAGAGCAGATCAAGGCGCGCGTCGCGCCCGAGCTCGTCGATGCCTCGTCACCGTTGTACGGAATGATGAACTCATCCACCGGAGTGACCTTCCGCACAGACGTGCTGCCCGATTATTCGATCACGGTCTCTGAGCGCGAGGGCATGGCCGGCGGACCCATCGAAACGGCATACGGTCTCTTCGCAGATTTTGCGCGCGCCGCGCGTGCAGTGAAGTAATTGTCTGTCATTGCGAGGAGCCAGCGCGCTGAGCGGAGGGCATAGCCCGAAGACGAAGCGCAGTCGACGAAGGGCTCCCTCGCAATGACGTAATTTTTTTCTGGAGCAACCAACATGGATCCAACGACCTACACCGACCTGACACAAGGCAAGATCAAGCACATTGACTTTCGTATCAGCGTTAATTTTTCCACGCGCACGCTGGAGATCGAAGCCAGATATCAACTCCAGGAGCCTGTTCAAGGCTCTCTTTATTTGGATTCCTTCAAGATCGATCTGAAAGAAGCTCGTGCGAACAGCCGTGAACTGGAATGGGAGTTCGATGCCCAGGACGATGTTTTGGGCGAGCGCCTGCATTTGAAAGGGCTTGAGAATGACTCAAGCTTCACGCTGACGTTCCAGACTTCAATCGAGGCACGCGCCTTGCAGTGGCTCAATGCAAGCCAGACAGCTGGCGGGAACTATCCCTTCCTGTTCAGTCAGTGTCAGGGCATCCACGCCCGCAGTGTCTTTCCCTGCCAGGATACGCCTTCGGTGCGGTTCACCTACTCGGCGGAAGTGGAAGTGCCGCAAGGGTTGGTGGCGGCGATGGCGGCCGAGCAGACCGGGGTCCAGGCAGGAAGCGGGCAAACCCTTTTCAGTTTCAAGATGCCCCAGCCCATCCCATCTTATCTATTTGCGCTGGCGGTGGGGAATCTGGCCTTTCGTGAACTGGGGCCGCGCACGGGAGTCTACGCCGAACCGGAAACCATCGCGGCTGCGGTCTGGGAATTCGCCGAGAACGAGAGCAAGCTGAATGAGGCTGAGAAGCTGCTCGGTCCCTATCTGTGGGGTCGCTATGACGTGTTGATTTTGCCGCCCTCCTTTCCATACGGCGGGATGGAAAACCCACGCCTAACATTCCTGACACCGACAGCCATTCTCGGCACCCGCGGCCACACCTCCTTGATCACGCACGAACTCGCGCATGCCTGGACCGGGAACCTGGTGACCAATGCCACCTGGCAGGATTTCTGGCTGAACGAGGGTTGGACCACCTATGCCGAGACGCGCATCACCGAGGTGCTTGAAGGAAAAGAGGTCACAGATCTTCACGAAGTCTATGATGAAAAACGATTGATTACCGTTATGGAACGCGTTGGGATGGACTCGTCATATACCTGCCTGAAACTACCTGCAGATGAAAAAGATGCTGACGCGTTCACAACCATTATTCCCTATTACAAAGGTTGTTTTTTCCTGCAGGAGTGTGAATATGCTGTGGGGCGCGCACGCTTTGATGCTTTCATCCAAAAGTACATGGCGCGCTTTCAATTCCAATCTTTGACCACCGAGGCGTTCCTGGAATTTTTGAAGGCAGAACTGCCGGAGGTCTTCGAAAAGGTAAATGTGCAGCAGTGGATCTATGAGCCAGGACTCCCGGATGAGCGACACAGACCGAAATCCCGTTTGTATGATGAGGTCAAACAGGTTTTGGATGATTACCAGCAAGGTATCAAACCCACCCAAGAGCAGGTCCAGAGCTGGCATCGTTATCAGATCTTATCCTTCCTGCAGGGTTTACCGGGGAAGATAACTGTTGAAGATTGCCAATATTTCGATGGTATTCTCGAACTTAAAAAAAGGAACGATCTCGCACTCTTCTCGTATTTCTACATTACCTGTATTGCCAGTGGTTATCAGGCAATCCTGCCGCGCGTAGAACAATTTATGGAAACGATCGGCCGCATGCTCTACGTCCTGCCGGTCGTACGCGCAATGACAGAGGCCGAGTGGTCGCGTGAGCATATCCGCCCGCTGTTCGAGCGCGTGCGTGACCGCCATCACCAGATTACGGTTCGTGCGATGGAAGAGATATTGAAAAAAGCCGGATTATAAATAAAACAGGGCAAACAATTAAGGGTTCAATTTATTCCGCCCAATTCGAAAATGCAGGGGCCAGCGAATGAGAAGTGGTTCATTCTCATCGCCCCAGGCCGCGAGCAGCTTATGCCAGAGGAGATCAAGAGGATGATCTCCTCTTTGTGCTTTATATCTTTGGGTGGCAGACCAGCTGTTAAGGAAACCAGCAAATTGAATTAAATTCCAATTCATCTCCATTGCAAATGAGGGAGGGATGATTTCATCAAAGGGAAATGGGATGGTTTCATACCGATGTTCCAGATAGCGGATACGTTCGGGCCAAAAGCCGGCCAACACTTCAAAATAATACTGCTCGATCAATGGATCGACCTGCGGGGAAATTTCCGGGAGGCTGTACGTCCATGCAGCAAGGATGCCATTGGGTTTAAGCACACGCCTGACTTCGCGGTAAAACTCGTCAAAGTTAAACCAGTGGATGGCAACCGCAACAGTGACGAGGTCCACACTGGAGGCGTTGAGCGAAACATGTTCAGCGGGTTCCACGTGATAATTCACTCGCTCGTGGACATAAGCCAGCGAAATTTGTTCGGCACTGGCGTCGGTCGCATGGACTTTATCAAAGTGTTTGGCGAGTCCAAGCGCGGCTTGACCATTCCCGGTACCGCAATCCCAGGCTAAGGAATGTCCCGGCGCAAGGGAGGCAAGGTAGGCATAAATTTCATCAGGATAATATGGGCGATATTGGGCGTACTGCTCGGAATGGTTGGAAAAATGGTCCTCAAAACTAAAGTTTTTATTCCCGGTTGACATATATATTCCCTTTTTATTTCACGTCCAATCAGCGCGCTCTACTGTCTGGCGCAATGCCCCGAAATGTTCCACTAAATTTGCCAGTTGATAATGGGCGTTCAGTCCGCTGGGGTTGGGCAGGACCCAGGCTGTGGTGCCCACTAAGCGTTCCGGCTGCCGGCCAAGGGCAACGGTTTTTTGTGCAAAAGCTGTCCGATAGGCGCTGATGCCCAGCACCGCCACGACTTGTGGCTGGTAGCGTTTCAGCTTGGTTTCCAACCGTCGTCGGCCCGCCATCAATTCATCGGGAGATAGTTGGTCTGCTGTGGCAGTTGCGCGGGAGACTAAATTGGTGATCCCATAACCAAGTGCCAATAATTCTCGTTCTTCGCTGGGATCCAGCAAACGCGGCGTGAAGCCCGCCTGATGCAGCGTGGGCCAAAAGCGATTGCCGGGGCGGGCGAAATGATGCCCGGTCGCACCGGAATAGAGCCCGGGGTTAATTCCGCAAAACAACACGCGTAGACCCGGAGCGATCACATCCCGAACGGTCTTATCTTGTGCGGCAAACAGGTCGGCGCGCGTGGGCTTGTCAGATCGTTTCATTTTTCGAAGAACTTTTGATAAGTGACCCCGTCCAGCTTATCTTCGTAAGGGTTTTGCGAACCGACGGCTGGTACTTCGGGGCATGGTCGAGAATGGTGATAGCAGGTTTCATTGGGGTAAAATCAGATGGTCACGAGTATAGCATGTCTGTCTGTTGCTGAATCAGTTGCGCATCGACTGCGCCAGCCTAGCTCGGGAGGTTTAAGTGTCCGTCACGAAACAACGTACGCTCGATTATGTGGAACTTGAGTGGGGAACTTATGTCGAACGGTTCAACCGGCTGCCAAAAGAGGAACAAAATAAACGCGTCGAGGAAATGGGGTTTGAATCTTTTCGTGATCTGCTGGCACACATCCTGGCGTGGTGGGATGAAGGCCTGGGCATCATCCATGCCATCGCGGCGGAACGCCCGTTCGAGCGGAAGAAATATGATTTCGATATATTCAATGCCGAAGCAGTTGCAAAGTATAAGCTGTGGGAGGCAGGCAAGTTCATGGCTCATTTCGAGAAAACGCGTCAGAAAATGGGAGCCGACCTGGAGTCCATGAATGAGAGCGTGTTCGAGAACCGTCGCGTCAAAGCCTGGCTGCACGCTGCCATCCTGCATCACGCCCGCGAACATCTCGTTGCGTTGAGTCGCTTTCTGGCTCTGGATATGCTGGAAAACAATTGGGCTACCTACATCGAAGACTTCAATTGCCTCGAACCCGAAAAGCAAAGGGAGTTTTTATCGAACCAGGGAGTAGACAACTTTCACGATTTGTTGGGGCATGTCATTGGCTGGTGGGAGGAAAGCGCGCGCATCATCAATGGGATTCTGGACAGCCCGGCGTTCGCCTGGCAGGACCCGGAAACGGATTCGTTCAACCGCGAGCTGATCCGAAAATTTTCAAGCTGGTCCAATGAGGATTTGGTCAAACATTATGAAAGTGTACGTCTGGCATTGATCGACCTGGTCGAGAGGTTGCCTGAGGACGCCTTCCTGAATAAAGATATCGAAGGCTGGCTCGCCTCAGATGTCGTGAGGCACTACGATGATCATCCCATCCCTACATAGTTGAATTGCAGTCTATCAGGTGAAGTCATGAAGGAACACATTGTTTATCTTGCGCTTGGCTCCAATCTCGACGACCGCCTTGCAAACCTAAAGCAGGCGATTGCCGCGTTGACGCCGCAAATGGATGTGAAGGCAAAATCACAGGTATATGAGACGCCTCCCTGGGGGTATGAGGATCAGCCCAAGTTCCTCAACCAGGTCATCAGGGCAAAAACCTATCTTGAGCCTGAGCCACTGCTAAAGCATCTCAAGCGCCTGGAACTGGCCCTGGGCCGGAAGGAATCGTTCCCGAATGGTCCGCGTTCAATTGACATGGATATTCTATTTTACGATGACCTGGTTCTGAATACTCCCTCGCTCGTCATTCCACATCCGCGCTTGCATGAGCGTGCATTTGTCCTTCTGCCGCTGATGGACCTTGACCCTGAGCTGGTACACCCAGTCACCAGGAAAAGTGTCCGCGAGATGCTGGCGTTGTGCAACCTCGCAGGGATCGAGAAGATTGCCTAGTGGTTACATGCTTGCGAGACCAACGTTGACCTTGAAGAATTTGTATAATCAATGAAACCCTGCTACGGGGCGATCACATCGTAGAGGAGAACCCATGGAAACCCAGACCCTTCCCACACTTCGTCCATTGCGCCTTGGTGAACTTCTTGATCGGGCAATCCGGCTGTATCGCGGAAATTTTCTGACATTCATTGGCATTATTGCGGTAGTCTACGTCCCTTTGACGGTGCTCCAGACGGCGGCCTCGGCCCTGTTGAGCAGTTCAATGCTGGGCGGCATTTCAACACCGGATGAACTTTTTACAAACTCGGCCTACTGGATTGGGATGCTGGCCACCCTGATCCTTGCTTTGGTGCAGTTCGTGCTTGTGCAGGGGATTGCAACCGGCGCCCTGACACGTGCCGTGGCAGATAGTTATCTGGGCAAGAAAACGGGTATTCTGGATGCCTACCGCGGAATTGGTAAATCCTGGCTCACATTAGTGGGCGCTCTGCTTCTACTGGGTATCATCGTATTCGGTCTTGCCATCTGGTGGATGGTTCCATGCATTGGGTGGTTCACGGGCCTGGGCATGATGATGTTCATGCTGACGGTGGTCAATCCGCTTGTGCCGCCCGCCGTGGTGTTGGAGAATCAAGGGGCAGTCGATGCCATCCGGCGCGCCTGGAGTCTGGCGCGCCGCCGCTTCTGGCCCGTTTTGGGAACCATCTTCGTTCTCTACCTGTTCAGCTTGATCGTTGTGAACGGTCCGGTTGCCATTGCAAATGTACTGCTGCTACAGGTGTTTCAATCCTTCGACGACCCCACCATGCAACTGGTTCTAACTTCCGTGATCCAGGGACTTATCTCGCTTGTCTTCATCCTGATTTATTATCCGCTTCAGATGACAGCTTTTACGCTGATCTACTTCGACCTGCGGGTTCGCACGGAAGGTTTTGATATTGCGATCCTGACCATGGAAGCCTCTGGTTCGGCGGACCTGTCTCAGGCAATGACAGCTCCCGCGCCGCAGGTGAATGAGCGCCTCGTTACGGGACCTGAAATTGGCAACTTCGCCATTCTTACGCTGGCCGGATTCGGCATTTACATCTTCTTTATCTCTTTCATCATGGGAAGCGCACTTTTCTTCACCTCTCTGCTACGTTAATGGATATGCGTTCCCTGTTCGCGGTCTGGCTGATCACCCTGCTTTCTCTGTCAAATCTTTCGGCAGCGGCTCAACCGCCACCGATCACGTTCGATGACTATTGGGAGCTCGTCAGGGACACGCGGCAGGCTGTCGCCCAGATGGAGGCGAAACCTGAGGCGACGATCCGCCAGGAGTTGGACGCGCTCGCGGCGCAATGGGAGCAGGTCACCGCGGTCGAATACTCAGATCACAGCGTGGTGCAGCTTGATTCATCGCATCTCGCGGCGGAATTGCGCAGTGCTCCTCCGGACTTGAAACGGCTGGGAAGCGTGCTCGATGCATTGCTCCAGGCGCATGAGGAATACCCACAGAAGATCTTCACTCCTGAGGATGTTGCTCCATTGACCAGGATCCTGGCGCGGCCGGAATTCCAGTGGCAGGAGCAGCGACCTCTGCAAATGCCGGACTGGCTGGCGAGAATCGAGGAGTGGATCGAACGATTTAGAAACCGCGTTCTGAATGCAACCTTTCGCTATGGGCGGGTTCCACTGATTACTGTCGCCACGCTCCTTTTCATCCTTAGTCTATTTTTTATTTCAAGAAGCCTTTCGCGCAATCTGGTGCGCGAGGCTCAGCTTGCCGCTGACGACAACGGGAACGACGAGCTGCTGACCTCGAAAGGCGCCTTCAAGCGCGCAGAAACTCTTTCGACGCAGGGTGATTATCGGAACGCGATCCGTTATTTGTATCTTTCCTCCCTGTTGGTGCTCGATGAACAGGGGCTCATGCGCTATGACCGCTCACGCACGAACCGCGAATATTTGCGGAGCATCTCATCAAAGCCTGAACTGGCAAAACCGTTACGCGATGTCATCGACGTGTTCGACCGCGTCTGGTATGGCTTCGAAGGGATAGACGAGCAAACCTATCAATCCTATGTCGAGCGTGTGGATGAGTTGCGGGAGAAAAAGGAATGAAAAACCTTTCCCGCGATGCAAAACTTGCAATTGGAATCCTGGTCACCCTGGTGATCATCACGGCGCTGGCTGCCATGCAGCGACAGACGGAGCAGCAGTATCCAAGGCTGTCGAGTCTTTCATCCATGCCGGATGGCGCGCTGGCTTTGAAGCTGTGGCTAAAGGATTTGCAATACGACGTGGATGAGCAGGTGCTTGCAAATTTCATCCCGCCGGAAGACGTGTCCATTCTTTTCATGTTGGAGCCTTTATTCCCCACGGAGAGTGAATTACAGCCTATTGACGACTGGGTCGAGGCGGGCGGAACGTTGGTTGCCGTCGGCGAGCAATACGGCATGTACTTGCTGCTTGACCACTATCAGTTTACTTTTGATTATCCACCAGAGCAGAGCGGCACTCCTGCAAACGGAACTCCGCTGTTCGATTCTCCCGTTGTTCCTGATCTGAAAAACATAAAGGTGGGAACTGTTCTTCAGTCGGACCGGGATGATTTTGTAGTGCTGGTCGCCTATCAGGGTCAGCCGGTGCTGGTCTCATTTGAACAGGGCCAGGGCCGCGTGATCCTTGGGACGATCACCGAATCCTTCACCAACGCAGGCTTGAAAGAAGCCGGCAACCCGGAGTTCGTGTTGAATGTCCTGGCACTGGCGCGCACCCGGGGCGCGGTATGGTTCGATGAGTGGCATCACGGCCTGCGAAGTGGCGCCGAGATCCTGGGACCCGGCGAATTCCTGCGTCAGACTCCCGTGGGCCGTTCATTATTGTTTGTTGCATTTGTCGTTCTGCTTGTGCTCTTCATCCAGGGCCGCAGTTTTGGCAGGCCCGTGCCGCTCCCCCAAGAGATCAAACGCCGCGGCGCCTGGGAGCATGTGACCGGCATCGCCAATCTCAGCCGCCGCGCTGCCCATCGTTCGGCGGTGATGATGCACTATCATCAACAGATCAAGCGTAAACTGGGTCAGCGTTACCGGCTCGACCCGGGCATGGATGACAAGGAATATGTTGAGGCGCTGGCAGGTTATAACTCGTCGCTGGCGAAGGATGAACTGCTCAACCTCTTAAAACGTTTGCAGCCCAATGACGTCAGCGAAGCAGAGATGGTGCATCTGGCGGTCGAGGCGGCAAAGTGGATCGATAATTAATGGTCTCGACGCTTGCGTCTCGACCATCGATTTGAACTAGGAGAATTCATGAACCCAACTGATCTCAAGACTATTTTTGAAGGGTTGCGCACGGAAGCCAATAAAGTTCTGGTTGGATTGCAGGAGCCGTTTGAGCTTCTGGCGGTCGCGTTATTTACCGGCGGACACGTTCTTTTGGAAGGCGTGCCGGGGACTGCCAAAACGTTGATGGCAAAGACGCTCGCGCATATGGTGCAGGCGAAGTTCACCCGCATCCAATTTACCCCGGACTTGATGCCGTCCGATATCCTTGGCACCAGCGTATTCGACGTCTCAACGACCCGCTTCCACTTGAAGAAGGGCCCGATCTTCACGCAGCTTCTGCTGGCGGACGAGATCAACCGCGCCCCCGCCAAGACCCAGTCCGCGTTGCTGGAGGCGATGGAGGAGAAGCAGATCAATCTCGAAGGCGAGCGGCATGTACTCGACGCGCCGTTCATGGTGGTCGCGACCCAAAACCCGATCGAATATGAAGGGACCTATCCACTCCCCGAGGCGCAGTTGGATCGTTTTATGTTCAAGGTCCTTGTCCCGTACTCGCCGTTGGAGGATGAAGTGGAAGTGCTGCGACGTTACCATCACGGCTTCGACGCGCATGATCTGCAAGCCGCCGACTTGCGACCTGTGTTAAGTGCCGCGCAGGTCGTCGAGACCAGAGAGTCCATCAAGCAGATCGTCGTTGAAGATGGCATCCTTTCGTATGTTGCAAAAATCGGCATAGCAAGCAGGCAATCGCCTGATATCGTGTTGGGAGCCAGCACACGTGCAACGACGCACGTTTTACTTGCCGCGAAGACCTTCGCGGCCTTGCAGGGACGCAATTACGTCACGCCGGATGATGTCAAGTTCGTTGTGCCGCCGGTTTACAGGCATAGAATTTTATTAAAGCCAGAAGCTGAGATCGAAGGACTGGATCCGGATTCGGTGATACAGAGAGTTTTGGGATCAGTAGAAGTTCCGCGTTAAAAGGATGAGGGATGAAGGCTGAAGGCGGAAAGGTGGAAGCATGGTTGAAAATCAAGATTTAAAAGTCAGAACGAAACAATTCGCTCTGCAAATGATTCGCCTCTATACTTCCTTGCCTAAAACAACGGAAGCTCAGGTAATTGGAAAACAAGTTCTTCGTTCAGGAACGTCTGTAGGTGCGCAATATCGTGAGGCACAACGCGCCAAGTCCGATGCTGATTTCATCAATAAGGTTGAAGGTTCTTTACAGGAGTTAGACGAAACTGGTTATTGGCTCGAATTGCTCAAAGATTCTGGGATATTTTCTACTGAAAGACTAAATCCACTTTTAAAGGAAACTGATGAATTAACCTCGATTCTTGTGACCATCGTCAAGAAGGTCAAAAGCAAGCGAACAAGCCGGTAATTTCATCCTTCATCCTTCAGATTTCATCCTTTTATGATACCTACCGTACGCGCTCTTCTCTTTCTTCTCATCACTGCTCCGATCATGGCGTTGGGGGCGTGGCTTCCGTTCATGGAATGGGTCGCGTGGGGCTATGTCCTATTCGTCCTTGCGATGATGTACTTCGATTGGCGCATGGCGGGAGATATCAAGCAGTTTGATTTAACCCGCGAACATGACAGCAAGTTGTCGCTGGGCGCCGAGAACCCGATCCGCATCAGTTTGAGGAACCGCGCCTGGCGCGGAGTGCATTTCACGGTGAGAGATGAGCCGCCTGAGTTATTCAAGATCGAGACGCGTACCATGGAAGGTCACGTCGCGCCGCGCGGCACGTGGGAGTTCATCTATCATGTTCGTCCATTACGGCGTGGAGATTATCAATTCGGGGATCTGAGTCTGCGCTGGCTGGGCCCACTTGGATTGGTCATGCGGCAGGCAAGAGTGGATGCGAAAGAGCCTGTCAAGGTCTATCCGAATCTGTTGGACGTGCGACGTTATGATCTCTTGCTGCGGCGTAACCGCCTGCAGGAGATGGGCTTGCGCACCACGCGTCAGTTCGGCGAAGGGACGGAGTTCGAGCGTTTGCGCGAGTATCTGCCAGATGATGAGTACCGTCGCATCAACTGGAAGGCGACCGCCCGGCGGAATTTCCCTGTCACGACGGAATATCAAACGGAGCGCAGCCAGCAGGTGATCGCGGTGCTGGATGCCGGGCGCATGATGCAAACTCCCGTGGCAGATATTGCAAAACTGGACTACGTGGTCAACGCGGTGTTGCTGCTGACCTATGTGGCCACCGGCAAAGGCGACCGGGTCGGCATGCTGAGTTTCGCAGATGATGTTATGCACTATCTCAGCCCACGCCAGGGCCGCGGACAGTTCTATCGCATGTTGGAATTATTGTATGGGATGGAGCCACAACCTGTGGAACCAGATTACCGGAAGGCGCTTGCCTATCTGGCCGTCAAGCAAAGGCGTCGTGCCCTGGTTGTGGTGTTCACCGACTTAACCGGGGGCGCGAGTTTGAATTCGCTGGTGGCGCAGATGTCCATGCTGGCGCGCAGCAGCCTGCCGTTGCTGGTGACGATCAGCGACCCGGATGTGGTGGAGGCTTCGCAGATGAAGCCAAATGATTCGCTGGGAGTCTATCAACGCGCCGCGGCCAGTCAGTTGCTCGACGAGCGCCGCGTGGTGCTGGATTCATTACGTCAGCGCGGGGTATTGACTCTGGACGTGCCCGCCAATCAGCTTTCGATGTCGGTGATCAACCGCTATTTGGAGTTGAAGGGGAGAATGCAGTTGTAGATTCTTTAGCTACGAATTTCCGCGAATTGACACGAATAAATTAAACGTTCGCGGAAATTCGCGTGATTCGCGGCTAAATGTTGGCTTGTTTTTTCTTTTCTCTCCCCGCCAGCAATAAATAACCATACAGAAAAATCCCGCTCAGGATTCCCACTGCCCATTTGACAGGGATGGCGATATTTTCATTTGGGGAGATGAAGCCCTCGATGGTCCCAGCGACGACCAGCCAGGGCACCGCGCCGAGTAACAGGTACACCGCTCTGCGCGCCGCCTGGGCGAGGGCGTCACGCCGGCGCATGAGACCGGGCCGCAGGATCGCCCAACCCAACATGAGGCCGGAACCGCCTGCGATAAAGATAATGGTCAATTCGATGACGCCATGCCCAATGACGAACGTCCATAGTTCAAAACCGATGCCATGAAAGGCCGTCAATCCCGTCAACGTGCCGATCATCAAACCGTTGAAGAACAAGACCCACAGGGTCAGCAGGCCCGCAGTCAGGCCGCTCGCGAAGGCCAGGAACGAGACCTGAATGTTGTTCCGCATGATAAACGCCGAAACATAGGGCCGCTCTTCAACGGGGATATCAATCCATAGTTCCTTGTTTTCCACGATCCCGATCAGGCGATGGGCTTCAGGCGGTAATAACAACGTGGCGGACTCCGGTTTCAGGTAGGTAACCAGGCCGGAGGCAATCCCCGGAACGACGAAGAACAATGCCGAAACGAAGGTGAAGACCCAGGTCGCCCGGAAGAGGCGCGGGAAGCCGGTTGTCGCAAAATGCCATAAGCGCTTTAATGCCAGCGGCTCGCTGCGATATACCACTGCGTGTGCACGCGCCACGAGTTGGTTCAGATAGGCCGTGACCTCGTTGCGCGGAAAGTCGCGTTTCGCCAGCGCCAGGTCTGACGTAGTCGCGCGATACAGACGTGCCATAGCGCGCACCTGCGATTCAGAGAGTCCGCGCATATCCTTTTGAGCCTGGTCGAGCAACTGGCTTAAAGTCTCCCAATCGCCTTTGCGAGACTGGTAAAATTCATCCACACGCATAAGTGAATTATACATGACCCTTCCCGAAGAAACTCTCGATATTCAAACCCCTGAAAACGTAGCTTTTGGTTATCAGGTAGCCGGACTCGGTTCACGCTTCGTTGCCACTCTGCTGGACACGCTGCTCATCGTTCTTCTGCAAATTGTGGTAATCGTCGTCATGGCGCTGATTATCGATGTGCTCGATGGAAGTGTATTTGCAGATCAGCTTTCCGCCTGGGTCATCGCCATCTTTGGTTTGATCCTTTCCATCTTCTATTGGGGATACTACGTTTTCTTTGAAATGCTTTGGAATGGGCAGTCGCCTGGAAAGCGCTGGGTGGGGCTGCGCGTGATTCGCACAGACGGTACACCCATCACGTTATCTGAATCATTCATCCGCAACCTTGTCCGCATTGTGGATTTCCTGCCGGCGGCATACGGCGTTGGCATCATTACCATGTTCATTGACAAACAGTCACGCCGCCTGGGAGATCTGGCAGCCGGTACGCTCGTCGTGCAGGACCGCGCTCCCATCTCGATCCAATCACTTTCCATCAAGCGCACGGTCAACCTGGGGATGCAGGGATTAACAAATGTCTCTTCGGATGGGTTCCCCGTCGAACGGCTGACCAATGACGATTTAAGTCTGATCGAGAACTTCCTCCTGCGGCGTGACCAGTTGACCCATCGGGCAGCGCTCGCCATCCAGATCCTGAACGCGCTGCATCAACGCCTGGGCTTGCCCCTGCCTGCGATCAGCCGCCTCGAAGCGGAAGACATGCTCGCGGCGATCCTACAAGCAGCGCAAAACCGCGCGAAAGAATAGGAGAAGGAAACATTATGACAATCGTGGAAGAAAAGAAGAGCAACAAATGGATATGGATCGGGCTGGGCGGGGCCGTATTGTTTTGTCTCTGTGCGGTGGGAGTGGCAGCGCTTCTATTCATGAATATCGGGCAGCAATTCACGGAGGGAATGAAAACGGATCCTGAGGGTGCAGCAGAAGCCGCTCATACGATCGCGGATTATGAACTTCCTCCCGGTTATCAGGAACAGATGTCGGTGAATTTCTTTGTTTATTCCATGGTGGTGATCGGTCCCGGTTCGATGGAGACTCCCTCTCCATCCACCGAGCCAATCATCATGCTGGCACAGTTTCAAGCTGGCGCTAATCAGCAGCAGATGGAAGAGCAGATCCGGCAGTCCTTCGAGCAGCAGTCGGGGCGGCGTGGTTTGACGCTGAAAATCGTGGAGACCAGGAAGATGACCATCCGCGGCAAGGAAGTGGAAGTGATCACTTATGAGGGCACAGATGACAAGGGCCTCGTCATGCGACAGTTGATCACCACCTTCCCGGGCAAGGATGGGACTGCCATGTTGATGATCATGGGTAACCCGGAATACTGGGATAAGGAAGAAATTGATACGTTTGTTGAATCCATTCATTAATGATATACGACCCTACTGGAGGAACTGATATGAACAAAACAAAGCCTCTGAATTGGACTCCTAAGCCTGGCGTTGGCTTTAGCGTCGTGCGCCGCGAGGACGGCGGCATGACATTAACGTTTACAGACCTGTCGGATACAACGATCAATGAGTGGCACAACTTTGCAATGGAACACTTGCTTGGCATGGATCGCCGCACCCGCAACCTATATGACATCCGTGCCGTTAAAGAGATTCCTGAGAAGGCCATCCGCATGGCAGTGGAAGCCAACAGCGACCCCTCGGCACGAAATATCCGTGTGGCAGTTGTTGTTGCGGATGAAAACGTTGCAGATGCCATTCGAGATGTCGCCGCGCTGGCACTGCCCGGTACCGCGGCTGCCATGAAGATCTTCTCGGATATGGATGAGGCCGAAGCCTGGCTCGCGCGTCCATTGGATCAGATACCCTGATATCCCTGCTCCAGGCGGCTTGAGCAGGATCAATGCAATCACTCGCGGTCGGAAATCACCTCTTCCACTGGGGTTCCCGCACCTACGTGATGGGAATCCTCAACCTCACGCCTGACAGTTTTAGCGGAGATGGCATCCTCGCGCCTTCGCGCCAAGCAGACGCAGTCAACGAGGGAGTGAGGCAGGCAGAAAATTTTCTCTCCAACGGCGCAGACATTCTCGACGTAGGGGGCGAATCGACCCGCCCCGGCTCACAACCCGTCAACGCGGCTGAAGAGCTGGAACGCGTCCTCCCGGTCATCTCGGCGATTGCCAAAAAATTCCCGGATGCTCTAATTTCAATTGACACCTACAAAGCCAAAGTGGCAGAAGCGGCATTCAAAGCGGGCGCACATATCTTGAACGACGTCTGGGCGCTGCGCGCCGACCCCGAGCTGGCTTCCGTTGCCGCGGCGTTTCACGTCCCTGTGATTCTGATGCACAACCGCAGCAATCCCGCCAGCGTGGAGGTGCGCGAACAATTAGGCAACGCTTATATCGGCTCGGAGTATGACAATTTGATCGAAGAGGTAAAACGGGAACTGCTCGTCAGCGTGGAGTTGGCGAAAAAGGCTGGGATCGAGGCAGCGCGCATTATCCTGGATCCGGGCATCGGCTTTGGAAAGACGCGGGAGCACAATCTCGAGCTGATCAACCGGCTCGACGAAATCCGCGCGTTGGGGTTTCCAATCCTGTTAGGTCCATCTCGCAAATCGTTTATCGGATTTACACTTGACCTGCCCGCCGACCAGCGCATCGAAGGCACAGCCGCGACGGTCGCCGTGGGTATCACACGCGGCGCGGACCTCATCCGCGTGCATGACGTGAAAGAAATGGCGCGGGTTGCCAAGATGACGGATGCGATTGTGAGATCATGATATGTCGTTGCGAGTCTTCGAGAAGCAACCCCAATTTTACGGGAGATTGCTTCGCCCTTGCAATAACATCGGAGATTCTATGTTCAGCGATTACGGCAAGGAACTCTTACGCAGCGGGATTATCGAAGCCAAGGCTGGGGACAAGGAAAGCGCGCGGCGTTACCTTGACCGCGCCGTTTATATCAGCAACGATCACGATGTGCTCGCCGAAGCATGGTTTTGGATGAGCCAGATGATCGAGGATAAGCTTGAAAAACGCAAGGCGCTTGAGAACTGCCTTATCCATGACCTGCGACACGCGCGGGCGCGCCGCGCCCTTGCCATCCTCGATGGCAAACTCAAAGCGGATGAGATTATCGACCCCGATCACCTGCCAGCCGCGCCCGAAGGCTTGCAGGCAGCCAACGTCGAACGCTTCATGTGTCCCAAATGTGGCGGGCGGATGAGCTTTGCGCCCGATGGCCAGTCCCTCCTTTGTGAGTATTGTTCACGCAACCAAAAGTTCACTGCCCAGCCTGGCACTGCCAACGAGAAGGATTTCATCATCGCTATGGCAACTGCGCGCGGACACGGCAAGCCGCTCAATCAACAGGTCTTCCATTGCGAAGGCTGCGGCTGCGAATTTATCCTGCCGCCGAATCAGATCTCATCCACTTGCGTCTATTGCGGCTCGCCGCATGTGGTGGACTGGGAATCGGAAGAGGAACTGCTGGCGCCGGATGGGATCATCCCGCATGCCTTCAATCAAAAACGCGCGGTTCAACTGCTCATCGAGTGGGTGGAGTCGCATCGGATCAAGCCCGAAAAACAGGTAGAACTACCGCGCGGCGTCTACCTGCCGTTATGGACGTTCGACCTGGGCGGGGAGATTGATTACGTCGG
>Ga0105104_10001724_pt1 | contig 16343 bp, 20 predicted proteins | sample PPLLaktember2015_3_FD_87034 | JGI IMG/M metagenome (GOLD analysis project Ga0105104, IMG submission 87034) | Freshwater sediment microbial communities from Prairie Pothole Lake near Jamestown, North Dakota, USA - PPLs Lake P7 Core (6) Depth... | ecosystem: Environmental > Aquatic > Freshwater >... | reverse complement strand
CTAGAATATGTCTTGGATACACGACAGCGACCTGCAACACGAGGCTCTCTATCAGGTGGCGCGCGCGGATGAGTTCATGTGGCAGCGATCCAGAACGCTCGGCATCTCACGCCGACGCCTGTTGCAGTGGCTTGCAGCTGGGGGAGCCTCGGTGCTGGTTGGAGGCGCATGGCCCCGGCAGGTCCAAGCAGCGCAAGCAGCTTCCTCTCAGGAGCTCGTGGTCAAGCCGGCCCCCCCTGAGCTGTTCTTCGATTACGGCAGCAATAAGGAGATGCGCTGGCAGAACATGTCCCAGCGCGGCTATGTGGTCCCGAACGAGCTCTTCTTTGTGCGCAATCACACCCGCACGCCCCGCATCGATGTCTCCACCTGGCGCCTCAAGGTCGAGGGTTCCGGCGTCCGACGCCCCTTGGAGTTGGCCTACGACACGCTCCGGTCGATGCCATCGGTGTCGGTGATTCGGGGGGTTGAGTGTGCTGGTAACGGACGGAGCTTCTTCGAGATCGCATATGGCAAAAAAGCCCAGGGGACGCAATGGAAGTTGGGAGCCATCGGTGTCGCCGAGTGGACCGGTGTGCGTTTGCGCGATGTTCTGGACCGGGCAGGGCTCAAGCGCACCGCCAAGGATGTGATGCCAGAAGGTCTCGATGACCTCAAGGTGCGTCGTCCGATGTCGGTCGCGAAGGCCGTGGCCGAGGATACCATTTTGGCGTACGCCATGAACGGTGAACCCTTGCCACCTGACCACGGCTCTCCCGTGCGAGTTCTTGTCCCTGGTTGGATCGGGGTGGCCAATATCAAGTGGGTGGGGCGCATCGAGGTCTCAGAGGAAGCCCTCTTCTCGCCCTGGAATACAGATACCTATATCTTGATGGGTTCCAACTATCAGCCAAACCCTCCCGCCAAGGGGCTCGTGTTGTCGCTGCAAAATCTGAAAAGCGCTTTGGAGTTGGACATGGCCGCCCAGCTCCAAGCTGGGCGGCATCGCCTAACCGGACGCTCCTGGTCCGCGTTTGGCAAGATCACCAGGGTCGAGTACAGCCTGGATCGAGGGATGACCTGGCAGCTGGCTAGACTGCAGGAGCCCCGCATCCTGCAAGCATGGGCACAATGGGACTTCGACTGGGACGCCAAGCCGGGACAATATGTGATTCGCGTCAAGGCGGCAGATGAGCAAGGGCACACCCAACCGGAAAGTGTGCCCTGGAATGAACAGGGCTATCTCTATAATGCTGTCGTGGATCATCCCGTCATGGTGGCATGACCCTGTAGATACCTCAAGAATACTCCCCTGGCAAGATTCCTTGCGCCGCGGAGACGCTGGGGTATAATAGGAGCCTCGTTGCTCGACCAGCGATATCGGGACAGCCACCGCGCTATTTGAGCGTGAATCGCGGTCTGACGGCTACATACATCTTGCCCAGGAAGTGAGGGGGTCGTGACCGAGAAACATGAGGGCTCACTCTTCGACCGGCTCGTCGAAATTATGGCGATGTTACGCTCGCCAGCTGGCTGCCCATGGGATCGTGCTCAGGACAGCACCAGCCTCAAACCTTACCTGTTGGAAGAAGCCTATGAGGTGCTAGAAGCCATTGAGGAAGGCACGCCTCACAAACTGAAAGATGAATTGGGAGACCTCCTCTTTCAGGTGATTTTCCACGCCCAACTCGCCCGTGAGCGTGGAGATTTCGATGTCTACGACATTCTGGCTGGGACCATCGCCAAGATGACGCGCCGACACCCGCACGTGTTCGGCTCGGCCGCCGCGTCGACGCCCAAGGAGGCGCTGCAGAATTGGGAGGAGATCAAGCGCGAGGAAAAAGCGGCGGATCAAGGGACCTCTGTGCTCGACGGTGTGCCTCGCCAACTACCATCCCTGCTGCGCGCCCAGCGCTTGCAAGATAAAGCCGCTCGGGTAGGATTTGACTGGCCAGAGATTGAGCAGGTGTGGAGAAAATTGTCGGAGGAGCTGCAGGAACTGCGCACTGCCATGGACCGCAACAACCGCGTCGAGATCGAAGGGGAACTGGGCGACGTGCTCTTTGTGTTGGTCAACTTGGCGCGCTGGATCGAGATCAACCCGGATGAGGCCCTCCATCATACCTCGCAAAAGTTCATCCAGCGTTTCCAGTTTATCGAGCGTGAGCTGAGCCGGCAGGGGAAAACGCCGAAGCAGTCTACGCTGGCAGAGATGGATGCCCTGTGGGAGCAGGCCAAGCGACAGGAGTGACGAGCGTTGATAACGAATGGACGGGCCGAGACGACGCTAGGATTCCCGCCAAAGGCTATTATTATCGCCGTCGGCGCGGTGATTCTCGATGCCGCCGAGCAAGTCCTCCTGGTCAAGCACGTGCCGGAGCGGAGAAGCTTCTGGCAAGGGAAGTGGATCTGCCCCGGAGGGCGGCTTGAGGTAGGGGAAGGAATTGAGGAGGGAATTCGCCGCGAGGTCTGGGAGGAAACGCGCCTGGACATCCGCCTGAGTCGCCCACTGGTGCCCTTCGAGCGCATCATCCATGGCGAGGATGGCGTCAGACTGCATGTGATCTATATCGATTATCTAGCGGAAAAGATCGGCGGGGCCCTACAAGCCGGCGATGACGTCGGAGAAGCAGTCTGGATCCCACGCCTGCAGCTTGCGGCGCTCGGTGAGGCACTACACGAGGACACGCGGCGACTGCTCGAGATCGCTCAAGTGATGGGCACTACATAGGGAAGTCATGGAACCGCACTACTGGTTATGGCTAAGCTATGCTTGCCAGCTACTCTCGCAATATTGGTTATATCTCCTCGGCTTTGCCGGCCAATCCCTGTTCGCCTTACGCTTTGTCGTGCAGTGGGTGGCATCAGAGCGCAAGGGCGAAAGTATCATCCCCATTTACTTTTGGTATCTCAGTCTGGTGGGCAGTATGATCCTGCTCGCCTATGCTATCTTTCGGCGCGACCCGGTTTTCATCCTGGGACAATCCACTGGCTTTATCGTCTACACGCGCAACCTCATGCTGATCTACCGCAAACGTGCCGCCTCTCAGAACTTTGCGCCCTCGTAGGGGCGTCGTCAAGGACGCAGTGTCACCGCTTCAGCACGAGCGGCGAAGGACTTCCCCACTTCCCGCTGAAGACAAACTGACTCAGCGGCTTACGTTGTCTCGTCATGTGCTCGCGTTCCTTCAGGACATCTGGTAGAGTCGTCGGATCTCCCCTATATCCAATCGCAATGGCCGTCCATGCTTCGAAACCTTCGGGTATGTCGAATATGTCGCGCGCCTTGTCAGGGTAGATGCCGAGCATCTGATGCACAAAAAGCCCCCGCGCCGTCGCCTCCACCAATAGATTGCCGGCGGCAAGACCAAGGTCATGAACAGCGGCACGATTGACTTGGCCGTTGCGCGCAAATGTCAGGCTCGCGATGCCCAATGCCAGGACTGGTGCGGCCTTTGCCCAGGGTTGATTGAACTCTACGAGGCAGGACAGGACTTGTTGAAACTGCTCGGGGTGCTCCTTGGTCGCCACAATATAGGTCCATGGTTGCTCGTTAAAGGACGACGCCGCCCAGCGAGCCGCCTCGAACACCGAGAGCAGATCAGCTTCCGGAACCGGCCGGTTTTGGAAGGCATAAGGGCTCCAACGTGTTGCGAGAAGCTCGTGGATCGGGTAGTCTGTCGAGGCGCGCTTTTCAAGCATAACCCTTCCTCTCGCTTCTCGTGACATCAAATGGTAGCGACCTGATACCAGATATGACCAGATCCAGAACCGCGGCGGCTCCCAGCCCATCCATACTCAGTACCATGCGCCATCTATACACCCCTAATTGCACCCCCCTCACCTAGCCCCCCTCGATGGGGGAGGGTTCGGGAGGGGTGAAATCCCGGCCCCTAGTACTACGGTATATGCAAAGCCTCCTTGATGCTGCGCGCATCCCCCTCAGACGCCTCTATCATGGGCGCTGGATCGACGCCCACCACTCGGCCCCCAGCTTTGAGGGGTTGGCCGTCGACGAAGACCCAATCGACATTCGCCGGCTGCCCATTGAAGACGAGTTGATTGATCCAGTTGAGTCGCGGCGCAAAGTTGGTACTTCCTGGGTCTAGGATCAGCACATCGGCCTGCTTCCCTGGCGTCAGCGACCCGATGCGCGCGGCCATGTCCAGCACCTCGGCGCCGCTCAGCGTCGCCATGCGCAGTACCTCGGACACCGTCGGGAAGACGCTCGCCTGGAGGGACGTCGCCCGTTGTAATCCCACGGCCACCCGCATGGTGTTAAACATGTCACTCGTGTCGTTGGTTCCCCCATCCAGCCCGAGGCCCACCTTCACCCCAGCCTGGTGTAGAGCCGGTAGTCGGATAATGCCAGAGGCCAAACGCATGTTACTGAGCGGGTTATGCGCTACGCGCACGTCCCTCTGGCCTAGGAGGGTGATTTCCTCATCGAGCAAGTGAATGGCATGGGCGCCCAGCAGGTCCGGACCCATGGCATTCGCGAGGGCGAGTCCTTTGATCGCGTCGTCCTGCCGTTGCGCGATGTTCTCGAGCAAATGCACGTGGAGTTTAACGCCTAGCTCGGTGGCGAGGCTCGACGTCGCCTGGAGATGGGGTAACAATAGGCTCGATGCCCCAGGATGGGACGCGACCTGCAAGGAGGCGCGCGGGTGGGGCTCGATGAGGTCCTTCTTGACCCGCTTGATGTCGTCGATGACGGCAGGGTTGGCGTTGCCGCGATAGGCGAAGACAAACCGCAACCCCGACTCCTCGAGGGCGCGAATATTGCCCCGCACAAACGCCGGGGAAAAACTATGGGACCAATCGACGACCGTGGTCACCCCCGTCATGACTAGATCCAACGTGCTGAGGCGAACGCCCGCATAGATTTCCATTTCCGACGGGGTGATAGCAGGATTCGCCAGAGGAAAGACGCAGGTCTCCAGCCAGCCGATCAGGTCCTGATCGGCTTGACAGCCCCGAATGAGCGACTGCCACAGATGATTATGCACATCCACGAACCCTGGCATGACAATCTTGCCGGTCGCATCGACGATCCGGCCCCCGTCTTCCCGGAGGTGTTTGCCCACCGCGGCGATCTTGTCTCCGACCAGCAGCAGGTCCGCCTCCTCGATGAAGCCTAACTCGCCTGCGCCAATGGTGGGATCCATGGTGAGGATGAGCGCCGCGTTCCGAATCAGCGTGCGCGGCTGGTTGTTCTGGCTCAACTGGGTATCGAGGTGCATAGCACTAGAACGTGACTTTCTGTAGGGACGATTTGAGCACGCGTGGCAGCACTCCTCCTCCCCCTTTTGCAGAGGAGGGACGAGATGGGATTTCTCAGGATGGCAGCCGCAAAATCCCCGCTAGCACCTCTTTACGAAAGGGGGGATGTGGCTGTACAGCATTGTGCGAGAGATGCTGACATACTCGGCAACGCGTCATCGAGAGAGGCTGAAAGTTCTACGTGGGCGCTACGCCACGGAAAATCGCCACATGGGCGATATGGCCTGCGACGCTATACAGCGATCACCTCGGTTGACACCTCGCGCCCCTGACAGGTCACCAGCCGCAGCATGGGAGGATCGCCAGAGATGGCCAGACCGTCCGGTCCCTCAACAAATTGGAAGCAGGTGGAAGGTGTGGTAAATACGGGAATGCCATCGCGTTGGCCGGCGAATGGACGATGGACGTGCCCGCACAGTACCGCACACACATTGTCTACCTCGTGGACCACCTGCCAGAGGTCCTCGGCATTGAGCAGCATGATCTGGTCGAGCACACGGCCACCCACGGGCACCGCCTGATGGTGTACGATGAGGATCGTTGGCTGCGCTGCATGCTGATGCAGCTGCTTACGGAGCCAGGCCAACTGTGCATATCCGAGATAACCGCCAATTCGTTGGGGTTCGAGCGAATCGAGCACACAGATGCGATGCTGGCCCGAGGTAAAGGCGTAATGGTATGGCTGATCGGTCGGCTGTGGATCTTTGCAGACCACTCGGCGGAAGGGCACCCGGCGGTCATGATTTCCCATGACGTAATGCACCGGTACGTTCAATCGGCCGACCAGGCTGTGAAAGATCTCATAGGAGGTTTCATAATCACGCACGGTGAGCTCGCGGGCTTTGGCTTTGACTTCTGGCGCATCGTCCGGGCTCACCAGATCGCCGCCGATGACGACGAATGCTGGCTGCGGGTCCAACCGGTTCACTGTTTCGACTACTCGCGTCAGCGTCTCAATCGTATCAACATCGCGCAGGCGCACGCCGGGTCGCACAATATGCGTATCGGAGAAATGCACAAAGGTCAAGCTGTCGGTCATGGGGTCCTTCCATTTCAGAGCACTCGATCGATCCAGCCTCCGCCCACCACAAGGTCATCCCGATAAACGACTGCCGCTTGCCCTGGGGTGATTGCCCACTGCGGGGCGTCGAAAGTCACACGCGCCATGTCTCCATCGAGCGGGGTTACGCTGGCCACGCCGCCAGCGTGCTGATGGCGAATCTGCACCGTGGCGGTGAACGGCTGACCCATCGGCGGCAACAAGCACCAGTTCACCCGCTCCACCAGGCAAGCGCGCTGCTCGACCTCAGCCTTTTCCCCGATCACTAGCCGATTGCGATCAGCATCGACCTCGGCGACATACAGCGGCTTGCCTGCCGCCAGTCCCAGGCCTTTGCGCTGTCCCACGGTGTAGAAGGGCAGGCCCTGGTGGCGTCCAAGCTCGCGGCCGGCTCGATCCACGATGGGCCCCTCGGCAAAGGCGCCAGCGGGCGCCTGCTCCCGGATGAAGCGCTGGTAGTCATTATCCTGAATGAAACAGATCTCCTGGCTCTCGGCCTTCTGCGCCACCGCCAGGCCAAAGCGTTGGGCCTGCTGGCGCACGTCATCCTTTCGGAATGAACCCAGTGGTAACAGCATGCGGGCGAGCTGCTCCTGGCGCAGCTCGAAGAGAAAATATGACTGGTCCTTGCGACGGTCGACGCCACGCCGGATGGCATAGCGCTGCGACGCTTCGTCGTACATCACCGAGGCGTAATGCCCCGTCGCCACGAAGTCGGCCTCCAGCCCGAGCGCCCTCTCCAGCAGGAGATCGAACTTCAGCCAGGTGTTGCAGGCGACGCAGGGATTGGGGGTACGCCCCTTCAGGTAATCGCCGACGAAGTAATCGATCACCCGATGGCGGAACTCCTGCTCGAAATTAAACACGTAAAAGGGAATTCCCAGAGTGGCGGCGACTCGCCGAGCATCGCCGGCGTCTTGCTGCGAACAACAGGTGCCAAATGTACGCCCGTCAGTGGGCGAGTAATTCCACACCTGCATAAAGACGCCGATCACCTCGTAGCCCTGTTCGGTGAGCAACGCTGCCGCCGTCGAACTATCCACCCCGCCACTCATGGCGAGCACCACGCGCGCGGTCATACACCACCCTCTTGGTCTTCCAGCCGATAAAAGCTCAGGGCGACATCGCCGAAGCGCGCCACGCGGACACGGCGTAGCCGTCCATAGTACTCCAGTAGCTCGCGCTTAAAAAAATGCTCGGCGATGACTTGCCCACTCCCGCTCAGCAGTCGACCATCGTCGAGCTGTTGCAGCGCGTCTTCCACGAGCGCGGCCCGATAAGGCGGATCGAGGTAGATCACGTCAAACGTCTGCCCTTGCTTTTTCAGGGTAGGCAGTACGTTCAGCACGTCACCACACCACACCGTTGCATGCTCGTTGAGGCCGCACAGCCGAAGATTTTTCTCGATTAGACGACAGGCCGGCGCGTGTACTTCCACAAACATGGCCAGGTGCGCCCCACGACTCAATGCCTCCAGGCCGACCGCCCCACTGCCGGCGAAGAGGTCGAGGAGCGCGGCGCCGTCGATCTGCACACCGAGGATATTGAACAACGCCTCGCGCACCCGATCGGGCGTGGGACGTAAGGCCAGCGTGCGGATGGTGGCCAGTCGCCGTCCTTTGGCGGAACCCGCGATGACACGCACCATCTACGGCGTCTCCGGCAGGTCCGCAAAATTCACTAGCCCTTTGAAGGCCCGGAAGCGATCCCGGATTTCGGGGTAGCTTAGGGTGCTCAGCCGCTCCAAACTGAACGACTCAACGTTGAAGGAAGCCATCGTGCTGCCCATAATGATCGCCTGGCGCATCGCCTCCTCAGACACATCATCCACGTTCGCCAGATAGCCCATGAAGCCACCGGCAAACGAATCACCTGCGCCGGTGGGATCGTATACCGACTCTAACGGATAGGCCGGGGCGAAGAACATGGTCGATCCATTGAACATCAGCGCCCCATACTCGCCACGTTTAATGATGAGCGCTTTCGGACCCATGCGCAAAATTGCACCGGCGGCTTTCACGACGTTGGGCTCTTGCGCGAGTTGGCGGGCCTCGCTCTCATTGATGGTGAGCAGATCGACACGCTGTAGCACGGCCCTAAGCGCCTCCAGCTTGCCCTGGATCCAGAAATTCATGGTGTCACAGGCGACGAACTTCGGGCGCTTGACCTGGTTGAGGACCTCGATCTGCAGCTCCGGATCGATGTTGGCGAGGAAGACATACGGGCTGTCCTGGTATGCTGCCGGCAACTTAGGTCGAAACTGCTCGAAGACATTAAGCTGCGTGTCGAGGGTGATCGCCTCGTTGAGGTCGTAGGTGTACTCGCCGGCCCATCGAAAGGTCCGACCCTGCACGCGTTCGAGCCCGTCGATGTTGATCTCCCGGGCGCGGAAGAGCGCCAGCGCCTCGGACGGAAAATCTTCGCCGACGACCCCGACCAATGATACATCTGTAAAAAAACTAGCCGCCGTGGAGAAATAACTGGCCGACCCACCCAAGACATTCTCAACCGCCCCAAAGGGCGTTTTGACCGAATCAAGCGCCACCGAGCCTACGACAAGAACTCCCACCTGTCCCCCTTCATACACGCCAGTGCCATATTGTGCGCCGCGGGCGCTTGGCCTGTCCCAGGTCGTTTGCCGCAGCCGTCGAGAGGACTTCACACCTCGGCAAAGCCTTTACATCTGTTCCCCAAGTATAGAAGTAGGCTTCTGACCCGTCAAGCCACTCGGAAAAACTCTCCTCTCCCAACTGGTATTGACAACCACTGCGGTATCAGCGATAATCACGATCGATTGACGACCATAGGATACGGCCACTTGAGTATAGAAGGCCGATGGTGCCTGATGATGCGTTCAGGCGTGCGGCTGGGATTAGGATAATACCAGGGATGGCTATCATGGCTGATATTTTTCTCACCTGTCTTACCTGAGGCTGGGAGCCCCTTTGCAACAGTTGTTGCAATGACGAGTGTGAGCAGCCGATTCATGCGATCGATGTCGATGAGCTTATCACGCCCGAAGAACGAAAACGCTTTGCCTTTGCGCTGGCCAACTTGCATGGTGTCAAGCACCTGCATATTGCCTCCGTTCCCCGCGGGGAGGTCGTGCAAGTGCACCAGCTCCACATGGACGACTGCCAGGTTGTCTACGAGTGCCCGCAATATAAGCCCCGCTCCTAACCCCCTGCCGCTCATCACCACGATCGCTTCGTGCGCCAACCTTTCTGAGGGCATAAATTTTCACCGTCAATGCCCGGCCGCCGCTCTCTCATGAGCTGCTGCAGGAAGGGACAGCATAGAGGGCAATCACAGCATGGTTGTCCCACCTGTAGTCGTAGCGGGCGAGGAGTCTCGTCACAGGACGATAGAAAAGAGGAGATGAGGGTATGAGCATTCAAAAGGGTGATCCCATTCCCAAGGCGCGAATTTTCGAGCTGGACGCTCAGGGTGCACCGCATGCCGTTTCGGCCGCGGAGCGTTTCGGAGGCAAGCGCATCGTGCTCTTTGCCGTTCCGGGAGCATTCACGCGGACCTGCTCACAAGTCCATCTGCCTAGCTTTGTGCAACAGGCCGATGCCATCAAAGCAAAAGGGGTCGACGAGATCGTGTGTCTGGCGGTCAATGATGTGAATGTTCTGGCGGCCTGGGCGCGGGAGCACGGTGCGACGGGGAAGATCAGCATGGTGTCGGATGGGCTAGCTGAGTTCACGCGCGCGATCGGTCTGGACCAAGACCTGAGCGAGCGTGGCCTTGGTGTACGCTCCAAGCGCTATGCCATGATCATCGAAGATGGCAAGGTCAGTGATATCCAGGTCGAGCCCCCAGGTGCATGTGATATTAGTAAAGGGGAAGCGGTCCTGCAGCGCTTAGGCTCGTAGCTCCAGGAGGACAGCGTGGCCAAAGAATCTGAGGTTCTGGGAGGCGTGCAAGCAACGCTGACCAATGCTACCCCCGCAGCGCTGTTGCAGCATGCCGCCCTGCCAGACTTGAACAAGGAGGAAATTGCCCGCTATAGCCGCCATCTGATCATGCCGGAAGTGGGTATGGCGGGGCAGCGCAAGCTCAAAGCTGCCAGCGTGTTGCTGATTGGCGCCGGCGGCCTGGGCTCGCCGCTTGGATTATACCTGACGGCGGCGGGTGTGGGACGGATTGGTCTGGTGGATTTCGACGTGGTCGATTACAGCAACCTGCAGCGTCAAGTCATTCACGGGACGAAGGATGTGGGACGACCCAAACTGCAATCGGCCAAAGATCGCTTGATGGATGTTAATCCCTTCGTACAAATCGACACCTACGAAACGACCCTCAGGTCCGACAACGCCCTGGAGCTTTTCGAAGCCTACGACGTCATCATCGATGGCACCGACAACTTTCCGACGCGCTATCTCACAAACGATGCTAGCGTCCTACTGGGCAAGCCGAACGTGTACGGCTCGATTTTTCGCTTCGAAGGGCAGGCATCGGTGTTCTTCCCACGCGGTGGCGGGCCATGCTATCGCTGTCTGTACCCGGACCCACCCCCACCCGGGCTGGTCCCATCATGCGCCGAGGGAGGTGTCTTGGGGATTCTGCCGGGCATCGTCGGCCTGATTCAGGCGGCAGAAGCGGTCAAGCTGATTCTCGGAGAAGGGGAATCGTTGATCGGTCGCCTATTGCTCTTTAATGCCCTGCAAATGCGGTTTCGCGAGTTGAAGTTGCGCCGCGATCCCACCTGCCCCTTATGTGGTGAGAAACCGGTCATTCGTGAACTGATCGATTACGATCAGTTCTGCGGCGTTACTCCACCCGAGGAGGAGACGACCGAGGCGGCTGACTGGGAAATCACCGTCACCGATCTGAAGGCAAAATTGGATCGCGGGGAGCCGCTCACCATCATCGACGTGCGCGACCCGCACGAATGGCAGATCTGCAATCTCGAATCGTACGGCTCGAAGCTCATCCCACTCGGTCAGTTCGCGGCGCGGATGTATGAGTTGAACAGCGAGGACGACATCATCGTGCACTGTAAGATGGGTGGCCGCAGCGCGGATGCCTACCGGATGCTTCAACAGGCTGGATTTAAACGGGTCAAGAACCTGAAGGGCGGAATAACGGCCTGGGCCGACCAGGTCGATCCTACTGTGCCAAAGTATTGAGGTCCAGCACGGATATAACACTCAGGCGGTGGGCGAACCTGTCAGCATGGTCTTTTCCCGCAGCGGGCCTGCAGTGAGCATGACAGGCCTTGTAGCGGCAGGGTACCGCCGCTGCGTTCGTCCCTGATCGGTACAGGTATTGACCGGCAAGTCGTACTAGAGGAGTGGCAGTGATGTCTGACATCTTTCTTACCTGTCTCACCTGAGGTTGGGAGCCCCTTTGCAACAGTTGTTGCAACCGGGAATGTGAGCAGCCGATTTACGCGATCGACGTCGATGAGCTCATTACACCCGAAGAGCGAAAACGATTTGCCTTTGCACTGGCCAACTTGCATGGCGTCCAGCACCTGCATATCGCCTCCGTCCCCCGTGGAGGGGTCGCCGACCTACACCAGCTTCACATAGATGATTGCCAGGTCGTCTACGAGTGCGCGCAGTATCAGCCCCGGGCCTAACCCCGTCTCGCCCATCAGCCCTATCCCGCCTCCCCCCATGTTACAACAATCACAAGGTCGATGCACAGCGGGGACGGCTGGTCTGTTCAAGGTCTAGTATCTCGCTATTCTACATCTGACGCTCGTGCCACGACGGTCAGGTTCCGCCTGGCGAGGCGCGAAGCCATCGTCCGCGACGCAATGCAGGAGAGCACTGAGCCCGAGGTCATCACATGAGCGCAACCCGTGAGCCCATGGGGCAACGTCGCCCCATGGCAAGCGAGTCCATTTTGGGGCAGATTGGGAATACGCCACTGCTTCGTTTCACCAACACTGGGAAGGAATTTGACCGTGTGGAAATCTACGGCAAGGCCAAGTGGTTCAATCCGGGCGGTTCCGTTTAAGATCGCCCGGCTCTCCGCATGATCGAAGAGGGGCAGAGATCGGGAGCCCTCACGCGGGATAAAATTATCCTCGACTCCACCTCTGGAAACACCGGCATCGCCTACGCGCTGATCGGCGCCGTCATGGGCTATCGTGTCGAGTTGGCTGTGCCGCGCAGTGTCAGCCGGGAGCGCAAGCGGATGTTGGAGGCCTATGGGGCGGATGTGATCTATACCGATCCGCTTGAAGGTTCGGATGGTGCGATTCGCGAAGCACACCGACGCTATAAGGCCGAACCTGAAAAATATTTCATGCTGGATCAATACAACAACCCAGCAAACTGGCAGGCACATTATGACACCACTGGCCCTGAGATCATCGAGCAGACCAGGGGCCGGATCACCCATTTCGTGGCCGGTGTGGGCACCAGCGGCACCCTCATGGGGACTGGGCGCCGACTGCGTGAATTCAATGCCGGGATTCAAGTCGTGGCGCTCCAGCCGGCCGAGGATCTGCATGGCATCGAAGGGCTCAAACACATGGCGACTGCCATTGTCCCCGGCATCTGGGATGAAGGCTTTCCCGATCGGCAATTGTCGGTACAGACCGAAGACGCGTATGACATGGCCCGACGCCTCGCCCTCGAGGAAGGCATGCTGGTGGGGCAATCGGCTGGGGCTGCGGTGTGTGCCGCGCTCGAGCTGGCGCGACAGATTTCCGAAGGGGTCATCGTGACGATTTTGCCGAATGCCGGCGACCGCTACTTCAGCACGCGTCTCTGGGAAGGATAAGCTTCCACCAGCGGGAACGCTTGTCAGATTATGCACAAGGAGGTTCAGAACAAGCCTATCACCGTGATGTCAGCGTGGTATCGTGTGAGTTAATGCAGCAATGCCAACATGCAGGATCAGGAGGGAGCATAACATGGGAAAGGCGCAGGATGTCACCGATGCGACGTTTGAGCAAGAGGTACTCCGCTCAACGCTGCCCGTGCTTATCGACTTATGGGCTCCTTGGTGTGGTCCCTGTAAGGCGATTGCACCGATCGTGGAGGAGCTGGCGGGCGAGTACGAGGGACGGCTGAAGGTCATGAAATTGGATGTGTATGGCAACGGCGGCACGCCTGCAACTTACGGGGTGACAGGCATTCCGACGCTGCTGCTGTTCAAAGGTGGAGCACTGGTGGAGCAGATTAAGGGCGCAGTGCCAAAGCAGCGGATCGTCGACACGATTCAGAACGTGGTGGAATAGGGATCATCACCTAACAATACGTTGGGGGTCCGCGTATGACGGACCCCCAACATCACAGAACGGAATCCTCCGTCCTATGCGCCCCTTGACGATCGCTACATGCCTGTCAAAGACAACATCCCACGCAAGGCCCGCATGAGGGGCGGCCCGCACGTTTGGGGTCGCCCTGTTCCGGATTGACAAGCGCACTTCAGCCGATTTTCCATACCGTCCCACTCTTCATAGCGCTCAATTGCGCTCTTATTCCGCTCCTAGCGAGACGAGTGCTGGCTTGGCAGGCACTCACAACCGCTCTGTGCCTCTTTTGTGCGCAGTCGTACGCAGGTAACTTTTGCTGCGATATGAGCCTAACATGCCACGCGGCAGCTTTCTGCGGCTAGTTGGCGACTTCTTCTGGTGGAAGGGAAGATGGCAAGCTTCTTGAGTGTAAACAACGGGTTTGTGTCAGCAAGTCACAGACTGCGTCTTGGCGTACTAACGGCCCCATCCTCGATAGTGGGCGCCAGTTGATAGAAAGAAAGGCATCTCCATGAAAGATTGGCATATGACGAAACGGCTGGGAACCACCGCCGCCAGGGCGGTGTGGCTCAGCCTGGCTATCTGTGTTCTAAGCGTGCAAGCGGCTGAACCCCCAAAGCAGGCTCCCCAGCTGGTCATCGCTCAATTGGGAAATCCTGCGGCGCTGAATAGCTGGAATTGGACGGCCGGCAGCGAGTCAGACATCCTCTCACACATGCAGGAATCCTTAATGCAATATGACCGCCAAGCGAAGCTGCAGCCGTTGCTCGCCGAAAGCGTTGAGATGAATAGTGCCACGGACTGGGTCCTGAAGGTCCGCAAAAGTGTAAAGTTCCATGATCCCGATCTCGGTGAGATGACGGCCGAGGATGTCAAAGCCAGCATTGAGGCCAACTTGCGCAATGGCACGGGACATGCGCTGCGTGTACCGGCAGTCATGCGCGAGGGGACTGTGGAGGTCATTGACACCTACACCCTGCGTTGGAAGCTGAAGGAACCAGGGTTAGTCACGCTGCCGCAATGGCTCACGGATATGTACGTGAACTCCAAGAAATACCTTGAGCGGGAGGGGTATGAGGCCGCCGGCCGCCGCCCTGTGGGAACCGGTCCCTATAAGTTCGTGGAGTGGTCGCCCAACCAGCAGATCGTCATGGAGGTGTTCAAGGGCTATTGGCGCCCCTTGCCGGCCTTCGACCGCCTGGTTTGGCGCATTATCCCCGACCCTTCGACGCGCAAGAACGAGTTTCTAACCGGCGGGATCGACGTGTTGCCCTTCGTCACGCCCGAGATCGTCCCGGAAATTCAAACGAACCCGAATTTCCGCATCGAGACCGTCTTGAGCACACGGCTCATGTTCGTTGGCTTGCCGGTGGACAATCCCTTACTGGCCGATAAGCGAGTACGGCTGGCACTGAACCTGGCGGTGAATAAACGCGAGATCATCGAGCAATTGTTCCGGGGCATCGGCGCCGCTGAGCTCACGGTCCCCTTGCCATTGACGCTGGCCGAGCGCAACCCGAAGCTGGAAGGCTATCCCTACGATCCCGATAAGGCCCAGAAGCTGCTCAAGGAGGCCGGCGCCATCGGCAAGACCATTACCCTCGAGGCGCCGTATAACCGCTATACGCTGGATCGTGAAATGGGGGAAGCCCTCGCCGGATACTGGGAGACGGTGGGTCTGAAGGTCGATTACAAACCCCAGGACTGGGCTGCCTATTCACCCAGGGCGCTGCGTGGCTCGCCAGCCTGGCCCACCAATCCCTTCCTGATGGGCTTCGGCGACGGACGCTATCTGGCCGACTACATGTACGATTTGTGGATTGCAAAGAAGCCTGGTGGCAGCCGTGGGGCAGTGTACACCAAGGGACCGGATCATTGGGACGAATGGGTGCGAGAGATCAGTCTTCTGGGCTTACAGGAACCCCGCCGGCGAGAGTTATTATACAAGCTACAAGAAGAGATCCTAGATTATGCCCCATGGGTCCTAGTGCTCAATTTCAAGGATATTTACGCGCTGAATAGCAAAGTCGACTGGAAACCATTTTCCAATGAGCGTCGCGACATGTACGATGCTAAACCCCGCTGATGTGAGAGCGATGTGACGGATGCACCGATTTATCATTGAACGCTTGATTCAAAGTGTTGTCATCGTGGTGGTGGTCAGCGTGATCGTCTTCCTGTTCGTGCATGCCTCGGGTGATCCTGCGGCTCTCCTGGTGCCGGAGCAGGCCACGGCCGCCGATGCCACCAACTACCGGAAAGCGTTGGGGCTGGATCGCCCGATCTATGAGCAATATGTTCAGTTCATGAGCCATTTTTGGTTCAGTGACACGGTCAAGTCATTTCGCTTTCAACAGCCATTGCTGCCGCTCGTGCTGCAACATTTGAAGTTCACCCTGATCCTTGCCGCTCTGACGATCGTCGCCAGCAGCCTGCTGGCCGTCCCCCTAGGTATTTTCTCCGCCTTGAGGCGTGGCTCGGTGATGGATGTCGGAATCCGTCTGGTCGCCGTCATGGGCCAGTCGATGCCGAGCTTCTGGGTGGCCATGCTGCTGATGCTGATTCTGGCCGTGCACCTGCGGCTCTTCCCCGTGTCCGGCGTGGGCGTGAAGAACATTGTGCTCCCCGCCATGACTTTAGCGTTCTTCCAGGTGGCGGTATTGCTCCGTCTGGTGTGCTCGGAGATGTTGGAAGTGATGGGCCAGGAGTATGTCCGGACGGCTCGGGCCAAGGGCGTCCCCGAGCTCTGGGTCACCATCCGACATGGGCTCAAAAATGCGGCCATTCCGGTGATTACCG
>Ga0105104_10001723_pt1 | contig 16346 bp, 10 predicted proteins | sample PPLLaktember2015_3_FD_87034 | JGI IMG/M metagenome (GOLD analysis project Ga0105104, IMG submission 87034) | Freshwater sediment microbial communities from Prairie Pothole Lake near Jamestown, North Dakota, USA - PPLs Lake P7 Core (6) Depth... | ecosystem: Environmental > Aquatic > Freshwater >... | reverse complement strand
GCTCTACGGTGAGTGTTCCCAGATCCCCTTCCTTGCGGCGGCGCAGGGATAGCATTCCGCTCTCAGCCTCGCGCGCGCCGATGACAGCCATATAGGGAACCTTGTGAATCTCGGCGTCGCGGATTTTAAAACCCAACTTCTCATTTCGCGCATCCAGCGATACACGAAGTCCGAGCTTGTCGAGCCGTTCCACGACCTTGTGTCCGAAATCGTTTTGCCCTTCGGTAATCGGCAGAACCCGCATATGCTCCGGCGAAATCCACAATGGCAGATCACCTGCATAATGCTCGATTAGAATACCGATAAACCGCTCCAGCGATCCCAACAGCGCGCGGTGAATCATCACCGGCGTATATTTGTTGCCGTCATGCCCGACGTATTCGAGTCCGAATCGCTCCGGCATGGAGAAATCGCACTGGACGGTTCCGCACTGCCATGTCCGCCCGATGGCGTCCTTGATGTGGAAGTCAATCTTCGGACCATAGAATGCGCCGTCACCGGGATTGAGTTTGTATTTCACTCCCAATGTCTTTAGCGCGTTTTCTAAGGCTAATTCGCCCCTGTCCCACATCTCATCGGTACCTACGCGATTTTCGGGCCGCGTAGAGAGTTCAATCTGGAAATCATGAAAACCGAAATCGTGATACATGTCGAAAATGAACTGCACCACTTTCGCCGCTTCGACTTCCGCCTGTTCCGGTGTCACGAAAATATGCGCATCATCCTGTGTAAACACGCGCACCCGGAACATCCCGTGCAGCACTCCGCTCTTTTCATAGCGGTGAACGGTTCCCAGTTCGCAGAATTTCAGCGGTAAATCGCGGTAGGAAACCTGCCGCGTGCGGAAAACGAGCAAGTGACCGGGGCAGTTCATCGGCTTCAGCGCGTACATCTGCTCTTCCACTTCCGTGAAATACATATTTTCGCGGTAGTGGTCGTAGTGCCCCGAGCGATGCCACAGCTCTTCATTCAAAACCAGCGGCGTACGAATCTCCTGATAGCCTGCCTGCCGGTGTTTTTCTTTCCAGTAGTTGCTGATCTCATCCCAAATGATCACCCCGCGCGGATGAAGGAACACCGATCCCGGCGCTTCGAGATGAAAACTGAACAGATCGAGTTCCTTGCCGAGTTTGCGATGATCGCGACGCTTGGCCTCCTCGATCCGGTGAATGTGTTCATCAAGCTGCTCGCGGGTTGGATAAGCCGTGCCATACAGCCGCTGCAGCATTTTGTTGTGTTCGTCGCCCCGCCAGTACGCGCCCGCTACGGACAAAATCTTGAAATGCTTGATCCGGCTCGTGCTGTCCAAATGCGGGCCGCGGCAGAGATCCGCAAAATCGCCCTGCTCGTAGATCGTGAGTCCCTCTTCAAGGGTCTCGATCATCTCGAGCTTATAATTCTCGCCCATCTTGCGGAACATCACAATCGCTTCATCGCGCGATATATCGCGGCGTTTCAGCGGAAGATTGCGCTTGGAAATCTCGGCCATCTTCTTTTCGATGGCTTCGAAATCTTCCTGCGAGAAAACGTGCGGCGAATCTATATCGTAATAGAAACCGTCGGCAATCGCGGGACCGATAGCCAATTGCGATTCCGGCCACAATTCCTTAATCGCATGCGCCATCAGGTGCGCGGCGGAATGCCGGTAAACCAATTGGCCTTCGGGATCGGCAAACGTAACAAAACGGAAATTTCCGCCTTGTTCCAGCGGACGGTATATATCCCAAATCTGATCATCCAATAGCGCGGCCAGAATGCCGTTAGCTCCAACCTGCTGGCCCTCGCCAAGGAGATCTTTGGGAATCGTGCCGGCCGGGACTTTTACAACCCGGCCATCTTCGAATGTGAGTTCTATGTCACTCATGTCGTGGGCGATACAAGACTCGAACTTGTGACCTCTTGCATGTCACGCAAGCGCTCTAACCAACTGAGCTAATCGCCCATTTTTATCTCCCCCCGCCTGCGGGGGAAAAAAGGGGGGTTCTGCCAATAAAAAAGCACGACCCGGTTCCGGTCATGCCCATGACTCATTTACAGCAAAAAGCTGCAAACATCGGAACCGCGCTTCGTAGATTGGTAGTGCCGGGAGCCGGACTTGAACCGGCACGGAGCTTTTGGCTCCTGGGGATTTTAAGTCCCCTGTGTCTACCATTTCACCACCCCGGCGGCGGGAAGCCGGGCTATGGTATCGGCGGAGGCGCCGAGCGGATTCGAACCGCTGAATAGAGGTTTTGCAGACCTCCGCCTTAACCACTTGGCTACGGCGCCAAACCAAATGATGAACTATGAATGATGAATGATGAAGTGAACACCCTAAAAAATCGGGCTTCATCCTTCATCCTTTATCCTTCATCCTTTTTGAGCGGGAGACGGGACTCGAACCCGCGACAGCCACGTTGGCAACGTGGAACTCTACCACTGAGTTACTCCCGCAGTAAAGAAAATCAGAAAACGGAAATCGGAAAGCTGAGAAGGATGACTGCAATTTCTTCCCCTCCGCTTTCATCTTTCAGATTTCAGCTTTTTCGTCGTGGACCTGAGGGGGATCGAACCCCTGACCTCTTGAATGCCATTCAAGCGCGCTCCCAGCTGCGCCACAGGCCCATATTTCCAAACGAGACTGAAATATAAGTAATTCTCCCTATCCTGTCAAGGCTCCAATAGCCGTTTTCCAGTCTTAATATGTTCCTTGACATTCCTCTAATTAGTTGTTATAATTTGTAATACAGATATAAATTCGAGAGCGGGAGACCAGATTGACGAGGTCTTCGATAGAATCCGCCTTCCCTTGATTATCTGTCTGTAAAATATTGAAAATTTTACCGGAAAGCAAGTATTGTCGTATCAGTTGTCCTGCCCCAGCATCCTAACCCCACCTAAGATAGAGACAATATGAACAACTTCGCCAACCTGCCCGGATTCACATTGCGTGAACTCGCACCCTCCGACATCGAAACCTTCATCGAGATCGGATTGCCCACTTGCGCGTTCATGCATGGCCGTTTAGGTGCTTCAGAAAAGGATATGCGGCAACGGTTTACGTCATTTGTTCGGGACTATGCCTTCGAAAGAGATAGTGAAATCTTTATGGTGGAGGCACCCGATCGTACAATTGCGGCCCAGCTTTGGCTGCATATAACACATAATCGTTTTAATGGATTGCGTGAGCTCTGGATTTGGGATGTCACCGTCAGAGAGGCATATAGACGCAGAGGAATCGGAAAAAACTTGCTCGAGTTTGCTAAAAATAGAGCTTTGGAGTCATATTGTAAGGAACTGTGGTTATTGGTGTCAAGTATAAACGATAAAGCAGTCAAGATATATCAATCGGCTGGAATGGGGATCAGCGGCCATCTGCTTTCAATACCTGTGCAATCAGAAATCGAACCGATATCCAGTTCGGAGATTGAGGTCAAGTCTGCCGTTTTAAGGCCGCTTAGAGGCAATGACCTCCCGGCACTATTCGATTTGTGGACAGCGGCAGGACTTCCTTTCAGACCGCAGGGTCGGGATCACGAAGACCGGCTGGCCAGATATCTGAATGGTTTGTCTGTCGGAGGTTGGGGAGCTTTCATTAGCAATACTCTGGCAGGAGCGGCATTAATCAGCTATGACGGACGCAAAGGCTGGATCGAACGTTTGGCCACGAGGCCGGAACACCGAGGAACCGGAATTGCAAAAGCCATCGTAGCCGCTGCTACGCAGAGTTTGAAAGATTCCGGTGCCTTTGTAATTGCCGCCTTAATTGAAGAGGAAAATACAGCGAGCCGCCGCTTATTTGAATCCTGCGGCTATAAGCACTCGCCGACAATATGCTACTACTCGACTCGAGATGGTCCGGAAAGTTAATCGGGAAAAACACATATTCCTTGGAGGGAAGATGATCACGCGTTCAAAGATTGTTGTGGGAATCGTTGCGATGGTTCTACTCGCGGTACCGGCATGGGCAACCGTTCATACCGTCACAGTAGCCAATTTTTCATTCACGCCACAAAACATCACTATATCACAGGGGGATACGGTAGTCTGGAACTGCACGCAAGGCCATCATAATGTGCATGAGCTGAGTAGTCCGGCTATGTTCTTTAGCGGCAATCCCAGCATGGCCCCGTGGCAATACCAGTTCGTCTTTAACGTAGATCCCAGCGAGTTTAACTACCAGTGTGATCCGCATGCTCCCGGCATGGCCGGAACGGTAACGGTTCTGCCGCTATCCTCCATCGAAATGGAACACGCCTATAGTGCAGAAGGATTCTCTCTCGCGCAGAATTACCCCAATCCCTTCAACGGACAGACTAATATCCAATTCTCCGTGCCCTTCGAAACGGATGTGAAGCTCACGCTCATGAATATTCTCGGACAGCAGGTTGGCGTTCTCTTTTCCGGCAGAGCTCAGACGGGATCGCATCGGATTATATTCGATGCCGGCGATCTGACATCCGGTCTCTACTTCTACAGAATGGAAACTCCGGGGGCTGTTCTCATCCGGACCATGCAGTTCATCAGATAATTCAGCTTCGATTCTTTTTGAAGTGCGGATCTCGCCGAGGTCCGCACTTTTTTTTTATACTCAAGCATTCCTTCCCGCAGCTCCCCCTTGATTTCTATTGAAAATGGCTTATTTTTCCGAAAACCCTTGACTTTCATTATTGCGGAATCCGAAAATGACCGAATCGCACCAGCCTAAGGCTCGGGATCAATGGGGGTCGCGCATCGGAATTATTCTCGCTGTCGCGGGAAGCGCGGTGGGGTTAGGCAATTTCCTCCGTTTCCCGGTTCGTGCCGCGGCGGGCGGAGGCGGCGCTTTCATGGTGCCGTATCTGATTGCCCTCCTCCTTTTAGGAATTCCGCTTGCGTGGGTGGAATGGACTATTGGACGCTACGGCGGACAGCATGCGCACGGCAGCGGGCCGGGAGTCTACCACCGTCTTACCGGCGGCAGACCATGGGCCAAGTATCTCGGCGTGATTACGATCTTTATTCCGTTAATCATTAATTTCTACTATATTTTTATTGAAGGTTGGACACTGGCATTCAGTATCTTCTCCCTTAACGGGACGTGGGATAAGGCCATTGCCGCCGGAGAAATGGACAAGTTTCTCAACGGTTTTATCGGAGCCGAATCCAATGCATATTTCGACGGACCCTGGATAGCCATTACCATTTTTCTTCTCGTGTTTGTTTTGAACTACTACGTACTGTTCCGGGGAATACAAAAGGGAATCGAGAAGCTGGCCAAGATCGGTATGCCTATTCTTCTTATCTGCGGGATTGTTCTCGTTGTACGAGTTCTTACTCTGGGCACGCCCAACCCCGCTCAACCGGACTGGAATGTGGGCAACGCGCTCGGCTTCATGTGGAACGCTGACTGGTCAAGACTGTCTGATGCTCGCGTGTGGATCGAAGCTGCCGGGCAAATCTTCTTCACGTTGTCGGTAGGCATGGGTGCGATTATGGCCTATGCCAGTTATCTGAAGAAAAAAGACGATGTGGTTCTCTCCAGTTTGACCGCCTGTTCGGCGAACTCATTCGCGGAAGTCATTCTCGGCGGCAGCATTTCGCTGGTTGCGGCGGCCATATTTTTCGGCGCCGCCGGCGCGAGCCAAATCGCCACTCAGGGATCATTCAGTCTGGGATTCATCACCATGCCCTACGTATTTGCCCAAATGGGCGCGGGCGGTATTATGGGTTTCCTGTGGTTTTTTCTCCTCTTCATAGCGGGAATCACTTCCTCGGTCTCACTTATTCAACCCCTCTTGACATTCCTGAAAGATGAACTGGATTGGAGTCACCGTAAGTCAATGGCGGTTATCGGCGCTATCAATCTGTTGTTCACAGGATTCGTTGTCTTTACCATCGGCTATGGAACATTGGATGAAATGGACTTCTGGGCGGGAAGCGTCCTGCCTGTTGTCTCCGGCTTGATTATGATCGTGCTGTTCAGCTATTTCATGGGCATTGACCGCGGATTCAAGGAAATGCATAAAGGGGCAGAACTGCACTTGCCGCGCTTCTATAAACCGATCCTCAAGTATGTCACCCCGGCCTATTTGCTATTCCTGCTCGGATTCTGGGCTATACAGGACTGGTGGCCAACGGCGACGATGCAGAACGTAACTGATCCCAAACAGTTCCTGATAATCGGCGTCACCCGCAGCATCATGCTGGCTTTCATTGTCTTCTTGATCTATCTCATCTATAGAGCCGACCGCCGTCACAAATTTCCCAAGTTGATGCGAGGTGAAGAATGAAACCCTCCGGCTGGATACTCTTGTCCGCAACCTGGGCGGCCATCATTTTCATATTGACGTTTTGCCTCATCCGAGTATTACGGACCCCGGGCAAGCGGCAAGACAGTGAATCCTAAACGGCACGGACCTTTTGGTACCGGTTTTGCACGATAACAGGCATCAAAGCTAAAACAAAGGTGCAGAGTCGTGCAGCGTCGAAAACGTGGTTTTACTATTATTGAACTGTTGGTTGTTCTGGTTTTGATTGCGATTCTTGTTTCATTGGCGGTGACTCGCTACCACAGTGTTCGCGACGCCAGTCTCGTCGCTTCAGCTACGGCGGATCTCGATCTGGTCAGAAAGGTCCTGGCCTATTATTCCGTGGATCACGAGAGTTTTCCGTCAGTCGTTACCAGCTATGATGACTTGAAAAACCAAATGGTGGATTTGGAGGGGAATCCCTACGGACGCCTCCCGATTAGCAATACTTATGCGTGGGTTTCCTACACGCTGAACAGCGACAGTAATTACGAAATCCGCGTGCAGGTCACGGATCGCAATCGCACCGTGTTGATTGCCACGCCGGACGCGGTCGAACGGCAGTAGAGCAGGCAACACGCAAAGAAATTGCAGAATGCGAGACTTTTAGTTCGCTTCCAAATATCAGCGAAGAAAGGCGGCCCGACGGGCCGCCTTTCTTATAATGAACTATTCAGGGATCATTGTGTTGAGATGGAAACCGATGCCCAATGCACCAATCCCATTTTCAGAGCATTTCCCAACAGCGGGTGGTAAGGCATGATGCGCACCGTATAGCCGTAGCGGCCGCTGTCGGGAAAGACGACGCGACCGCGATACAAAGTGCCGTCGCTGCGCGGATCCGGTTCCAGCGATTCGCATCCTGAGAAAGCAATGGAACCGTCGCTTCGCAGCGGCCCGAAATAAACCTGCACTTCAATATCGTTGGGAGTTAAAGGCCCGAGGGAAACGGTCGCGGCAATATCCAGTTCGGAACCGGGCGCGATGGATCGCGCATCCCCGGTTTTGATCGAAGTGATCTTGACCGATTCCCAGTTTTTCCGAACCAGTGTTTTCCACGCGGCGAGCTGCTTGGCCGCCGCACAATTCTTGTCGGCCAGTTCGTGGCACCGGCCCAGCGCCGGTGAATACGCGTCTTCGCAGTACTCTTTCACCATGCGATTGGAGTTGAACCGCGGCACAAGTTCCGCGATAGATTCCTTCATTCGCGCGATCCAGCGGCGCGGAATCTTCCCGTCGTCATAGGTATAATACAACGGAACGACGTGCCGTTCCAGCAAATCGTAGAGCGATTGCGCGTCCCAATCGTCCTGAGCTTTTTCGTCCGTTATCGCCCGCCCGCGGCCGATGGCCCATCCGACATTCTGCGTATACCCTTCATCCCACCAGCCGTCGAGAATACTCATATTAATGCCGCCGTTGGGCAGAACTTTCATCCCGCTCGTGCCGCTGGCTTCCAACGGGCGGCGGGGCGTATTCAGCCATATATCTACGCCTTGAACCAGATGACGGGCGACGGCCATATCGTAATTCTCGACAAAAATCAAGCGATGTTCCACTCCCTGCGAGCGGGCAAAATAGATGATATCCCGAATCAGAGCTTTGCCCGCGTCGTCCTGCGGATGCGCTTTCCCGGCAAAAACAATCTGGATCGGACGCTGCGGATCCCGCAGCAGAGCGAGCAGCCGGTCAGGATAACGCAAAAGCAAGGTGGCTCTTTTATATGTGGCAAACCGCCGCGCAAATCCTATGGTCAGAATGCGCGGATCCAACAAATTCGAAACATCCTCCACACTCACGTCCGTTCCGGTGGTGCGGGTTCGGTATTCGGCGATTCTCTGGCGGCAGAAATCCACAAGCTGCTCGCGGCCGCAGAGGTGCGCGTTCCACAAGTCCTCGTCGGGAATCTCGCGCACCTTTGCCCATATATCTTTGTGATCCGGATTACGCCGCCATTCCGGTCCTAAATAACGATCGTACAACGCGGTCATATTGTCCGAAATCCACGTGCGAATATGAATTCCGTTGGTCACATAGTCAATCGGAATCTCATCGTGCGGCAGATGCGGCCAACTGTCTTCCCATAAGCCCCGCGAGACGTCGGCGTGCAACCGGCTTACGCCATTCGTATAATCCGATGTGCGTAGAGCAAATATCGCCATATTGAAAAGCTGCCCCGGTACTCCCGCCTGCTTGCTGCCCATTCCGAGGAATTCGTCCCGGCTGAATCCCGTCTGCGCGAATAGCGGCCCCAGGTAGCGATCCATTAAATCGGCGGGGAACTGGTCAATACCGGCGGGGACGGGCGTGTGTGTTGTAAATACGGTTCCACCGGAAATTAAGGCAACGGCTTCCTCCGGAGACAATCCGAGCTGCTGCCGCGCCCGAATTATGCGCGCCAACTGAATGAAGGCGGAGTGTCCCTCGTTCATATGACAAACCGTCGTTTCAATGCCGATGCGCGATACGAGTTCCACACCGCCGATTCCCAGTACGATCTCTTGTTGAATCCGTGTTTCTTTGTCGCCGCCATAGAGCATATAGGTGATCCGGCGATCCGCCGGACTGTTTTCCGGCTGATCCGTATCCAACAAGAAGAGCGACACCCTCCCGACTTGCACTTTCCACGCCCCGATATAAACCATACGGCCGGGAAACTGCAACGGAATTTTTATGAGTTCTCCGTCTTTATCTTTGACAGGAGATACGGGCAATGTCGTGAAATCGTTTTCCGGGTAAAGTTCGGTCTGAAAACCGTCACCCGTGAGCTGCTGCTGAAAGTAGCCCTGCCGGTATGCGAGTCCGATTCCTACCAGCGGCAATCCGAGATCGGAAGCCGATTTGAGATGATCGCCGCTCAATACTCCCAAACCACCGCTGTAGACCGGCAGATTTTCGGTCATGCCGTATTCCATCGAAAAATAGACGATCTCTTTGGCCTTCGACGACGGCCCGCACACTTTATCGAACCAACTCGGTTCGCGCATGTAGTGCTCGAGATAGCTTATGCAGCGGTTGTAGTGATCCAGAATGCTGGGATTTCGCGCCGCATCATCAAGCCGCCGTTGGGATATTTCGCGCAGCATGCGCGCGGGATTCCGGCCCACAGTCTCCCATAACTCAGGATCCAGCGACCGGAATAACGCGGTAATATCCGGATTCCACGACCAGAGGATATTATATGCCAGATTTTTCAATCCGCTGATCGCTGCGGGGAGGCTGGGAATAACCTCCAAAGTAGCAAGTGGCTTGACTTTCATAGGCAAGAGATTGTTTTCAAGGAAATTTGGTCGGGATGATTGATTCTAAAAAACAATGAGATACAGGATATGGCACAGCCCAAGCCTATATCATATCGCAATTTGCGGCAACAATCATGCCGACCCACATCACCGCATGAACTACCTGACCAGCAACATCTTCTCAATGCGCGTGAATTCACCGGCATGAAGCCGTACAAGGTATGTGCCTGATCCCATATTCGCACCGTCGAATGTAGCCCGATAGACTCCGGCAGGCTGAATCCCGTCCTGTAAAACGGCTACGCTGCGGCCGAGTACATCGAATACTTCCAACGTCACTTTCGCCGCGCGCGGCAAGCCGTACTCAATCCGGGTCGTCGGGTTAAAAGGATTGGGATAGTTCGGCCTTAAGTAGAAGACCGTAGGAATCGGTTCATTTGACGGATCAACATTCAGATCAATTGTGATACTGACGTTGTTGGATGTGTCAGCGGTACCTCCATCATAGACCGCCTGCACCCAAAAACGGTACGTGCGGCTCTGGCTGACCGTGTAATTGTAAAACGTATCCTGAGCGGTTCCGAGAAGTCCGGCACCGGCCAGCCAAACACGGAAGCCCCGGAAGGCATCGAGATTTTGTTCGCGTCCGCGTTCCGGAATAGCCGGTGAATTATGCCAAAGCGGCCAATCCCACTGCAGGCGAACGGACGGAACCGTATAGTCGTATTCCAGAGAAAGATTGCGCGGCGGGTCGAGCCGATACATCGTGAAATCCGCAACCGTCGTGTCGTCCAAAGTAACCGTGATTTGTTCGAGACTCCGCGTCTCATAGCCGGGATATGAAACGGTTAGAGCATACGTTCCGACAACAAGACCGCCCAGCAGGAAGGATCCGTTGGTATTCGGATGATAGATGACTTCACCTAAGGCGATGCTCACGTCCGCGATGTTGTCCGGAACCGGCACCATGGTCAATTGTCCGCGAATCGTTCCCGTGCCCGCGATCCCCGTGGGCATAAACCGGATGGCCGTCTGCGGCCGGATTTCAAAACAATTCAAGGCATACGAACCGTCGAAAACGAGCTGAATGCCGTCGGTTCCGTCGAAATTCTCAATGCCAATGGTCGCATCGGCATCTGCCGTGCTATCTTCCATATCCACGCGCTGGTACTGAAGCTGAAACTCGTTGTCGCCGCTGGAGGTAGGCCGCACTGCTGTGTCGTAGAAAACCAATTGCGCCGTTGTGCGATTCGTTCGCGGCGCATAATGCACGACGTTGTGATATTCGATGATGAAGCGGCCCATCGCCTGATCGTGATAATAGGAGACGTCTCCGCTGTCGGGCAGCTTCGGTTTTAAATCATCCCAAAAAACGCAAATCATCCCGTTGGGCATCCGCGTGTTGGGAATATCACGATTGGCGTAAACGCTGTCGGCCGCCTGTGGCGAACCCACGCGCACCCAGCCGTCGGCTCCCACTTGAAGGGTGTTTGTGGTCTGACCGTAGAATTTTATCGGGAACGGAGTTGCGAGGGAAACCACCCAATCATTCTGATTGGCGTTTGTCGTATCGGGCGCGGGCGTCAGTGTTCCCGGACCGCCCGCCTGAGGACTGATTTCCAGCCAGTCATACTGTGCAGGTGAATCGAAGTCAACCGATTCATACGCATAATAGCCGTAGTTGTCCGGACCGTCCGGACGATAACGGAAATCGCGAATGGATACAATCACCAGATTAACGCCGTTTTCAGGAACGTATGCCGTCGCCCATCCGGAGACCCCCTGCCACTCGGCTTCCACATCGTAATAATTCGCTCCGGGAACCGTGACGGTGAAATCACCATTGGCACCTGATGTGGTTGAAGGAATTGTGGCACCCGGAAACGAGAAGCGGATCGTCGCGCCGCCGATGGATCTTCCGTATTGATCCACCACGTTTCCGTTGAGTGTGCCGTTTTGCGCCGCACGCAACGAGAAGTTTATGATGGTTGTTCCCGGCTCCAGATTCAACAACGTATCCTTCTGCGCGAATCCATACGATGCCGCGCGCAGCGTGAACGACTCGTTGGCTGGAACCGTGAAGAAATAACTGCCGCTGGTATCTGTGTTCACGCCTTGCGAGCTTCCCGCTGCCGATACTCTGCCCACAAGCCCAACGTTGGTCCCGGAATTCCGCATTGTTCCGGTGACGGATGCCCAGGTGCTCACCAGCGGCACACTCGCGGCGATACTGAAAGTTTGCCGGTCGCTGCCGTTCAAACGGCCGCTGACGGAAATCGCCCAAAGACCTGCTTCCGGACTGTTGACATGGACTCTCTCGCACACATTGACGGAGTCTACACCCGCTGTCGCAGGCAACGCGGGGGCGGTCGGTCGCAGTTTCCACGGCAAATAAATCGTCCCGCCGGGACCCTCCAGACTGATATCCAGATCATTAACCAAAGTCGGAATGACATTTCCGACGGCGGGCAGGTCGCTCCAGGCTATGCTCACATCGAGAGCCGTTTGACCGGCGGGAACGGTAAAGCTCCGTGTAAATAATTCGTCGGTTTCCAGCGAACCTTCAAAAATCCCGCCCGCATTGAGCTGCTGGATAGCACGCAATGCATTTACAATGCCGAATCCGGATTGATAGTCAGGACCGGTTGTAATGATATCCGTGGCCGAATTAATCAGCAGCGCCTTCACAGTTTCCGGCAACGGATCCGGCGCATCGGGGAATAGTTGATGCCATTTCTGCAATATAAGACAAACCGTCCCGGAAACCGCCGGCGCTGCCATTGAAGTTCCGTCCATATCCTGATAGCCGTATGCCGCGCCCGGACGGCAAGAGGTTACACCTACGCCGGTGGCACAGACTTCAGGCTTCATGCGTCCGTCATCGGTCGGACCCCATGACGAAAACGTCGCAATGCCGTCCGTACCGGTAGTAGCTCCAACCGTAATAATATTTTTTGCACCGGACGGAACGGACATACAGTTATAGGTCGTGCGCTGATACGTTGCTCCGTTTCGCTCGTTTCCCGCTGCAAAAATAATCGTGAGCGGCGATCCGGCCGTATTCAAGGTCATTGCGTCAAGCAAACGTGAGGTCGTCTCATAGTCTCCGAACCACTCTTCAGGATACCCGTTCGGATCAATATTGGCGCCTATGGAATTCGACGTCAACTCGATGTGATGAACCGTGCGTGCCTGCGTATAGTCCGGTTCGAAATCATTCGGACTTTCATACAAGCAATAAGGCGCACACTGGTCGTATTCGCCGCTGATAATCCGCACTTGCGGAGCCATGCCTCGGTAGTTGCCCGAAGAGGATGTTCCGCTGCCGCCGAGTGTTCCCGCCACATGGGTTGGATGAGCTTCAATGACTGCCGTTTCCAGCCAGGTGACGCGGTCGCCGAAATCCGGATGTGTGCTGTCTATCATCCCGCCGTCATACACCATTGCGGTCACCCCCTGACCGGACAAATTATGGGGGGTTGTCTGCACTTCATTGACGTGCAGGCGCGTCCGCACGACGTCATTCAGCATATCGGGCGGAGGCGGAATTTCGTCCACAAACAGTACCGCATCCAGCTCGATAATCTCTTTGATTCGCCCCGGTTCAACGGCAACGATCAGCGTATGCGCGGAAACAAAACGATGTCCCACTTCGCAGCCGTTTTGCTCTAACATCAGTTTTGCATGATCGAGAGTGACATCCGGCATAATTTCCACGGCCAGCAAACGGCGTCCTTGCGAATACTCGCTCCACATTCCGAAAGACCGCGCCGTTACGCGCGGATGAACTTTAAACTCTGGCGATAACGAACCAAGATACCGCACTCCGAGTTCAGCGAGAGTATTGATATCCAGCGATGTTTTTATCGCCGCCACATAAGCACGGTCGGGCAGATAAGCTAACAGCTCAATTCCCGCATGTTTTAGAATTTGCCGCTGTCCTTTTTGCAAATAATCGTCAAGCTGCACCAGCGCATGCACTTTTCCATTTTCGGCATATTGCGCCGTTGGAATGCTGTATTGCGCGCGTTCGGGTGTAAATGGTCCTCCCTGAAATCCGATTTCATAGGGAGCAGCCGCACTGCCGTGGATCATCACGAAGCAAGCGAGCAGCACAAAGCAAGTCAACCAGAAGGGCTTTCGTGAATCTGCCATGTTCGTTCTCCGCTTTCATCTATGCGAATGCGGTGCATTCTTGCACGCTTCCGCGGGTGTTCGTACCTGAATTATTCGTTGCTCGAAGGTTCGGACGGCCATTTCAGGCCGATAAAAATCATTCCGTTTTCAATTTTAGTCGGATAGCGCGTCAACGGCGTGTGCGCTACGGTCAAGCATTCACCCGTCTTTACGTTGTATTCCCAGCCGTGCATTGCGCACTCCACGATGTCGCCGTACAATCTGCCCGCCGCCAGATTCGCCTTCATGTGTCCACAGGCGGCGTCGAGTCCGTACAATTCCCCGCCCACATTAAACACGGCATAAGGTTTCGCGAGCAGCGTGATGGATCTCGCTTGACCGGGTTTTATTTCCGAAGCCCGGCAGACCGGAAACCAGCGCAGATCGCTCACGGGACACTCTTATATCGTTTTCAGCGTGACGGAAACACCGTCTCGCAGCGGGATAATGCTGCTCCGCGCACCCGGCGTTTCGTAAATCAGCCGTGTGAATTCATGCATAGCGCGCGTGGAAGGTTGCTCGTCGCCCGAAAAAACGCGGCCGTGCCACAAGAGATTGTCGGCAATAAAAAGACCGCCGGTGCGCACGCGCGGCCATGCCTTGCGGAAAGTGGCGGGATAGACTTCCTTCTCAACGTCCATCAAAACGACGTCGAACTCCCCAACCAGCGACTCCATGATTTCCACGGCATTGCCCACATGGAACTCCAGCTTATGTGAGAGTTCGGCATCGTGAAAATATTTCTGGGCCAGCAGCGCATTTTCGGATTTGTAATCCGTGCAAATCACCTTGCCGTTCACCGAAATCGCCTTGGCAAAATGCATCGCCGAATATCCGTAGCCGCTGCCTAACTCCAGAACGCGATGTGCGCCGATCGAGCGCGCCAGCAAAAACAGCAATTCTCCCACCAACGGGCCGATGATCGGAAAATTCTGTTCGCGCGCCAGATTCTCCATCTGCTCCAACACGTTGTCTCGCGCCGGGATCAGGCCGGAAAGATACCGATCCACGCTGCCGAACAACGATTCGTCAAGATTGTTGTCCATGCTTCTTCCCTTCCATGATTCCGTTTATTGCAACCACGGGGCGAACCGTTTGGTGTCGCCCCGTTTGAACTCGATTATTCCAGCAGAAATCTTACCCCTACTCTCCCATCACCTTAAGGATCACCCGTTTGGAACGTCGTCCGTCGAATTCAGCATAATAAATCTGCTGCCACGGCCCGAAATCCGCTCGACCGTTCGTAATGGGTACAATCACCTGATGATGGAGTATCAGGTTTTTGAGATGCGCCTCGCCGTTGTCCTCGCCCGTGCGATGATGCCGGTAATCTTTGGTCGGCGCAAGTCCCTTAAGCCATTCGCGGATATCTTCGATCAAACCCGATTCCGCATCATTGACATACACAGCCGCCGTGATGTGCATCGCGGACACCAGCACCATGCCCTCGCGCACACCGGACTTCTCGATGGCCTTTTCGACCTGCGGCGTTATGTTGATAAACTCTTCCCGCTGCACCGTTTTAAAGGTCAGATATTCCGTATGCGATTTCACGATTTCTTTCCCCGCAGCTTCCGGATCAGCATCGCCAGCGGATCATAATACCGGTCGGCCACCCGTTCCTTGAGCGGAATGATAGCGTTGTCCGTAATGCGAATATCCTCCGGACACACTTCTGTGCAGCATTTGGTGATGTTGCAGTAGCCGATGCCGCCCAGTTCATGGATCAGTTTCAAGCGATCCTCGTCGTCGAGCGGGTGCATTTCCAACCCGGCTGTGCGTACCATGAAGCGCGGTCCGAAAAACTCCTCGTGCTTTCCGTGATTGCGCAGTACGTGGCAAACATCCTGACAGAGAAAACACTCGATGCACTTGCGGAATTCCTGCACCCGATCCACTTCATACTGCTTCATCCGCCGCGAACCGTCCGGATTCAGCGGCTTGGGCAGGAACGGCGGTATCTTTTTATTGACTCCGTAGTTCCACAAAACATCCGTCACCAGATCCTTAACAATCGGAAACGTCTGCAGCGGTTGAATCGTAATCACTTCGCCCGGCTTGAACGTATCCATGCGGGTCATGCACATAAGCTTTGGCTTGCCGTTCACTTCCGCCGAACAAGAACCGCACTTCCCCGCCTTGCAGTTCCAGCGGCAGGACAAATCAGGAGCCTGCTGCGCCTGAACGCGATGCACGACGTCCAGCACCACCATGCCTTCATCCACTTCAACATGGTAGTCCTTCATCTCTCCGCCGGAGGCGTCGCCGCGATAGATGCGCAAATGCACTTTATTTCCCATCTCAGGCTTCCTCCACCAATTGCTTGAGTTCCGGCGGCATGGGCGAACGCGGCTGTTGAATCACTTGCATCGCGCGATTCACGTTTCTTATCATCAAATTCACCTTGGCGAAGTTCGGATCGTAATTCGGGAAATCGGAGCGGGCATGGCCGCCGCGGCTTTCTTTTCGTTCGCGCGCCGCCATTGCAATTGCCCGCGAAATCTGAATGATGTGACGCAAATCCATCGCGACGTGCCAGCCGGGATTATACGCTCGCCCGCCGCTGACCGCAACGTTCTGCACGCGCTTTTCCATACGATCAAGTTCGGTAAGCGCGCGCGTGAGTTCGTCGTCCGTTCGCATGATCCCCACCAAATCG
>Ga0105104_10001720_pt1 | contig 16350 bp, 14 predicted proteins | sample PPLLaktember2015_3_FD_87034 | JGI IMG/M metagenome (GOLD analysis project Ga0105104, IMG submission 87034) | Freshwater sediment microbial communities from Prairie Pothole Lake near Jamestown, North Dakota, USA - PPLs Lake P7 Core (6) Depth... | ecosystem: Environmental > Aquatic > Freshwater >... | reverse complement strand
TCTCTCGTGTCGAAAATCTTCAGGCAAGGCCAATTTTGCATGCAATAATGGACTTTACTAACCCTTCAGGTATCATCTTCCGAAAAATTCTCTGCGACCCTATCCCACCATCATTTATCCCCATTTTTCAGTAGCTGTGAACACCTACCATGTTAAGGTTGAGTTAATTGACTTGGCTTTAATCGAATCTGAGAGTTACAAACAGTTCTGTATTTATATACGGAGTCTCTTGTGGCAGTCTTAGCATATCCCTTAACAATCGCCGAACATGGTGTACGGAGAGTGGCTCAAAGCCTGGATGATGATGTTCCCTATGTGCTATGGGACAGCAATGATTATAGTCGCGTTGGCAAAAAAGAGCTTCTAGCGCGTGTGAAAGCTGTCTTTTATCTCGCTTTAAATCTTGGCTCGGCACTCTTCATTACCCCAATTGAACTGACACGCTTGAATTTTCATTTCATTACCACACGGCCGATTCGTATAGCCCAGATTGCAAAGGTCAATTATGCCTTTTTGAAAACCATTACCGTGGCTATTTTGTGCCTTGCTGGAAGTATACTTTCTCCAAGAACCTGCTGCTCCTACATCCAAAGTGAGGCTATTATAAAAACAGCCCTCGCTACAATCATGACAGAGCTGCCTCAAAATTTAAACGAGATCGCCCAAGCCGTTGGCGTTGATCTCGGAACACTGCCCGGAGCACCTGAGCGTCTTCGCGACTGGCGCGCTAAATTTGCCGAAATACTTCTCGCAAGCAACATCACCCAAGCCAATGCATTGTGGCCAAGTCCTGCAAATCTCGAAAGTTTTGGGTATGAAGTATTCCGTTATCCATTCTATCAGCTCCTGCGCGAGCGCTATCCCGCTCCTCCTGCCGGAGAGCATGATATCGTAGCTGATTTTTTCCACGACGTGCCAGCGCAAAATGTGCCCCTCCTTCCCCAGGTGAAGCTTCTACCACGCTTGCAAAACATCTTCACGCATCGACTTTTCCAAGGCCGTGAGTATCAGTTCTACGAAGTCATTTTTAAAGCCTTTGAATCTGCCCGCGATGATCTTGTGCAAAGTGGCTGGACTCGAGAAGAGCTCTCTGAATTTCTTGGCGACGCATATAATGCCCTTTTGGGAATGACGCTTTTCAAGCTTGCCACGAGCGGTGTTGTCGTCGGGGATGTTCGTCATGAAACAGTATCGATTACTATCGCCGGAAAAACTATTGTGCTCAGTGGGCAGACTGACCTCCATCACATGTTTACAATTCTCCGAGACCAGGTCGAGCACATTGGGGCTTTTAACATGGCCCAGAAGGCTCTTTTGAAAGAGGTTCTCGATCGCCGCCACCAGAATGGGCAGGCTCTCACCGCACTCGATAATGCCATGGGCTACAATCTAGCGCCACTTGCCGATGAGGCATACAGCTTGCACGATGTGTTTGATGCGATCACTGATTGTTCGCTCAGAAGTCCTTTTGTTCACGAAGTGTTGCCAGCCATGGCAGAAGCCTATGGCAGGCGTTTTAGCATCGCAAGCCTCTTTGCAGTACAACACCCGGCAGAACTCCATCGAGGTCCTATAATACCATAATACTATGAGGAAATTATGACGTGTCTCTCTCTTCCCCTTGCATACCATGTAGTCACTCATGGCGCACTAGAAGGAGCTTGCTCTCTTACTCGAGCTCAACAAACGTTGCCCCGTAGGGTGGTCTATGAAGTTGCTGTTCGTGTTGCTGCTGTGTTTTGCGTCACATTTGGTGTCGTTTTTTCGGGGCTTGGAGCTCTGTATGATGTGCCGAAAATGGCCTCTAGGCTACTCCGCGAGTACCGTCATGGAGCTTGTCCCTTTTTGCCTGCTCTTGGCTCGTACATGAAAGCGGTTGGCATTGGTATTGGCAAGCCGCTTGCCTCGATCATTGTTCCTCATACGATGTTTTCAGGTCCTGATCCTCATGCCACCTTGAAACTCTCGATCGGCAAAATGCTCGCCTATTTCCCAAATGATTTAGCAGCCCTTGAGCGGCAATGTGGGCTCTCTGCTGCTCATGTGGCCAACTGGCGAGGGGCACTTGCCGAGAGCTTGGCTCAAGCGCTACCTCGAACATGCCCTCGCGCGATGTATCATGGCGAGCGCGCCGATTTTTCGACCTTTGATTTTCAACTGTTCAAGCCAGCGCTCGAAGCCATCATTCATCGCACCACGATGCAAGATCGCCCGCCTGCAGCAAATCCTGCCGCCCCACACGAGCGCGCCATGGCTCCAATTCTCGCGCCCGAGGCACAAGCAGCAGGCCCTGGCATTCCGGATCTCGAGCATAAACCGCTCGATCTGCAATTTCATGTTGCCGTCCACAATGCCATGTGCGCTGCAAAAGCGCGCTTGGCCCAACAAAGCCTGTTTTGGCCACGCGAAGCCATGTATAAAACCGAAGATATTATTTTAATGGATGCAACCTATGTTGCTGTTTTGGATCTTGCCATTTTGTATCTCATACAGAAATGCCATCGAAATGAAGCAGGCAATATTGTACTTCTCTCGAAAAACGTGACGCTTGAGTTTTCGGTGCAAAACAATGTCCACGATCTCTTCCGCCGCTTCTCGGACATTTTGACCGATTATGAGCGACTCGAAGCTGCTTCTGATGGCCTCCTAGCTGCCTTGGAAGGACTGCTCTGCCATCGTACCGACATTGACTCGAGTATTTTCGGCCGTGATGTTCATACTCTCTACTCCAAAATTGGTGAAATGAGAATGCAGGTTCTCGATCAGATTTGCATGAAATCCCCATTAAATAATCAATATCCACAAATTAATCTTTCGAAAATATATGAATAAAAATAAACTATTTTAAATAATTGGAGTTTTAATTATTATGAAATTAGAAGCCGAAATATTAATATATGGATTCAATATGAAAAAATCGATTCACAAAAAACCAGCAGCATTTAAAGTTTCGCGTTCAAGAGGACACACTCACAAGGTTCTCACGGCAGAAGGCTATCGCCGTGCACTTTTGAGAGCCCGAAAAATGCCGAAGCAGTAATTAAGATTGTAAATTTTATTCTCAGTCGTATAATGCGAGCATTGTATGGATCTTTTACAACCGCTCCATTATACCCAGTACGAACTGGATACGAAGCTTACCGAAACCAAACAAGCTTTCTATCCATGTATTCTCATCATCCAAGCCCGAATGGGCTCGACACGCCTGCCAGGCAAGGTGTTACTGCCAGTTGCAGGCAGGCCTCTCTTAGAACATTTAGTCCATCGCATGAGACATGTGCCTCATGTTGACGCACTTGTCGTTGCCACGACAACCAATCCTCTTGATGATGCTATTGCTGCCTTTTGCAATCAGCATAGCCTCCACTGTTTCCGTGGCTCTGAGGAGGACGTGCTTGCTCGCTATTATGAAGCTGCAAAGTCGTTTGGCGCCGAAGTAGTTGTTCGCATTACTGCCGACTGCCCATTGATGGACCCCGGAATTCTCACCTCTGCGATCGCCGCATTCCGCCAAAATTATGATGATCTCGATTATTTTTCCAATACGCTACGGCGCTCCTTTCCGCGTGGCCTTGATATTGAAATGATGCGTTTTAGCATACTAGAAAAGGCTTTTTTCGAAGCGAATACGTCCTACAGCCGTGAACATGTGACGCCATTCGTCATCCACAACGCGCACCAATTTCGTCTCGGTAATTTTTTCTCACGCCGAGATCTCTCCAAATTACGTCTTACCGTCGACACGAAAGAAGATTTTACACTCATTCAAAACATTATCACCGCGCTCCTGCCCGAAAAGCCCGATTTTACGCTCGATGATATTGTAGCACTTTTAGAAAAGCATCCAGAATGGAAGGGGATTAATGCCCATGTCAGACAAAAAACTTAATATCACGCTCGAAGTCATCGGCAAAGATGAAGAAGCGGCGCGTCTTGTTCTTGCGTGGCGTAACGACCCACTTGCCCTCGAGATGTCCTTTGACCAACGCAAGCAGGCGTTCGAGGTATTCTTTCCGCGCTTTTGTACCGACTATTTTCTCTTGCGCGAGCTGCCACCACTCTTTGCTCTCCTTGATGGCAAGCGTGTGGCCTATGTGCGCTTTCGTCCTTTTGGTGGCGAAGCGGCATGTGAAATTTCGATCGTCGTCGGAAAAGAATTCCGTGGGAAGGGGATTGGAACCGCGTTTTTAGCAAAGTGTGAACAATTTGTTCGTGAGCGTGGCTACAGCGAAATTTTTGCAAAGATCAAACTGGAAAATAGCGTTTCCAAAAAAACCTTCGCGCGTGCTGGCTACCATTATATCAAGCGTGAATATGAGGGCGAAGTTCCGTTTGATCTCTATCGTTTTGAACTCATTCCACACCAGACTGCCGGCAAGGTTTTTATTATTGGCGAAGCTGGATCAAACTGGCGCCTCGGCAGTTATCCGCGCGATCTCGAATGTGCCAAGCGGATGATTGAAGTGGCTCATGAAGCCGGATGTGATGCGATTAAATTTCAAACTTTTCGACCTGATACGACCTATGCGAAGGGTGCTGGCAAAAGCAGCTATTTGGAAAAGTCTGGCATATTCCAAGAAATGGATATGCTGTTTTCAGATCTTGCCATGCCCTATGAGATGATTGGCGAGCTTGCCGAAGCGAGTGAGAAAATCGGCATTGAATTCATGTCGACGCCATTTTCTCCGACCGATTTTCGTGAAGTTGACCACCATGTGAAGCGCCACAAAATTGCATCGTATGAAATGTGCCATGTGCGACTGCTCGAACTTGTCGCGGCTTCCCGCAAGCCTCTCATCCTGTCCACGGGAGCCTCAACACCTGCTGAGATTCATAAGGCAATCGATATCTTCCGCAAGGCCGGCGGCAAGGATTTGACGCTTTTGCATTGTACGGCCGCATATCCGGCCCCAGAGACGTCTATGAATTTGCGTGCAATAGGATGGATGCTGCACCATTTTGGCCTGCCCTGCGGCCTTTCTGACCATAGTATGGACCCGCTTGCGGCACCGCTTGGCGCTGTGGCACTCGGTGCTACGGTTATTGAAAAACACTTTACCCTCTCAAAACGCCTCCCAGGCCCTGATCATAGCTTTGCCCTTGAGCCTCAAGAACTTAAGATCATGTGCACGAAAATTCGCCAAACGGAGAGCATGCTCGGTGAGTCGGTGAAAAAAGTAACGCCAGCGGAAGTGGAGTTATACCGCTTTGCAAAACGCAAATTGCAAGCGACGGCGCATATACGAAAAGGAGAGACCTTCCGTGAAGGCGAGAATTTCGATATTCTGCGCCCGGGTGTACGGAAGGCTGGTGTTGATCCGTGGCGCATTGAAGAGATGCATGGAAAGAAAGCGACCCGAGAGATTCAGGTAGGCGAGGGGATTTGTGACGGCGACTGGTAAGGTTCTGTTCTATCCGCTGTCGCAGCGCGCCATGCTTCGCAAAAGCGACAAAACATTTCATCTTTTCGAACAGGAAGTTGATGCTATTTGGACCCTTGAGGCGCCCCAGAGAGGCCTTTATAATGGTGCACTTTTAGCTGTCGAGAGTTTTACTGAAGATGAAATCGTTGCATTTCCGGTTGAATACAAATATTTCGTCGCAGGAAATTTCGATCCCGCTTTGCGCAAGAAATTGAATCTTCATGCGCTTGGCATTAATGCTGTGGCGCTCTGCGGCAATGATCTTCTTGTTGGCAGGCGTCGTGCTGATGCGGCCCTCTATGCAGACAAGTATGAAACGCCTCCCTGCGGCTCTTTTGATGCATTTGATATTTGGAGGCATGTTGTTCGCGAATTCGAAGAGGAGACGGGCTTACACGAAGCCGATATTGATTCTTACGCTATTCTCGGGCTCTTTTATTGTGAGACAACAGGCATTTATGATATCTGTGTTCGGCTGGATGTGAAACCCGGGGCGAAGCTTGTGTGTTCACAGGAGCATTCTCTCCTCGAATGGTGGCCACTTGAGAAATTTCTGAAGCTGCAACCGAATGAAGTTGTCCCAACATCGTGGGAACTTGTTGCTCGACTCAAAAACACAAAATAAAAAAGCCCCCGTGTCAATATTGTTAACACGAGGGCAAAAGAGATAGCTCTTTTAGCTATGTTTTAGGCTCTTTGCTGCCTACGGTATGCTACAAATCCAATGCCAGCCAGAAGCGTTCCAAGGATGAGATAGACGTGTGGTTCAGGGACGATTGGTTGAGTGTTAAATAAGAATACAAATTCTTCGTAAATCCCTTCGTATGCAGGCATTTCGACTTGATCCCAAGCAGGAAAAATATTGTAGCTGTTCTTTCCTGTCGGCTCCATTTTACACACAAATGCACCTAACCAGCTATTGAACCCGCTCGTCCAGCCGTTTGCTGAGCTAAGAGGGTAAAACCTCCAATAGGGTTCGCCAAACTCTTGTCCATCCACAATTAGATTTGGTATGCTTGGAGAAGGAGAGGGTATAGGCAGTGGCAGTGGAAGATTCACAGATGCCACATATTGCGGCCCACCAGGAGAAAGAACGTCTTTAACTTCAAAATAGAGAGCAGTTTCGAAATCTTCGTTAGTGTGAGTACCAGTATTAATCTCTTTATAATTATACAAATGATTTATACCAGCTAAAATTTCAGCGTTTGAAACGTTTGTTTTTAGAAATGTAGGCTGAGATTTTGGAGTCTCGTTTGGCGAAAGATGTTCATCGTAGGAACCAATGTAATAGATCCTGACATTTGTATCTGCAGCATAGGTAATATCGCTACTCTTGTAGTATGGCGTTCCGAATGCCTGATGCCAGAGGGTGAGATTAAAAGCTGTTCCTTCCATGGATAAATTTAGCACTGGATTACCAGGAAAGGTTACGAGGTAGGGCTGCACAAAATTATAAACAGCACTATCATAGATGTCTGCCTTCAACTGTCCTTGGTATAACCCAAAAGACATGATTGCAGCGCCTAAAAACATTATTACTTTATTAAATATGTTATTCATGACAAACCTCCTTATTAAGGTTTATTGAGACTTGCGGGCACGAGGAGCGTCTTGCTCTCGATACCCATTCGCCTCCAGCTGTAATTGTATGATAAAAGAGAGGGGGTTGTCAAGTTAAAATTTCACATTTTACGAAGAAATTGGCTATGTGGTTGATATTCAAGCGTTTATGAACAAATGATTTTTTTCGTGTGTTGCGGGGATTGCGGAAAAAGAGCATGTGCGTTCAATTTCGAGAAGATCTATAGCCTAAAAGCGCCTTCTGGATAACGCTTAAAGGCGTTTACGTCTTTATTAATTTTAGATTACATCTAAACATTCGAACAGGTTGATATGAAAAACCCCGAGTTCTTATATGACCTACAGCATGTTGATGTAGCTCTGATGCGTGACAAGGCTAACTAAAATTTCGGGTTGATTATAAGGCGCTTCTTGGCCCAAAGCGTCGGCATTTTGTTAGGCCTGTTGTCGTCTGCGATAGGCTACCACTCCAACAAATGCGAGCAGCGTTCCCAGCACGAGATAGGTACTTGGTTCAGGAACAGGTGACGCCTTAAATAAGAATACGAATTCTTCGTAAACACCGGGGAATGGATCTCCCTCTGTCGGCGCTAATTCCACTTGATCCCAGCCTGAAAGAAATCCTGGAATCATCTTCGTGGGATCTTTTGGATCGGGTACCAATCCTATTTTGCTTGCAAATGCTCCCAGCATATAGCCAGGGCCAAATGTCCAGCCATTATCTGGTGTAAGTTCGTAAAATCGAAAAAAGCTCCCTAGCAGTACGCTTGAATCAAGGTATGATGCAATTTCATCTGCTCCACCTGGATTCAAAATGTCATCGACAGTGTAGATAACACTCGGAAAGGCTGGTGGGGTAACCATATTTACTGTTTTAAATTCAAAGAGTTGGTTAAAGATCAGCGCCTGATTATCAACACTTGTTTTCAGCCAATTCGGATGGGATTTATATGTTTTCTTCTCTGGGTCAAAGGTTTTCTCTTGTTCATCATAGCTACCCAAATAATAAATTCTCATGGCCGGATCTGCCTGATACACAAGCGCACTGCTCGGTAGATAGGGCGTGCCATGGGCTTGATGCCAAAGAGTCAGGTTAAATGCAGTACCGACCACATTCGGAGGACCTGTATGCGGATCGGTAACCATGTATGGCGTTGCGAAGTTCACAACCGCTGTATCAAGAGGGTCTGCAAAAAGCTGCCCGTAGAATGTACCTGAGAACATTATTGCAAAACCGAAAAACAGTATTATTTTTTTATATATTTTATCCATAACCGACCTCGTCATGTTAGAGGCTTTTGTTGTGTGTGCCTGTAATTGCCTTTGTATAGGAAATGAGCACCTATGTCAAGTAATAATTTTACTTTCCGAAAAAAGGAACTCATTACTGCGGGGTAGATGTTTGTTGCCGTCTGCGATAAGCCACAAATCCAACACCAGAGAGTAGCGCGCCAAGTAGGATATAAACGCGTGGTTCGGGAACGCTTGCAACGGTATTCGGACCTACAAGAAACACAATCTCTTCGTAACTACCAAAGTTGCCAGCTACCACTTCATCCCAGCCAGGAATAAGCGCAACAGGCGTACTCGAATAATTTATTTTGCTCACAAAGCCAGCTAACCAGTAGCCGTTCAGAGAAACATTATTAAATCTGTAGCCAGAAAGATCGTAGAAACGAAAGAAGTTATTCGTGTTTGGCAAGCCAGGGTCATCCATTGAGAACATTTCATTTGGATGTTGCGAGTGCCCTTCATATAAAATGTCTTTCGCTTTAAATGCGACATCGAGGGCTGTCGAGCTATGAGTATTTTGGTCTTTAATCATGTAGATTTGATATCCATTGCCGACAATCGTGGCTGAATAATCATCAACACTTGATTTTATCCAAATGGGTTGTGAGCTATAAGGTGAGCGGATATCTTCATTTAGCGTGCCGAGCGCATAAATGCGTATATACTCATCACTTCCTGGTGTAATAGAAATTTCTCTCGTCGTGTACGTAGTGTGTGTCGGCAGGTGGCGATATGGATCACCATTAATCCACGTTGTTAAATCAAAATAGGGCTTCGCTGGATTTCCTGTATCAATAATATATGGGTCGCACAATGCTTTCACAGCAGTTGTGATTGCATCATCGGCTGCAGCTGAAAGCTGCTCGCCAAATATACCTACCGAGAATATTCCGACACCGAGAAATGTTATCAATTTTTTATATATATTATTCATGACAATCCACATTGATTAATGTTGTAGAAACTATAATTAGTCTTTAATTGCTGTTTTATTATAAAAGCGCCTGTAAGTCAAGAAATATGTTTATCTTTTATTCTGAAATCGCGCCTCCGTTTAACAATCAATAAGTTACTCATTTAAAAAATGTCATACGGGATGACGAATTCTGTAGGTGTTAAAAAAAGCCCTCGAGGTGACATGAGTCACCAAGAGGGCTCAAAAGAGAAGGAGCGCTTTTAGGCTTGTTCTCGTCTACGATACGCCATAAGGCCAACACCAGCGAGCAAGGTTCCAAGCAGAAGATAGATGTGTGGTTCGGGGACAGGAGATATGGGATAAAAAAGAAAAACAAGTTCTGCATAGGCATTTCCATCACTGCCGACATAATTCCAGCCATCCATTAAGGAGACGGCTGCACTAGCTGGACTTCCATCGTCCAATGTGACCGTGAAATCATGAACGCTTGGCACATACACACCTAACCAAGGTCCGAAGGAGATATCACCTGCAAGACTATAAAATTGAAAAAAACCGTCATCTGCGATCGTAGTCGTGAATTCAGGTATTTCTTGCTCTAGGACCGGATTTGACGTCACAGAATCAACATTAAGAATTGATGTGCTGGTTGCTAGAAAATTGAGAGGCGCAGTGCTACCAAGAACTACGTCAGCGCCATGCATTATATTCGCAGTATCAGTGTTTGCGATTATTTGAACACCATTACAAGACAGCGACGTCGGGCTAAACAAATACGATCCAGAGTAATTTGATAACGTGTACCCGGGGATGCTTAGCTGGGCAGCAGGCGGCAGCGCAGATGTGCTGAGGCTGCCTGCTTCATTCGTTGCCCCTAAGAAAAAAACAGTTAACGAGGGGGAAGCGTTCACAAGGTTGCCGGAATAAGGCGTTCTTCCTTCATTTTTGAATGTCGCTAAGTCAAATGGATGAAAAGGATCTGCAAGGGTTCCCATGCCTATATAGGTAGAAGCCCATGATCGTATTAGACCATATTCCACCGCAGTATAAGCAAAAAGAGCCTCCTGGAATGGTCCTGCAAACATTGCTGCGGCAATGAAAAAAGCTGATATTTTTTTAGATAGATTGTTCATAACAAGCCTCCTATTTTTCAATTATTACAACGATTGTCTGACATCGAATTTATTGCCTTAACTCAATGTCCACTCGCCTCCAAAGGTAATTGTACAGCCAAAATCGGGTGTTTGTCAAGAAATAATTTTATTTTATTTTGATAGAAGTCTATAAGAGATTGATTATGAAAGATTTAGAGAAACACGGGATTTATGCAGAAGCTTCAGGAGCAACTTCTTGCGGCGCTCTTGTCTTCAGCTTATACCGCACAAAATAGCAGGAGAACATCAGCACATTGTAGAAGGCCATAATTATCCAAGCTGTATCGGAGGCCGCACCAAAATAATTCACCGCAATCCAAATCGGACCTACATACGCCGCCCAGTTCATAATCGCATTGACATACATCACATACTTGGTGTCAGACTTGGCAGCAAAATAGCCAAAGAAAATCCAGCTAAAACCATCGAAGAGATAGAAAATAAGCAGCCAGCCGAGCGACTTTTGAACCATGCCACAAACAAGTTCTATATCAAGATGTGCGCGTGTTTCGGCGGTAATATAGAGCTCAATAAATTGTCTCGCAAAAGGAATCAGCATAAGCGCTAGAAGCCCAGTGAGAAGCATTTGTAATTTTATGCCGGCCCACAGAACTCGAGGGATAAGATCATCGCGCTTGGCTCCAACCACATTCGATATGACAGCACCAGCACCTTTCGAAAGAGCATCAATAAAGAAACCAGTCAACAGCAAAATGTTCCATGCAAGCGTCAGGGCGGTCATGTTCTCAAGGCCACTGCGTGCCATTATTTGCATGAAGGTCATGTGTGCGGCCATTTCAATCTGTTTAGAAATGGCAGACGGGCCTCCAACCGAAATAAATGGTTTGCATTCAGTCGTAGAAAAGTTCCAGCAGCCAGAGCCATATTCTTTGCGGTATTTGGAAGAAAAGAAGATCGAAGCGTAATAGACAAGCTGCATTGATTGGGCAATAACCCCAGCGAGCGCCGCTCCGCGACAGCCCATGTTTTGATAGAGCACAAAATAGATCGCAAGCAAGATATTCGCCACATTAGCAATCACAGAGGACGCGGTCACATGCTTCGTTTTGCCAATGCCTGTAAAAAAGCCTGAAAAGCCAACGCTCATAATAAAAAGGGGCGAGGCCATACAGAGAGGAATGAAATAGGCACTCTCATTCGTACTATTTCCGGTGGAAGCAAATAGGTATTGAGCGAGCAACGGTGCAGCAAGAGCAAAGAAGGGGACGCAAGCGAGCGAAAACCAGATCACCTGCCATGTTGGCCGCGAGGTTTTGGCAAGGGATGCCTCCCCATGGTATTTGCCGACAAAAACTTCGCCAGTAGCTGCCAGGACAAAGGGGATAATCAGAACACCCCAAAAGGAGCAGCCAGCATTAGTAGCAGCATTCATCGCAGAAACCGACACGCGCCCAAGCACAAGCCGGTCAACGAAAAACATCATCGCTTGCGAAAAATAGGCGAGCATAAGCGGCCACGAAAGGGACCACACTTCAGAAACAGAGCCCACATCATAACGTGTGAGCTGATAGGAGGGACGGGAAGACATTTTAAATACCAATATTAGGCTACAGGAACGGTTTCGGCAATATACACAGCGCGATCGAGTTCTCCTTCACCTTGTGCAAGATAGGTAGCGGTTACAACGTCGCCCGTGATATTCAACATGGTCGAGGCCATATCACGAAGACGGTCAACGCTTGCAAGGATAGCAATCCCTTCTAGAGGAATGCCAACCGAGGAAAATACAATTGAGAGCATGATGAGTCCACCACTTGGAATTGCTGCAGTACCAAAGGTTGCGAGAACGATCGTCATACCAAGAAGCATCAGGTGCTGGCTTGTGAGATCAACACCATAGGCTTGCGCAATAAAAATTGCAGCCATAGCCTGGAAGAGTGCTGATCCATTCAAGTTCAGAGAGCATCCAAGAGGTAAAACGAAGGTAGCGAACTTTTCATTCATGCCGATATTTTTCACGCATGACTGAATCGTGAGTGGTAGTGTCGCCGAGCTCGAGCAGGTCGAGGAACCAGTGGCGAGTGCTTCAGCAATGCCCTTTACTAGCGGCAGAGGCGAGAGCTTCGCAAATCCCACTAAAAAGATTCCGTAGACAACCACTGCATAGATGGTGCAAGCGGCAACATAGCTGAGAAGGAATTTCAAAACAGGTACTAGCACAGCAACTCCGAAAGTGCCTGTCGCCCATGCCATGAGGGCAAACACACCAATCGGCGCGACATTCATGATGATCGCTGTCATACGGAACATCACGTGTGCACAGGCTTCAAAAAAACTCACAACCGGTTTTCCTACATCGCCGAGTGCATTGAGAGAAATGCCAAACAGAATCGCAAAAAAGAGGATCTGTAGTACATTGGCGTTTGCAAAGGCTTCAATAGGGTTTTTTGGGACGATTGCCACAAACATATCTATCAAAGATGGCACAGATGCAGGCGCATTTCCTCCCGTCGCAACCAAATGCATCGATTTGCCAAGACCGAGTGCCGAAGAAACTGCAATTCCTAAAGTCAGCGCAAGTACCGTGAAGAGGGCATAGAGGCCAATGGCACGAATGCCAACACGACCGAGCCGTTTCGGATCGGTACTCGATACTCCCATCACCATCGAAGAAAAGATAAGTGGGACGATTACCATTCTCAATAAGTTAATGAAAACAGTCCCAATAGGTTTCAAAATTTCGGCATAAGGCCCAAGAACAAGACCCGAGCCTATACCAAGTCCTATAGCAATGAGGATTTTGACCCACATTTTCATGGTTATTATGTTCCCTCAGTGACTTTTACAGGTTCTGCATTATAGATCGCTTCATCAAGCTCGCCTACGCGTTTTGCCAGGTATATGGTCATCGTCGAATTGGAAGTCATATTCATAGCTGTTGTGACCATATCTCGAATACGGTCGACACCAGCTAAGAGGGCAATACCTTCAATCGGAAGGCCTAAAGCCGCGAAGATAACGGTAACTTTTAAGAGGTCGCCGCTCGGAAGAGCTGCAGCCGTGAAGTTCGTGAAGAAAATCAGGATCACGCATAGCACAAGCTGCTCGGCTGAAAGCGGTATTCCATAGGCATAGGCGATAAATGGTGTGGCCATACCAAGGAAGAGAGTTGAGCCATTGAATGTGAAGTTCATACCAAGAGGTATGGAAAATGACGCAAAATTTTCACTCACACCAAGATTCACGAGATTGCGAATGGATACCGGCAATGCTGCAGCAGAAGCGCAGGTGGAAAGTCCTACAGTGATCTGCTCAGTAATACCACGGAAGAATTTCACGGGCGAAAGCTTAGCCAGGCCTGTGAGAACCGAGCCATAGACTACAGCCGAGTAGACGATCGCAAGAACCGTGTAAGCAAGGAGGAATTTGAGCACCGGTATCAGTAAGGCGACGCCGAACGAACCAATTGCCCATGCCATCAGCGCAAAGACACCATATGGAGCAAGTTCCATCACGTACTCTGCCATCTTGAACATCAGGTGAGCCAGGGTTTCGAAAAAGTCGACAACAGGTTTGCCAATGCTGCCAAGGGCTTTCAGTGAGATGGCAAACAAAATGGCAAAGAAGAACACCTGAATGACGTTGCCTTCAGCGAAAGCGGCAATCGGGTTTTTCGGTACGATATTGACGAGCATATCGGTGAAGTTCAGCGCTGGAGCTTGCGCGACACCGCCTTGAGAGACGAGGTGAAGCTCTTTTCCAAGACCGAAGAGGTAAATCACGCCCATACCGGCAAGTGCCGTGAGAAGTGTGTTTACGGCAAAGAAGAGGAGAGCGAAAGCACCAACACGACCAATACGACTCGAGTCACTTTTGCAGATTCCCATCACAATGGAGGCAAACACGAGAGGGATAACAATCATTTTCAGCATGTTGATAAACACGTCACCAACAGGTTTTACGAGAGTAGTATGCTCGCCGAACATAATGCCAGCGATAATACCTCCGACTAAAGCGATTGTAATTTTCACCCACATTTTCATTTTGTTTCTCCTTCGACAACAACTGTTGCCACTTCATTGAATGTTTTTGTCTCCTCAAGGGATCCATCAACTTTCGCAAGCCATGTAGCCGATGTGACGTTGGCGGTGATATTCATCATGGTCGCAAACATATCACGAAGACGGTCGACGCTTGCTAAGAGGGCGATTCCTTCAAATGGAATACCGACAGAGGAAAAAACAATGGTGAGCATCAAGAGGTCACCGCTTGGAATCGTAGCTGTAGAGAAAGTGGCAAAGATGATCATGATGCCTGCAATAATAAGTTGTTGGCTCGAGAGGTCGACTCCATAGGCGTTGGCAATAAAAGGAGCCGCCATACCGAGGAAGAGAGTTGAGCCGTTTAAATTGAGTGATGTACCAAGGGGAATAACGAAGTTGGCAAAGTTCTCACGGATGCCAATACGTCCGACCGCTGCACGAATCGTGAATGGCAGCGTCGCAGCACTCGAGCAGGTTGAAAAACCGACTGTCAGCGCTTCACTCAGGGCTTTGATAAACCGTACTGGGGATGTTTTGACAAGGGTAACCAACACACTTCCGTAGACAACAGCTGCATAGACAAATACTAAGACGACATAGAGAACGAGGAATTTCAGTACAGGAAGAAGTACACCCAGCCCGAATGAGCCTGTAGCCCATGCCATCAGAGCAAAGACACCGTATGGTGCTAGATCCATGACGATACCAGCCATACGGAACATCAGGTTGGCGATAACATCAAAAAAATTGACAAGTGGTTTGCCCATCTCTCCAAGGCGATTGAGAGAAACGCCGAAGAGAATGGCAAAGAAGATAACTTGAATGACGTTGCCTTCAGCAAAGGCAGCAATTGGGTTCTTTGGTACGATACCCACAAGAAGATCGGCAATACTTGGAGCTTGAGCGTTTTGAACACCTGAGGCTACAAGATGCAATCCCTTGCCTAGGCCGAGCCAGGTGACGACACCCATGCCGAGGGTAATCGTTAAAATGGCCGAAACGGCGGAAAAACCGAGCGCATAGAGGCCGACCTTACCGAGGCGTTTGGTATCGCTTTTCGAGATACCCATTACCATAGAGCAGAAAATGAGGGGAACAACGAGCATTTTGAGGAGGTTAATGAAGACGTCGCCAACAGGTTTTAAGAGTGTAGCGCTGTCGCCGAGAGCAAGGCCTGTTACGACACCTAACCCTATTGCTATCAGGATTTTTTGCCACATTTTCATACTCTAGTTCCTTTTAAAATTTAAATTTTATAGCTATATTTTAGCTTTTATTACTATTTAATTACAAGCAGAAAGTGTAAAACATATTTTTTAAATAGCGAAGAATAGACTGTCCGAGGAAAATACCTCTATGAAAGTAAAAGATATTGACGAAGGGCTCGCGCATCTTGCCAAATTGTACTCTAGCAGTACTGTGCCCCCAATTCTCGCCATCGTTTCCAAAGACGAATTTGAGCTCAACGAGCTTCTGAATTCTTGTAAGACCTATTTACACGAAAAAGCTATACGCCTTGTACCCATTTCACCCCGCGATTTGGCTTCGGGTATAGCCTCAGCATCACTTTTCGAGCCAAAAATCGTCTACCATCTCGAGCGTAAGAGTACGCCTAAAGGCTCTGACAAGGAGCTCGAACAATACCTTGAAACAGCCGGCGATTTTGACCTCATTATCACGCAAAGCGCCCTCACACCAACGCTTGCGAAGAAAATCGAAGCTCGGAGCGGCCTTATTGTTGAGCTACTCGAGCCGAAACCATGGGAGCTCGAGGGCAGATGTGCTCGTTATATCACGACAGCCTGCAAAAAAGAGGGGGTTTCTATCTCCCGGGATGCCCTCATAGCACTATCGAAGGCCTACAGTAAAGACCGTTTTACCCTGAAAGCCGAGCTTGCCAAGCTTTTCACCTATGTGCTGGGCAAAAAGGAGATCACTCTCTCCGATATCAACGATATTGTGACGCTTGCCGCGCAATC
>Ga0105104_10001718_pt1 | contig 16354 bp, 17 predicted proteins | sample PPLLaktember2015_3_FD_87034 | JGI IMG/M metagenome (GOLD analysis project Ga0105104, IMG submission 87034) | Freshwater sediment microbial communities from Prairie Pothole Lake near Jamestown, North Dakota, USA - PPLs Lake P7 Core (6) Depth... | ecosystem: Environmental > Aquatic > Freshwater >... | reverse complement strand
GTGTTAGATTTGTGTTAATGTCCTGAACGGATTCTAGAGCCCATAAATAAATGATTATTCTTAGGCGTCCACACTACCAAAGTCGTAAGGACTTGGCTAAAGAAATATTACTTTTCTGCTTTTAGTAAAGAGTATCCCAATACTCCTGCGCTTATGACCAAGAATGACACAAATAACGATATTATTATTGGCTCCAAGCTAAATGCCAGCCCTCAACATAGGTGTAGTTTGACTCCTATACTCTGCATAAACCTCTGGATATTGTCTAACCAATTCAGTATTAACCTTAAGGACATTAACATAATGCGGCGCAAATACGATAAGATTTTCAATTCTGTTTCTTTCTATATCTAACTCGATAAGGGTTAGAATAGTGTTAATCGGGATCCCTGTCGCTTTGCTTACATTCGCTGCTTGTGCAAACGCATCTTCAGGAGTTATGTGAGGGTCAACGCCAGAAGCTGTTTGTGCTGCTGGTCTAGTATGTAGAAATTTTGGGGAACTAAATTCTTGGCCTATAAGTATGGAACCCACAGCATCCTTTCCATTCATCGTAATCATACTTCCATTTGATTGAAAAGGAAAGATACCTTGACCTATTCCCGTCAGGATAAGTGGATACGCAATACCGGTCATTAACATCATCAGTATGATGACTCGAATGGAAGAGCTTAAGTTCTTTCTGAGTAGTTCGCGTATACTACTTTGACTACGTCCATGATGATCAGCCATGTTTTTTCTTATTTTTCGCATTTACTCTATATTCTCCTCTTCTTATCCCATAAATACAGACAATATCATATCAATTGCCTTAATACCTATAAATGGCAAAGCTACACCGCCTAGCCCATATATTGTCATGTTTCTGAAGAACATCTTTTCAGGGGTTTCTGGCCTGAATTTGACTCCTCTCAGTGAAAGTGGGATGAGTGCCGGTATAATTATGGCATTAAATATTAACGTAGACAGAATTGCAGTTTCAGGACTGTGAAGCTGCATTACGTTTAGTGCTTCGAGCTTTGGATTTTCCACCATAAACATTGCAGGTAGTATTGCAAAGTATTTTGCAACGTCATTGGCTATGCTAAATGTAGTTATTGCACCTCTAGTTATTAGCAACTGTTTTCCAAGCTTTACCACCTTTAGTATATTTGAGGGATCGGAATCCAAATCAATCATGTTGGCCGCCTCTTTGGCGGCTGCCGTTCCACTATTCATAGCTAAACCTATGTCAGCTTTTGCTAACGCAGGAGCATCATTTGTCCCGTCGCCCATCATCCCTATTATATGACCCTTTTCTTGTTCCTCTACAACCCTTCTTAGCTTGTCCGTGGGTTTGGCTTCCGCCATAATCTGGTCAACGCCTGCTTCTCTGGCTATAATCTGAGCGGTCAATTGATTATCTCCTGTTATCATGACAGTTGTAATTCCAGTAGATCTAACTTCATCCAGATTTTGCCTTATGTTCTCTTTCAAGTTGTCTTTAAGAACTATTAATCCGATTACTTCATCGCCAATAGATACTGCCAAAGGCGTTTCCCCTTTCTCTGCGATTTCCCGAGCTTTCCATTTAAGCTCAGCCTCATTCACTCGAGGATTAGCTGATTTAAGTAGGCCATCAACAGCACCTTTAAGGATCTTAACCTGTTCTCTTCCTCCTCCTCCTGTTCCTTGTTTCTTACTTGCATCATTAGCAATTCTTTCTATATCCATAAGTATATCATGTACCTTACTTCTACTGGCACGATCGATATCTTCTTCAAGACTGTCAATTGAAGTTGTTGACGCATTAGCGAGTTTCTCATCTACAACTGTTCGGGCAATTTCTCTGAATTCTTCCTCTTGATCTTTATTGAGTGCCACCACTTTCTTGCTTGCTATGAATTCGATTCCACTGAATCGTGTTTCCGCACTAAACTCAATTGACCTGGCTGCAAGTATCTTTTCCAATAACGGCGGAATATATTTTTTCTCTTCAGATAAGTCTACAATTGATTTGCCTTCATGTGTCATATCGTGAATAGATGCCGCAAATGCAGCCTGGCCTACATCCTCTTCCGTATATCCTTGCATAGGAACAAAACCAACTGCACTTCTACTTCCCTCTGTAATCGTCCCAGTCTTATCCAGGATCAAAACATCACAATCACCGGCCGCTTCAATTCCTTTTCCTGATTTGGCAACTATATTGTCCCTTCCCAATCTTGTAATACCTGAAATTCCAATTGCTGGGAGTAGTCCACCAATAGTAGTTGGCATTAAAGCAACAAGCAGAGCTATGAGAGTCGCTATGTCAACATTATAACCTAACGAATATGCAAGAAACAAGAGAGTTCCAATAACTGTGACGAATATGATTGATAAGCCTGCGAGAAGTATCGTCAACGCGACCTCATTCTTACTCTTTGGCCTTGTTGCATTCTGAATAAGGTTAACCATCTCGTCAAGGAAGCTCTTGCCGACTTCTGCAGTAATTTCAATTATCATCTTGTCACTGGCGACCTTTGTCCCGCCGATTACGTGATCTCCTCTCTCTTTGAATACAGGGTTAGACTCACCTGTCATCATTGACTCGTCCACAAAGGCCTTTCCTTCATTCACTAAACCATCCCTTGGGATTATCTCACCCATATACACCACTACTTCATCTCCTGGTTTGAGACTTGTAGACGTTACAACTACTTCGTTCCCATGTGCTATTTTCCTAGCTGACACCTCTTTTTCTAAGGCTCTAAGCGAATCGACTCTAGCTCTTGCTTGAGCCTCTGAAAGAGACTCAGAAAATGCAGCAAACCATACTGTTAATATTAGAATTATCGCAACTTCCCAGTAAAAAATCTGATTTTGGGATACAAACTCAGGTGATATGTTTGGAAACATAGCGATCGCTAGCACTACAAAAAAACCTGCTTCCACGGTAAACATTACAGGGCTTTGGTTGGCCAAGTACCACGGATTCAATTTTAACATTGAGTCGATTAATATTCTCCTGTTCGTAAGCATCGAAATGGATGTCTTTACTGATTGTATTGAAGGTTTCGAATTATTATGACCGCTATCATTATCTGAGTTACTGCCATTAAGATCGCCACCGTTACCATTAGCAGCCATACGTGAGTTTGTTCCACGCATTCCTTTTCGACCTATATTTTTAAAAAATCTTTTTGCCATTATTTCATTTCTCTCTCAAATTCATAATCCTACATTGAAAATGGTCCTATTACTATAAATGGGAAGAATGTCAATGCTGTCAGCAGAAATGTTATTACTAATAATACAGTTATAAATAATGGACCTTGGGTTTTGATAGGTTCGATAACTTCTTTCCTATCCTTAACGGTAAATGAGCCAGCTATAGCTAGCATTAGACCTAATGGAACGAATCTACCCAATAACATAACTATGCCCGTTGACCAATTCCAGAATGGAGTATCAGCTGATGCTCCAAAGTAATCAGATCCGTTGTTTGCTGCTGCAGATGTAAACTCATATAGTGCTTGAGTATATGTAAACGGAGTTACTTTCTCAGCTGTTATCGCCTGCACATTTCCTGTTACAAAAGATATTACAGTAGGAATTAAGATAAGTGCCGGATGGAGTAGGAAGATCAATGCTGCTAACTTGACATCTCTAGGACTGATTTTCATACTCATAAATTCAGGGGTCTTGCCTACCATTAAACCCACTATAAATAATGTTAGTACTACGTACATTATCATAGTCATCATACCTGTGCCTACTGCACCTGGAATTGCTTGCACAAACATTCCAAGAAAAAGTGATATTACTGCATTTGGGGACATTCCTGCCAAGGCAGAATTTACTGCACCAGTATTGGTTGCTACTGAAGCTACATTAAAAAATACACTACCAAAACTTCCGAACCTCGTTTCTATCAGATCGGGACCGCTGACTTGTGACATCCCCAAGGTAAGCATTATTCCAAATCCGATAAGCATTACAATCAAGATTGATACTCCTCTTCCTTTACCCACTAACTTTGCGAATGCAATTGGGAGGGACAACGGTATTATCATTATCAGAAAGATCTCGTACGCATTAGTGAGTCCATTTGGATTCTCGAATGGGTGTCCAGAATTTGATCCAAAGAAACCACCCCCATTGTTGCCAAGTTCTTTTATAGATTCTAATGATGCAACAGGACCCGTGGTTATTATCTGTTCATCTCCTTCGAGTGTATCTACTGTAAAAGAGGATTCTAGAGTCTGGAGGACCCCTATTGCCATCAATAATAATGATGAAATAAATGAAACTGGCAACAATAAAGTTATGACAATACGTGTAAAGTCCACATAAAAATTTCCTAATCCGAAATTCTTTCTAATAAAAGCTCTGATAAATGCAAAGGAGGCCGCTATAGCTGATCCTGGAGCAACAAACATCACAAAAGTAATACCAATCATTTGAGCTAAAATTGAAAGCTGCTGATCACCAGTATAATGCTGTAAATCAGTATTTGTAACTAAAGATGCGGCGGTATTAAAAGCAAGGTCAATAGGGAATCCCTCTAATCCTGGAGTTGCAAGGGGTAATAAGTTCTGTATTATCAAAATTGTGAATAATATTGCAGCAACTATCCCGTCGGTAAGTAATAGCGCAAACAAGTATTCCTTCCATGTCATTTGTCTATTTGCATTAATTCCAACCAATTTGTAGAATCTATTTTCTACTATTGCTAACGTTCTTTCTAGAGGTCTAATTTCATAGGATATCATCCTAGCAATGTATAAACCAAAAGGAATTGCTAGGCTTAACGTCCCTCCCAAGACAATTGCTGTCTGTATTATTGTGTCCACATAGGTCATCTCTTAGCCGTCTATCCGGCCTATTTTAGCAAGGTAAATCAGGTATGAGTAATATAAATATTGTGTTGCAATCAGATAGTAGTAACCTATTAAAGACTATTATATATACTATCATACATGCAATAATCGCCTTAGCCCGTGCATTTTATTCTTTCAAAAACTTATCTGTGGTCTGTAGTGTTCTAAATCTCTGGCAGAAATGTCAATCAAAACACTATTTTGATCGTATTGCCTAACAAAGTACGTAGGAATCTCATATTTTATGTTCAGTGGAGCACAAGATATGAACATTAGACCGTTCTGCAGTGCACTGATGCTTCCTATTGCCACATTATCACAGGTGGAGCAACGATCCAAGACCTTTTGATTTCTCTACGTGGGAAGAAATTCGATCGCCAGTGTCCTTGCTTGATATTGAGGAGGCTTTTTTGATTGAAACTTCATTCTTGTCTTGTATGCCCTGTTGAATAATTTTGTTCTCGTTTCCGCTTTCTACTGCGGTAACCCTTTTTGTACCGTTTCCTGTCCATGCAACACCTAGTACTGTTTTTCCAAAAACCAGTGCTATTGCTACGACAGAACCTACTATAACACCAACAATTATTGCTGTGTCCAATCAGGTCCCTTACTATTACAAATACCCGATCCCATACAGAGATATATAGATTGCTGGTTGGTTTAAATAGTGATTTTTCACATTCGAATTGGGTATATAGACTATTCAGGTATGCCTCTCAATACTATGGTGCCGGCTTTTAAATTGTGCTAATGTCGTTTAGCATGAATTACTGTAAATGGCCAATGAAGTTATAAAAACGATCTGCAATTAAATGAATTTTACCTAAGTTTCAAGTTATTATCATGAAGAATAGCAAATCTTTTTGTAGTCGAGTCCTAAGATCAAATTGTCAGGGTCTGCACTTAACACCTCGATGCCACGTTCTCGCCCTTTGATTATCGCATAGGTAAAGCTCCATAATCCTCTTAGATTTTTATCAATATTGCAATTCTCTCCTAAGTATTCTCTTACCTCAAGATTCATATCGAACGCGCACTTAACTGCATCAAAATAATTTACTGTTTGACGATTTCTAAGGTTAATCGTAACTGTCGCAGAATCCTTGATCGTCTCGCATATCCTCATGAAAGCCTTAGTAACTATTTCAGATGATATTTTTCGTCCATTACCGTAAATCTCACTATAGCAGTTGGTACAAAGTCTTATTTTTCGTCTAGATAATCCATAGTTGTAATAATAGTTCACTTCAAATATGCAACATGGACATTTTTTCAGATCACAGTAATGACATGTAATCCCCTCAGGAGGGGAAACGATTTTGTGGTTTAATATAAGTTCGTCAGTTTCACCATAGTTGGCATCAGAATAATTTTGTTGCCATTGTTCATTACTGTTACGCTCACTATTATGAATCTCGACCAAGGGTAAACTAGCAATTCATTTCGAATATTAATTATAGTATATATCGCGTAGTTTTACATGCGTGTATAATTTTATTGAGTTTCACTAGGTTGGTCCGTCCTTCGGTACGGTTCCTGTGTTAAACTTGCTCGCCCACAGCATTACGCGTTTGTTGCTCGCACGTAACCGTACTTTGTATTACCATCCTCCATCTTCAACTTCGACAGCACCGCCAAAAAAGCTGAATTTTGTGCTTATTATCTAACTTTTCACATACCTTCAGCTCCTTCGGCATATGGACTATTTGGACACTTTTTGTCTGACCAATATGAGTCTCCGCACAGTTTTTAGGTGGGATCTCGCAAAGTCAACTTGTGAGACTTTAATGTTCATGTGCGAATATTGCAGTGCGAGAAGAGGTAAGGAATGTGACATTTGTTTAGGGGTAATAGTCTGCGAATTACACATGCAGATACACGAACAAAGTCAAGAGCATAAATATCATTTGCGACGCACACTCGAGCAGCAGCTTCCGGTGGATACTAAAACCTCGTAGTTTCCCAAATTAGTTAAAATTTTCTAATTAAGACAATTAATTATCAACACCCTATATCGTGGTATTTAAAATCATTATGCATAAAGATCATGCTGATGCATGATCAGCAAAATTCGTGTCACGGTAAAAAGAAGGAAGCTGCTCTACCATAATCTATGCAAGACGAAAGCCGTAAAGGATCCGCAACTATGAATACTTTCTATGACTTCTATATCTTGAATGGGATCCAAGTTAGATCATTTTCGAGACTCTTATCTACCTTCTTTAGATTCTCAACTTTGTAGCTTGGTTCTGACAATAAAATATCCCTTAATACAGCGAAAAGCGACAACATTTGCGAAATGCGCCTCTGACGAATATGTGAGTGTGAAAAAAGTATTAAAAAACAAACCAAACCTGACGTTGGATGAAATTATCAATAAATTCGGAATTGTGCGAATTGAAGATCCTGAGATTGCCTAGTAATTTCGAAGGTGGCCTTGATAGTTCAAGGCCTACGCCCTGAGGTATCAGTGCATCGGCTCGATAGTGCAGTTAATGCTTATCTCATTTCGATTTATCCCACAACTAATTGTGGAAAATTCCTAACTTGAAGTGGATGTATATAGTGTTAATCATATGGATCTTATGCATGTAGAAACAATAAGAAACGTTAGATAATTCATATTAGTAGGTTATTGCATATCATTTTCGTCTCCAAAGGTCTTTGACGATGGCTCAAGAAAGCAATCTTCCTGTTAAGGTGGGAGAAGAATTTGATCTCGAGATCACTGAAGCCAGTAAGATTGGAGCAGATGGAGTTGCCCGAGTTCACGGGCTTGTGATATTTGTCAAGAAAGGGAAGTTGGGACAAAGGTGCGAGTAAGAATTAAGTCACTCGGAAGTACCCATGCTGTATCGGAGATTATCTAGTCTATCTGTGTGCTCGATAATAACATTCCAATCGAGACCGAATTTGTCTATTTAGAAACCCGATCTTCATACTCCGCTATATAGAGTAAGTTTTGTTAGTTTAAGAACCAGTATGTATACAAGTCCTCCTACGCAACATGAACAAACATAAGAACGGGAACGAAAAAACCTTATCGAAGAGGAAGAGGAGGAAAGAATGAGTGAGGACGAAACTGAAAATGAATCAAATTCGGATGCAGATGGGGGTGACAATGATAAGGTTAGTGTAGCTGACGATGCTCCGGATGAATAGTTGAACTTCAGCTCCGCAATTTTAAAATTTAGACGGATTAAATTATTTACTTATCTATAGTAGTATCCTTTGTTCTTCAATATAAACTTGACAATATTCACAATTAGAATCAAGTTGCACGATAGTTCCATCCTCCGTTACGTGATGTGCTAGATGAAAGGATGCAGAGTGAATATCCTCCATGATTATACATGCCATCTTATCTTCAACTCTTACACAGATATCTGACATTCTATCCCTGTACTTCGTTCATATTATAAAAAGGATTTTGAATATAGATACTATAAAACAATAACATCTAAATATAAATAGACGATCGCTGAGTCATACCAAGCACGCTGGATCTCCGAAAATCATTCGCAATGGACTCCTTAATTAAAGGAAATCCAAGCCTGAATTGGCGGGATCAAGACTTATGTAACCGTGTGTTCCCAACAATTGGCGAGACTTAATCTTGAGGATATTTAAGAGAAAACACCTGGCTGGTAAATAGAATCTCACACTATTTTGACGAAGGCAATTGTATCATGTTTAGCTTGTAGGTTGTATAGATGCGAACTAAATGCAATAATAGAAGTATATAGATCACTTACGGATATGTGAATATGTCCAGATTGACGGATTTCTAACTACGTGTCAATAGATCTCCAATATTAATATAGAAATCCTTGATTAATAAGCCATATTATTATCTCCCAATGTCACAAATAGTTGTAATCGCTGCATTAGTAATCATTTCCATTATCGGAAGTGTTCTGGCATTTAGTGTCATACAGCAACAAGTTGTAGGTCAGCAAGCGTTTACTGCAGAACTATCAGGCGACGATGAACTACCTCCAGTCAATACTGAGTCGAATGGTACAATAACTATTCAAGGTAATAACCAAAGTCTTAATTATCAATTAGCATTAAGCGACATGACAAATGTAACAGCCGACCATATACACCTTGGAAACGATGATGAAAACGGTAAGGTTGTATTAACCCTACTCAAATCTGATAAACCATCGGGCCTAGAAGTGGAAACGCTTGGTGGAAATTTCACTGACGATGACGTCCAGGGGCCATTGTCCGGTGTCCCTCTTGATCAACTTATTGGATTCATGGGAAATGGAAGCACATATGTGAATGTTCATAGCACAGATTTTCCACTTGGCGAGATACGTGGACAGATAGAGGAGCTCGATCTGGGCGAAGAAGAGGGAGATGAAGAAGCGGATTAGGCATAAAGATCTATCCCCATTTTTAATTAGCATTAGTAATCCTGTATTGTTAATCCTAGTAACATGTATTTATCATGATGGTAACGCGGGCCACTAAAAGATGCTTTGATGCATTTTCCGTATTCTATGCCCGTCATTAACGTTACTTCAATTATATTCTTGTTCAGATAGATCACATAGTAACTTCAAGAATCCTATGTATGACAAACTTTGTAAATAAATATGTGATCTAATAACACAATCAACTTAAGGTTGGCGGGCTTAACAAACTGCGAACACACTTCACTCGTGAGATGGTAGGCGGCGGCCAGTTCTAGGCATGTATGAGGCATGATCGTCCTGCCTCTCTTTTTTGCTTCATATTATTATTTGAAGAATTCGAGAGCGCATATTACCTGGCATTCTTAAAATCTTTGTAGCTCATTAACAATAGGCATTAGTACAGGAAAAGGACAGCTGCATCATGATCCTGGGTATCAATGCATTTTTACCATATTATAGAGAATAGCTATTTTAGTATCGCCTTTCAGTAAATATTGGTTTTTTCGACAAAACTTTTAAGTACAATAGATTTCTATAATCAATTACAACAAACCCAATTGCAATTTGGTAGTTGGATTATACCACCATCCCCCTGTACTGCCTCTGCAAAAGGGTTCACATCTAACAGCCGTAGATGGCTAGGGTTTTTTACTAGAATTTTTCCCTAGCCGATCTACCTTATGTTACCAATCATAGGATGAAAGTGTTACTTTAAAAGTGGTAACTCCTATAAGAAGGAACTAACCAATTTCTCTTATCAAACCTAATGTGGTGAAGTCTTCTTTTTTAGCTTCTTCTGATACCGGTCTATAGATTTTTGAATTATCGCAGTGGCCAAATCTCTACCGCCCCAACCGGTAAACCGAACAAATTTTCCTTCTTCCAAGTCCTTGTGGTGGTTCACAAAATATTCTAATTTTTTTCTAAATTGGAGCGGGATATCTGAAATAGTCGCGATACTTGCGAACTCGGGATCAACTCGATTATCTGGAACTGCTATTATCTTATTGTCATTTCCATCCTGATCCTCGGTCAAAATTACACCAAGGGGACGTGCAGGGATCACCGAAAAGGGAAATAATGACTCATTTTCGATGACAAAGACATCCACTGGATCACTGCTATTGCGTTCCATTGTATTGGGGATAAATCCATAATTGCAAGGATATACTACCGAGGTTGGAAGGATTCGGTCAACATAAAGGATTTCGTTCTTGGTGTCGACCTCGTACTTTACACCGATACCTTTGGGTATCTCTATTACAACATAAATTAACTTCGGAGGCTCTTTACCAGCACTGGTTGGGATCCTATAGGTAACCAACTAGATGTATTCTAAAGTACAACGATTGAACGAGATATAAGTGATAGCTTCAAAATCAAGGGCAACTTCAAATCTAATGCAAAGAGGCCTAAATTCAATTAGTCAAATATCTTTTTACTTAGCCCCCATATTTTCACTGCTTGTAAATAATTCATGAATATCATGCCTCTGTAAATCTGCTTCTCCACATCTCGCATTATCATTGGTATCGCAGTTACTAACATGTCGATGCTGGGATGTTCTATGGATAAAGTAGAAACGTCCTCAGGGCTTGCCAAATGCGAAATTTCGACTGTCACTAATTCCGCTACTTCATTGTCGACTTTGTCTTTGTGATCGTTCTCAATAGTTAGCAGACGCTGCTCCCTTTGCTTAAACATCGATAATATCCTAACTGAATTTGAGTGAGATTGAAGTACCTTAATAAATTGTTCCTTATCTGCTACCAAAGGCAAAGATCTAGATATGTTTCTTATGCCTATTCCCTCTCCAATTCTTTTCATAAGCAAAGTGGGAATTGGAAAGCTATAGACCTCTGTTGTCCATTGCTCAGCATATGTGGTAATACCTAAGGTATTATCCCTGTAGCAAGGTTGAAACCCTATTAGCTCTTTTATTTTTAAGTCTTGATCCCGTAACTTAATATTCAAATTACAGTCAGGGGTCCATACATAATTATCAGTCATTTTGGTAGGGCGATCAAATTTTGCGGGTAACCCGTGTATTACGTTTAAGAGGTTTTTATGAAATTTCTTGCTAAATGAACGCCACTCCCACAATCTTTCTGAGAATTTTGGATTTCTATTCATGGTCTTAAAAATACGCCTCTCGTGGTGCTAGGATATTGGTCTAGCCTTGAAATGTGTTTGGCACGAACTCACAAGAATACCTGATATTTGCCTTCCTTCTTCCTGTCATGATCTAAATTACCTATCCTGATTCATCAGGCTTCAATATCTCAACTAGTCTACCTAGATCAGTCCGCCGACGTAACACGGCAGACCATTTTTCTATATCAAATTCTATTTGAGCTAGCGTACAAGTTGGAATAATATGTATTTCCCCAGTGAGCATTTCAATTAACTCCTCAATACCAGGATTATGACCCACAATCAACACTCGTCGGTAATTATCAGCAAGTTCTCGGAGTACTGCTAGGTAAGCAGTAGGTTCAGCAGCATATAATGATTCAAATTTAATCCTCTTACCTTTGTAACCGCTCTGTTTTGCAACAGCTGAAGCTGTATCCATTGCACGGGTGGCAGTAGAGCTGATAACAAGATCGGGAACTAGTTCTCTTTCCCTTAACGTTCTTCCCATCCTTGGCGCATCTCGCTTACCTCGTCGGTTCAGTGGGCGGTCGTGATCCGTTAGATCAGGAAACTTCCAACTAGATTTTGCATGACGAAGAATAAGAAGTGTTTTCATTTAGGTCCTCGCTTTAAGGACACTAATGTTAGCAAAAAGCCTTAGTTTTAACATGATTCGAAATCTTAATGCAACTTGCCATAATTTGAGCCTATGCGTTCTTGTCATGGAAGTCACGCAAATTCGAACAACGTATAGTAAGCTTCATTTTAGCAAAGTACTTTTTAGGTACTTTGCCCTCTATATTGTTAAGAGATTTGCCAACAATAGTACATTTTGAGATACCTACGGATGACATTGAACGATCAAAAAAATTCTATAATGATCTGTTTGGTTGGAGTATAGAAAAATGGCCCGGCTCGGAGAGTCTACCAGGCGGACCAGAGTATTTGATGATAACCACTATGGACGATAAGGGAAATAAGGCGCTTACTGGTGGGATGATGAAAAGACAGATGCCAGAACAGCAGGGAATTACGAATTACGTTGATGTCAAATCAGTTGATGAATATTCAGCCAGGGTAGAACAATTGGGAGGACAAGTTAAAATGTCAAAAACTGCGGTTCCTGGTCTGGGTTATTTTGCCATCTATATAGATACAGAGAATAATGGCTTCGCCATTTGGGAAACAAATAACACAGCTAAATGACCAGCGTAATGGCCCCCCCTATTTGTCATAATGAGTTATTAAGTGGAATATCTCAGTCTGACTTCTTAATCAATAATAAATTGTCATAATCTATCTAATCCAAGGTTGCTGTCTGAACAATGCATCCCACATATCCGTAAAAAAAGACTATTAGTTCTAGAACTGTAACGACTCCCTGATGAAATTTAGCCGCCGTTGAAGATCATTTTCTATGAATTTTGTTATATTCTGCTTTATTTTCCCGTCCTGTTTTTTCTGAGATCTATTGTAGGCCCAATGCTCCAGATATACTGAAAAGTAGATTATACCTCCTAGAAACGACATCTCAACAATTATTAAATCCCATTCGATGACCATTATTCTTTTACCACTTCACTATAATTTCGTGTTTAATGATACTTGGAATAGGACTGATTTACGATGGAGGAGACCCATTTCGAAAAACCTCACTTGCCCACTCAGACGAAGAGACATAAAATGAGAGGATAGATCAAATTCGGAAAACTGCTTCAAGCATTTTTCCCTTCGATTGGTTATTATGCGGTTTAGCGCGAAGGATATGATCGCAGCAAGGACATCTAGCACCATCCCATTGTAAGAAGATATCGCATTCGACACACCTCTTGGATCCATTTTCATAATAACTGGTAATGTATCTACTTTTGCGCGCCTTATAGAACCAACATGTGTCTCTGCAAAGCTTCCTTTTAGTACTCTTTCTCTTGAACAATCCTATTGATTAATTGCTGTTACAGCCGATTTGGTCCTAGTGGTTGTCGTAAAGCCGGATGAAGATATGATCGGAGAATCCTGGAAAATCTTTTGATTTTTCTTTCCTTTCTTCTTTTTATTTGTCTTAGTTAATGATATTCTCCTTAGTAACCTAGGAGTAAGTAGCCAACGCAACTCCCCTTTCAATTTCGGATTTATGGTAGTGATGCTTATCCTTGCCAATCCAGATCTCTTTAGTACTATGCTACGATGATTGCCTCTGTCGTATCCCAAATCTGGATTAGGGTGTGATGTAGTATGTCCAAGTCTTATGCGAGTATTCGGTGATGATGACGAAGAAACAATATCTGCCGCCATTTTTGTCAAGAAAGGCTCATGGCCTACTACGAGTATTTTAGAATCGTACTTGAATTTTGCGAGGTTTTTATAGACAATGGCTAAATCGCCTTCCGGAGCTAGGTCATTCCAAACTTGAACGCTTTTTGATTTCTTCTTCCTTTTGGGTTTTCCATCTGTAATGCGTTTATTGGAAAAAATGATGCTAACAACTATTTCAGCACTTTGACGGGCGTCTTCAAGCGGACTTGTGACAATCGCGTCTGGTATTATATTCAACGTCTTGAGTGCTTCACCAGTGCGTTCGATTTCAATAGTACCTGCAGCGGTCAGCGTTTTCTCGTTTATTCCATCTGGGCCCAAATTACGGCCTAAACTTTTTCCAGAACCTGATTGGCCGTGCCTGATTAAAAATAGGTCCAATTAGGAGGTAGCGTGGCGAGTCAAGTAATTCCACGAGTCACTTTTTCTTACCTGCATTCTTCGTCTCCCTCTTCTTGTTCTTTGAACTAGTGCGAGGACCCTTCTTTTTTCCTGCGCTTGTCAAAGCTTTCGCTGAGTTAGTTCTCCTCTTCACCTCAAGTTTCTTACCTTTTTTCCTCCCCTTCTTGTCTAGCTTCTTTTCCTTCTTACTCTTCTTGTCTAGCTTCTTTTCCTTCTTACTCTTCTTGTCTGGCTTCTTTTTCTTCTTTCTCGCTTTCTTCATTGACGAGGTTTTTGATTCCTCCGTCTCGGCAGTTCTATCTAATTTATCGTACAATGCCGCCATGCTTTCTTCAATTCGTTTTATCGAACTGTTATTTTCTTTTATTTTCTGATTGAATTCCTTTAGAGTCATTTGAATTTCATCTTGAAAAAGAACCGATTCATTTAGGGTAGTTTGAGGCTCGGTAGCTTTTGCCTCCAGATTGTCCTGAATCATAGTCTCGTCGTTCGTAACCAAATCATTTGTTTTAATATTATCATTACCCTCTTGAGTGGATTCTGACATGTCAAATCATTTGAAGCATGTCCTATATATTCCTTATAGTTCTATGTGTTCTATGGCGAATATAATTATATTTATAATGGGTCATGAAGTTGAATCAAACTAATGTAGAACAGTTGGATGACAATTTTTAGATTCAGCCCTTCAAATACTAGTAGTACTGAATGGATCTTGACGACTATTATTAGGTTAAGAAATTGGGTTGCTTAAGCATCTAGTTAGAATTTAGTACCGAATGCCTACTAGTGGGATTCATGACATCCCGCAGTTTAAGAAGCATTAAGAAACAAATTTAGAATTCATCGAACGCAAGTCCATGTATGACACTATGATCAAAATCGATCACATATTCCACTTGCGATCCTCCATCGAATTTGCTATTCGTATATTGTTCAAGCCATTATATCTGTGGTCCTAATGAAAAAATTATTCTTATTTGCGCTGGGATCTCCATTCACGAATTTTATAAATTCCTTATACTTGTTCTGTCTTTCTTGATTTATTTTCGCTAGTATTGAATGAACTAGAGTCGATCTAGTCCCTGTTCCTTTACGCCGCTTTAGATATGCTATCATCGTGTCATAGTCATGAATGATACCAAGAAGATCCTGAACATTCTCTAGCTTCTCCATTAATTTTGATACATAGTCATCCTTTTCAGTTGTCTGATCTTTAGCATTATTCTCTGGCAATAGTTCCAATATATAACGCAACTTTTTGCAATCTTTTCTCAGCTCATGTAGCTCAGTTACTCTTTCGTTGTCATTGACTACTATAGGGAGATTATGCTCAATTCTGGTCGCGAATTTGCCAATCACCTTGCTGAATCTCTTCTTCGATCTCTTATTTGATACCTTGATCTTCTTTGTAAGTTTAGGAACACGCAGCTTCCTTAGCTCTAACGCAAAAGATATCGCTTCGTCAAGTTTTGTTTTCCTTTGTTTCATTATTGATCCTTCGATTGACTTTATTACATCCTGCTGAGCAGGGTTTTCATCACCAGTAAGTTTTTCGCTAATGACGTCAAAATCTCTGATTTGACTATTTATGCTAAAAAGCTTCTTGCTGTATTCTGTATATTCTCTTATTACTTGTTTCTTTCGTGCCTTTTTTGATGGAAGCGATCTATAGCTAGCTTCTAATCTTCTGATGGCTTTACGAATATCATGTATATTCTCTTCATTTGGCTCCTTTATATAATCATCCAGCTTATTGCTTACTCTTTGGATATTTCTCTCAGACTTGTCCAAATATGTGTTAGAATCAAAGGAACCATGAAGATCATATACGGTAGTCTTTACCATCTCTATATAACGCATTATGATGCATTATTCGTATTTAATCGTATTTAGAATACCACATTATATGGTAGCCTCGAATTAACATCCGATATTAAGGTGTTCTAATATTAGACCTATCAAACATTAATTAGTTAACCTAATAACTGAACAATAAGATCCAGTATCCACTAGAAATGAGCGTCTTCCCGGACAAAAACGAGGTTGACAACGGAAGGGTTTTAACCGCACTCTTTAGAACATCTGAAATATTTTAATCCGTGATCTCATTGATATTCCTGGAAGTAACGTACCAACTGGGAGCATAGGTTTGCTAAAATGTAACCATATGGGGAAAGAAGAACTACAAATGAGCTGAAGGTTGAGCCAAAATTTTCTCGGTTCCAC
>Ga0105104_10001717_pt1 | contig 16356 bp, 10 predicted proteins | sample PPLLaktember2015_3_FD_87034 | JGI IMG/M metagenome (GOLD analysis project Ga0105104, IMG submission 87034) | Freshwater sediment microbial communities from Prairie Pothole Lake near Jamestown, North Dakota, USA - PPLs Lake P7 Core (6) Depth... | ecosystem: Environmental > Aquatic > Freshwater >... | reverse complement strand
AGAAAAAATGCCGTACGCAGAGGAGGAATCTTCCATCTCATAAATTTCGATATCGATGGAATTCTCGTTCCGGTCGGAATAGCGCTGCACCACGACCTTTTTAAAGCCGTACTCAAGAAATATGTCGGCACCGCCGTCGATGAGTTTAAAGAGATCAGTCCCGGAATAAATAGTCACCGGATCGGATCTCGTCCAGCCGCCGATGGAATCCGGCAGGGTGGGTGAAGAGTGCTGCGCCGTGAGCATGGACGAAAGGAGAAGACTGCAGAGGAGCGCCGTTCTCATCCTTTGATCTCCTTCACGGAAATTTTGGCCAGGTCGATCTCGCCCAGTCCCAGCTGGTGTGCGAGTTTGATGGGAAGGATTTCACCGGGAGCATAACCTAAAATTGTTGCGCCCAATGCATCAACGGCAACGATATCAGTCCCAGCGACGACTTTTTTTGCACGGGCAACATTTCCCGGCCCGAACGGTCCGTTGGTGGTGATATATTCTGTTGCATCAGCAATGCAAAGATCCGGTTTTCTCAGGAGATTAATATCTGCGATACACTGGGAAAGGAATGTGACATCCTCATACCATCCTTTGGCTTTGGTGCCAAAATGGAAGTACTGGTTGGTGCTGTACGATGTCAACCCCATAAGATTTTTCAGGCACCCGGTGATCTTGATGCCCTCATGCTGTTTGAAAATCGGGATGTTGATGTACACGTCGCATTCGAGAAAAGATTTCTTCACTTCTGCTTTTTTCAAAGACACCGCTTTTGGAATTGCCACTTCAGTAAAACCCTCACCGGAGTTTTTTATCCGATTGATCACATCGGTATGCTTCTTCGAACCTCCGCTTAATTTCCAGTACGAGCCGGTCACATTTTCAAGACTGATAATCTCTTTTGCCCCGGCGGCAAGACACTGGTTGATGACCGCAAGCGTGATCTCCGGTTTCACATACGTCCCCGGCTTATTGTAGCGCGAATTCACCAGTAATCCCACTTTCGAATTATTCCCTATGAATTTTTTCATTCCCCCGAGTGCTTCAATGGACTTCACCGTATTCACGTAATAATCGTCCCCTTGAACGACTGCAAGTCCTGCAGCGCCTGCAGCCGGTGGAAGAGAAGAATTGGCGAATAAGGATGAAATATTGGGCTGGATCAGCACACCTGCTCCGAGCAGCGCTCCGGTTTTTAAAAACATCCGGCGGTCTTGACGGGTCTTCATGTGGGAATTCCTTTTATTATGAAAATATGGAAAATAAAATTCTTGTAAAGCGATGAAGAATATTCAATCGGCCTCCGGCATCACGCCCGCGACGTAAGGAATGATTCCACCTCGTTGATATATTTCTCCTGTTCCTCATCCGGGATCATATGACCGGAGGAGGTGAATTCCACGACGGTGCATGCCGGAAGAGCCTTCCGGTAAGATCTCAATATTTCATCAGAGAGATCCGACGGAAGGGTCGCACCGCGATTGCGGCCGATAAAGAGCGCGACCGGTATACTCAATTCTGAAAGTCTCGATGTGAAATCGACCTCCACGGCATCGCGTTCGAGTCCGTGCAATGCTTCGAGGCGCATAAAATTGAGGATCGGAACACCGAGATACACGAGATTTGACCAGTATGCAACATAGCCGTCTCCGGGTTTCTGATGCACCGGCGGCTGGTCCACGATGATGAGTCCGGCCATGTCGCGTTGGTGTGCGAGAGCCCATCCCAGTGCGTACGAGCCCCCGCGGGAAAATCCAAGCACGCAGTAGTCCTTCAATCCATGCGTGCGGACGACCGCATCAATATCCGTGAGGTGATGCGAAAGATCATAGCCCGTCAATGGGGTTGAACTGAGTCCGCGGCCGCGCAGGCTCAGCGCCGCGACGTGACTCTTCAGTCCGGTCAACAGCGGTAAAGCCCGCTCTGCCGGTTCCCACAATCCGCCGATGACGAGGAGCGGGGGCACCGATGATGAACGGTTCCCGTTTTCGAGGACGTGGATATACACGGATCCATTTTGAACAAAGGAACTGCGCATGATGATGTGTCTGCTTTAAGAATGAGTCTGTGAAATTGGTTTAATGTACCATACTATTTTAATTTTCACCATTTATATTTTTAAATATTCAATCTGAATTATCGCTGGAAGATCGTCTCAGGGACTGCCGCTTTCAGGAGCAGTCAACGGAAGTCTATGAATACCTGAATTATTTCTCTACCTTCTATGTGCTTGAGGCAACAACCATCTATTGAAGTTCAAAAAACTAATCGTACATTTAACACATGAACATTATAAATAAAATTTGGGAATTCATCAGAACATACACGTTTAACAAGTATCTCTCGTGGATTCTGTTCCTCGTCCTCACAAGCATCGGCATCGCACGTGCACTTCAGCAGTGTTATATTTTTGACGTCGGGAAAGCGGTGCAGCACAGTATCTGGTGGCACATTCCTTTCAATCTCTATATCTGGTGGATGTGGTTCTTTTTTGTCCCCGTTATTTATTGGACTGCCGTTCGATGGAACAAACTTCATTGGAGCTTTTCCTATCTTCTCTTCCCGGCAATTATCATATTGATTCGGCAGTCCATTGCCGCATTGACTCTTGTGATCATACGGGGAACACCTCCGAGTTTTTCCTATGTCATTTATCACCGCACCGTTCAAGGTCCGGGGATATGGGTCGATCTGGTCGTCTTTTTTTCTATCATGATTGGAGTCCGTGTTGTTGAGTATAAACAACAGAGTGAACGGGATACACTCAAATATTCTCAGCTGCTTGCCCGGCTGGCGCAGTCACAATTGAATGCGTTAAAAAGTCAGCTCCGTCCGCATTTTTTGTTTAATACGCTCAACAGTTTGTCCACCTCGATTGTCTTGCATGAGAATAATGAGGCAAAACGAATGCTTTCGCTCATTCGAAATTTTTTAAAAACGACCATCGATGAGAGCAACCAGCAGGAAATAACGTTCGATCAGGAGCTTCGATTTATTAATCAATATATCGAAATTGAAAAGGTCCGGTATGAGGATAAACTTCTGGTGGAACGCTCCATCGCTCCGGAAACGTTGCCGGCGCTGGTGCCCAGTTTTTTACTGTTACCCCTTGTTGAAAATTCGATTAACTATGCCGTTGCGCCAAAAACCGCTGATGGATATCTAAAAATATCATCCGCCCGTGAACACGATGAGCTGGCGATAACCATCGAGGATAACGGTCCCGGACTGGACGGCTTTTCGATACAAAAAAAATCAAAAAAAGGAGTGGGAATCAAAATTACAAAAGAACGGCTGGAACATTTGTACAAAGGCCGGTATACACTTCAATTTGAGAATAGGCCCTCGGGAGGATTGAGTGTCCATATCAGGTTGCCGTATCATCTCCCCCTGAGAGACACCGGTGCACATGAATTTTCTGAATTAAAGGAACAGAGTGCTTGAAGCGATTTATAAAAAAATATTTATTTTTGCCGCAGCCGCAGCTAACTTCGACTATCTTTATCCCCTTGTTTGTGGTCTTATCGTTTATTGCCGTGGTGAATTCCGTTCAGGCGTCGATCATTTATGAGGATATCAACAACGTAAATTATTTTTTTAAATTTCTCGTATCCAAAACCATTTTTTGCTGGTATTATTTACTCCTGGCGTTTGTTATTCAAGCCCTTTCTATACGGATGCATCTCACACGGACGAATGCCCTTCGATGGACGAGCACGCACTTTGCGATCCTATTGTTATTCTTGTTTCTCCATCAACTGCTCACGTATGCCGTCGATTCCATGATCTGGGAGGGCATATTGCAGATATCGTACAGGGATCTCCTCCTTAAAACGATTACCACGTGGCTTGATATTGGCGTGTATATTTTCTTTCTCCTGTGTTTCTTCATGATTGAATATCAGCGGCTGAGCCAGGAAAACGCCATAAAATTTTCCCAGCTGGAAGTCATGCTGGTCAAATCCCAGTTGCAGGAACTCCGCAGCCTGATCCATCCGCAGTTTCTTTTTAATACCTTGCAATCCATATCGGATCTTCTTGATACGGACCAGAATAAAAAAGCGAATCAGATTCTGACATCGTTAAGCAATTTTTTAAGGAAAACGGTGTACGATACAGAACGCGATGAAACGACCCTGGGGGAAGAAATTGATTTTCTCCGTCAATATCTCGAAATAGAACGGATCAGGTTCCCCCAGGAATTCAAAATCCAGGAAACAGTCGAACCGGAGATCGCCCATGCCCTCGTTCCGACATATTTATTACAGCCGATCGTAGAAAAATACACGGTCGCTGCCCTGGAACAGGGGATTGGTTCGTACACGCTGATCATGGATATCAAAAGAAAAAACGGCGATGTTCTTGTTCATCTTGAAGATGCGGGTGCGGGAATTGGGGGAAGGCAATTCTCCGATGAGGGAGTGCTCAATATTACGCGGGAGCGGTTAGGACACTTTTTCAAGTCAGAGCATTCGCTTCACATGGCAACGAAGCCTGATGGCGGTATGAATCTTGAGATTCAATTTCCATATTGTGACAAGAGAAACGACCCCAGGCTCATGGACGGGAAGGAAACACTGTGACAATACGAACACTGATTGTCGATGATGAGCCGCGCGCGCGAAAAGGGATAAAATTCTGGCTGCAGGAATATCCCGACATTCAAATTGCGGGTGAATGTTCGTCCGGCCAGGAAGCCGTCAAGTCCATCAATAAATTGTCCCCCGACCTCGTCTTCCTTGACATCCAAATGCCGGAAATGAACGGATTTGAAGTACTGCAGCATATGAATCCGGCCCAGGTGCCGGTCGTGGTATTCGTCACGGCATTTGATCAATATGCCATCAAAGCATTTGAATTTCATGCCATTGATTATCTGTTAAAACCGATCGATGAAGATCGCTTCCGGGAAGCCCTTCAGCATGTTATTGCGGAGGTGAACCGCCGCAGTCTGCAGATGTATTCGGAGAAGCTCAAGGCCATGACCAGCGATTATTTCAAATTGTTGAATATCGATCTCCGCAGTGCAGAACCGGAGGTGCCGAAAAGGGAAAAAGCGTTTCTCCATCGGTTGATGATTAAAACCGTGAACCAGATTGTCGTTGTTCCCCTGGACGAGGTGCTTTGGATCGAATCTGCGAGGGATTTAGTCTACATTCATACCGCTGCGAAGAAGTATATTCACCGGGAAACCATGACCGTGCTCGAGAATGAGCTTGACCCCAAAACATTTGTCCGAATTCATCGGTCTATTATCGTGAATATTAGTAGAGTAAAAAAACTCCATCCCGTAAGCCATGGCGATTTTCTTATAGAGCTGGAAGGCGACGTCAAACTGAGATTGAGCAGGATGTATCGCGCACACTTTCAAGAGGCTCTCGAAAAACGATAGGGGATTTTCTTTTCGACGGACCGGATCATGACGGTCCGTTCCGCAGTCTTTATTCGGTAACCCTCCTGCCATCTCTCCGGCTTTCGTAATCGTTCATCCATCTTTAGTGCCTCGGGATTCCCGCGTCCGGTTCGTCGGTGTATTATCCCGAATGGTCGTATATTCCCGCTTCTGGTAAAATTTGCTTTTTTCTCCCCAACTTCGTGCTGTAAATTCACTCATCACATTGTCGTTCTGTATCCGGTAATCAAGTAACTTCTGCAACCATGGTTGTAAGAGGATCGTTCTGGCTTGGTCAGCGGCTCCATGCGTTTTTGCAAATTCGCGGTGACTGCTTGGAGGAATAACGTTGTGAGCCTCATCTCTGGAATTAAAGTGTACTCTCAGATTCTCTAGTTCTGTCACAAAGAACAGGTATTCAATATGTGCGACGGTCGCAAGGATCTCAAAATAAAAGGAGCCGCAATGATTAAATGGTTGAATTGCATACTCGTAGTGAGTCTATTGGTTCTCGCCGTGTTTGCAGAGGAACTTTCTGCTCAGGGGAAAATCGCGGGAAAAGTGCGCGATGTGAAAACGAAGGAGACACTCATCGGAGTCAATATTATCGTCATCGGAACGAGCCTCGGTGCGTCGACCGATCTCGAGGGTGATTATGTGATTATCAACGTTCCTGTGGGCACCTATTCCGTCAGCGCTGGTATGGTGGGAAGAAATAAGGTCACGAAGAAGGAAGTCATGGTCTCCCTTAATCAAACCGCGTCGGTCGATTTTGATCTGGAAGAATCGGTGGTGCTGGGACAGGAGGTGGTGGTGACTGCGGAACGAAACATCCTGCATAAAGAAGTTTCAGGCAGTCAGATCGTTGTGAGTAATCAACAGATCACGGAAGCAGCGGGCGTTCGCACGCTCCAGGAATTTCTCGCAACCCAGGCCGGAATATCCGGATCACAGTACCTGAACATTCGAGGCGGACGTCCCTCTGAAACGGGAACGATGGTGGATGGGTTGACGATGGTGGATGCAAGGGTCGGGAGAGCACAATCCTTCATCCCGACAAGTGCGGTCGAACAGGTTTCCTTAAAAGCCGGCGGTATGAATGCAGAGTATGGTTCTTTCCGGTCCGGTGTCATCAGTGTGACAACAAAAAACGGCTCCAGCGACGGATATCACGGATCGTTTTCCTTCACGCAAAATCCGGCTCATATGAAGCGGTTTGGACCATCGATGTTTGATCCTATGAATAATTATCTGAGGCCGCATCAAGATCCCAATATTGCCTTCATCGGTGTTGATACAGCCGTGAGACGCGGGTATATCACGACCTATGATAAACAGCAATTTCCACAGTATCCTTCGTTCGCGGGATTTATTTCGGCAGCAAGAAATTTACCTGCGAGCTGGACGGCGAGCTTAAAGCCCGGCGAGGTCGTGACTCCCGTGAACCTCTTCTTGTTTGATTCCTGGATGCACATGGTTAATCCGGATTTCAACAAGCTGAATGCGAAGATCCGTGAATTGAATGCGCAAGGATTAAATGTCGGTGCAGAGATTACAGATGAAAATTTGAAACGGTTGTTCAGCAATCATGCGAATAAAGAGGATAAATACGGTGATTTTAATTTCGACGGCGGTTTCGGCGGACCGGTTCCCCTGATAGGAAAAGTGCTTGGAGATGCGACGTTTTATTTGTCCAATTCAACAAACCGCAGTTCCTACATTCAACCTCAGGAATTTGATTATAATCTTGTCAGCTCAACCCTCCTTGCAATCAAAGCCAATATATCGAATGCCATCACCCTCAAACTCACGGGACTCTACAGTTATCAGAAAGGGATGAATCCTGCGCGCGGCGCAGACAGCGAACCGGCGAATCTCGCCATTGAGACAGGTCTAACGGGGGTGTATTCGGGGCTGGACCGAGGAAGTCTTATGCCGGAGAATAATATTCCACTCTATGTCGCCTCCGGCGGCAATTATGGTCCGGGGTACTATTGGTATCAGAGCATGCTGCAACCGTGGATAGAAAAAAACTATATAGCAGGATTTACTCTGACGCATGCCTTGAGCGCAAAAACCTTCTATGAAGTGACGGGAAGTTATCAGGTACAAAAAGAAAATATCAATCCCGATCTCAGCAGTCCAAGAGATAAATCGGTACTGGCATATTTAGGTCCTATCCCGCTCACCGAAGCGCCTTATGGAAGAAACATTCTTGCGGTGGGACAATCTATTGATACGGTCGCTGGCTGGCAATACGACCAGTACTATAGCGTTCCGGGGTTGGGCGACCGATTTGACAGTAAGGGAGGAGTGTATTATGACAACTCCGTCACGACGCAGTTGAGACTCAAGTTTGATGTTGGCAGTCAGATAACCAAGAACCATTACATCAAAGCGGGCGTCGAGGTGCTGTCTATCGAGATAGACAACAAACGATGGTCCTGGTGGCCGCAACAAGGTCCACTCAGCATGTATGAGTACAATTTCGATGTCAAGCCGAAAACCATCAGCGCATATATTCAGGATGAAATTACATTTCTGAATATGGTGGCGAATGTCGGACTTCGCATGGATTATTATACGTTTGGTGATCTTCGCTGGCCGACGGGGAGCCCATGGAGTGCGGCGGCATTTGCGGCACCCAATTGGACTCCGGCAGACTATCTGGCTATTCTCCAGTCCGGCAGATCGATACTGTGGGAGCATTGGCAGGTGGTGAATGATTCACTGGTGGCGGCAGGCAAAGAACCGCTGCTGCAGTCCGTTGGTTCACAGTTCGTCTTGAGTCCGCGTTTTGGAATTTCATTCCCGATTACAGAGCGGGCGAAGTTTTATTTCAACTTTGGTCACTTCAGAAGTTTGCCCCCCCTCAGCGAAATGTTCGTCTATGGTTTCAGGTATGATAATCAAAAAGGGGGTATTGGAGAACTGGGCAACCCAAACCTGCAGACCCCGAAAACAATCCAGTATGAATTGGGCGTCGATTATAATCTTCTGGATGCATACCTGATTCATATCGCGGGGTACTATAAAGATATCACCGGTGAAGTGCGAACACTCACCTATACACCAACGACCGCCGGGATCGGAGCGTACAGGTTCCGAACGAACGACAGTTATAGAACATCGCAAGGCGTCGAATTCCAGATCGCGAGAAACGTATCCAGCTGGTTAACGGGGTGGTTGAACGTGCAGTATAACTATACCACCGGTGGAAATACTGGAAGGACCGGCGTGTTTCAGGACAGTGCGGCGAATGTGGCACCGGGTGCTTTCTCGTATGCGAATCCATCCCGACCTGATCCGGTCCCTCAGATTAAAGCGAATATCAATTTTAAGTCGCCCGATGATTGGGGGTATTTCTTCGGGAACTGGAATCTCAGTGTGATGCCGACATGGACCAAGGGATCTCTCTTCAGATATAATCCCAGGAATGTTGATGGAGCGGATAGAGAATTCCGATGGCCCGATGTTTTCCTGATGAATATGAAGTTGAGCAAAGCGTACACTCTCGCGGGTATAAAAACCACCGTCTTTGTCAATGTCAACAACGTGTTCAATACAAAAACATTCATGTATAATTATGCATTCGCAACGGGGAATGGCAGTGCTTCCGGTACCGACTATCAAGCGTATATGGCGTCGCTGCACCTTGCCGATTATTCTGATCATTATTATGATGCGATCAGAAGTGAAGCGACGGGCAGTTACCTCTATCCAGGATACGTGTATACGCAGGATATCACTGATTCATGGGGCATTGCACACAGGCAGGGGGAAGTTGCTGGTGAAGATCGCATCGGGGATATGCGATCGTCGCAGAAACCAAACATCAACGATCCCAATGTCGATCTGTTCACGTACGGAAATCCGAGATCAATATGGTTTGGAATCCAGGTCGACTTTTAGTCGAGAAGAAGAAGTCGGATGACATTAAATTAAATGGAGAAAAAATGAATACAACAATGAACTCCCAACGGTTGATGCTTCTTCGCGTGATGATCTTCCTCTCTCTCTTTGGATCCGGGACTCTTTATGCACAGACCGATCCTTATATCCGGGTCAATAGAATTTGGGGAGGAGTTGCGGCGAACGGAGGGAACAAGGGTATAACGTATGGATCTTCGAACCTGAATTTGTTTGCAGATTACGGCGTTTTTGGAGCAAGATTTCAGGGTGGTGAAAGTTATTTTGGAGCCAATACACTTATCGGCACCAATAACTGGAACGGCAAACCAGCGGTCTTTTCACCATTAGCAATTGATCAACCGCAGGGGAACATTGTTGTCCCGCTGGTCAATTATACCCGGTATGCCAATCCAAATTATACGATCGTCTCGCAAAATATTACGGGGACACCATCACAAAATGATCTTGGGACGGTTGTCGTCGATCCGAGCAAATGCATTGGAACTAGTGACCAGTCGGTGATTGTCACGAATAGATACGTCACACCGAATCTGCAGATACAAAAAAAAGTACTTGCCTGGTCGCAGCAATTTCATGATAACTATGCCATCGTCGATTTAACCATGACAAACACCGGCTCGTCAACACTCACGGGCATGTATATCGCCATGAGCGATGGAGAGTATCAGCTTCAAGGGGCTGATGGGACGAATCCCAGCATCGCTGCAGTCGATCGATATACGAACACCAGGAAATGGTATCACTACTATGGTGCGGACAAGAGCGATACGCTGCGGGTGTATTATTATTATTCATCGGACGATCCGGAAGTTGCCGGAGATAGAATGGGTCAGCCGTTAACGCAGCAAGGAGGTCGACTGTTAGATTGCTCCTTTACATTCATGGCATGTCTTCATGCATCGAAACAGCCGTATACGCCGACACCCCTCTACAGCGGGCCTCTGGATCCTCAAGATCAGGATGACATGAATCAACCCATGGTCACCACGGTGGCGAACAAACAGGTACTGAATTTGCCGCTGGTCAATCAGACGTATGATCCTACGGGAACAGATGGAGCGTCGGAATACAATTTTATTTCCGGAGTCATGCTGCAGAGCGAGGATATTGTCAGTCCTACGGTCCGGCCGGGACACCATCGTAAAAATCTTGATGAACTTGGCAAGCCTGCACCAGGCGGAGAAAATGCCATTAGCGCAACGGCGAATGCGTTTGAGGGTCCGACCATGTCATTTGGCCCCTATACATTTGCGCCGGGGCAGCAGATAAGAATTGTGAAAGCGGTGGGCATCGCAGGGTTGAACAGGGAGAAAGCCATCGAAGTTGGAAGAGCGTGGTTAAACGACACGAGGAACGGCACCACGACACTGGAGGATCCCAATCCGGGTTCGCCGACGGGTTCGTTTCCTGCCAATTTTGTTTTCCCGCAGAATGCAACCGCTACAGATATAAAGAAAGACAAATGGGTCAGTACAGGCATCGACTCTGTGTTCCAGACGGTCAGCAGGGCAAAGCATAATTTCCTTTCCGGCTATAACGCTCCATCGACTCCGCCGCCGCCAAGTTCCGTTTCTGTTGCCGGCTCCAGTGAAGGCATTGTACTGCGCTGGGCTGATGCAGCGGCGGAGGGGCTCTCCAATTTCGCCGGGTACCGGATTATGAAGAAAATTGGCAACGTGGACACGACGTATTATCAGGAAATCTACCGGTCGGATGCAACAGATAAAAGCGCAGATCATCGGTATGTCGATCGAAGTGTGCGTATTGGCGCAACCCATTACTATTATATCCAATCGATGGCATCAATTTCTCCTTCCGATCCAAGCGCTCATCCATCCGAGCGGGGGAAAATAATGTTCAGCGGAAGGGTGTACTTCTATAATAATATTGCAGTGACGGGCGAAGCACCGGTGGGAGATCAGCTGGAGAAGATCGCCATTGTCCCCAATCCGTTTAACTGGAACGATCCGCTGCTGCGCGGTTACAGTTTTACCAATCCCGGCAACCTGCAGATATCGTTTTATGAATTACCGAAAGCCGTCACCATACAAATCTATACAGAAGCAGGCGATTTGGTGAAAACCATCAACCATAATCAGAACAGCGGTTTCAACAAATGGAATATGACGAATGAAGCCGGTCAAACGGTCGCGAGCGGTATCTACGTTGCCCTGTTTACGACTCCTGAAGGCGGAGTATCGTATCAAAAACTGGTTATTATTCGCTAAACAAAAGGAGAATGAATTCCATGAAAAGAATTTTTGCAGTACTGAGCTTCATCTTTTGTCTAGCCGGCCAGCACCTCGTTGCGCAAGTGGACATGAAAACCATCGGACAGGGAGGCGTTGATTTGAAGCAAACAGGCCAGACCACAATGAATTTTCTGCAGGTGAGCGTCTCACCGCGGGCTGCCGGAATGGGCGCTGCCTACACGTCAATGGCCAGGGGGGTAGAAAGCGTTTTCTCAAATCCTGCAGGCCTGCCCGAAATGGAATCATCGGTTGAAGCATTTGTTTCTTCGACGCAATGGTTTGCTGATATAAAATACCTCGCTGGTGCGGTGGCCTGGAATGGAAAAGAATTGGGTCAAGTGGCTCTCAGCGCGGAAGTCGTGGATTACGGGTCCATCAAGGGAACGGCATTCGTGCCAAGATCCAGTACCGGTACCGCGAACTACATCCTGACGGGAAATGTACCCAATGTTGGTGCGTACGTGTTCGGTCTCACGTACGTCAAAGCCATTAGCAACGAATTCGCCATCGGCGGATCGGTCAAATATGCGGGGCAGCAATTGGGTCAGCTGGTCAATGCCAGCGGAGTTGTCTCGAACAACAATTCGACCAAGTACGTGTTTGATATGGGCGTGAAGTATTTCCCCGGCATCGAGTCGCTCCGCCTGGGAATGTCCATACGCAATTTTTCGACGTTTGTCCGGTACCAAAGTTTCCAATCGCCCATTCCCCTGGAATTTTCTCTCGGCCTGGGGATGAATATCCTGGATATCTTTGATAAAGACATGTTAAAGGAGCATGAGTTTTTTATTACCACGGATTTTGTTCATCCGAACAATTATACCGATCGAGTGAATGTTGGTGTGGAATATAATTTTATGAAGACATTCTCCCTCCGCGGAGGGTACCAATCGAATAACGATCTTCTCGGTTTGTCCGGCGGTGTGGGACTGATGCAATCGATCGGCGGCATCATGATGCGCGTTGATTATGCGTATTCGGGAACGAAGAATTTTGGCGGGATACAACGGGTTGCACTGGGCTTCGCATTTTAATTCACGCTTTATCTCAATCTTCCATCAATACATAATAGGAGAAGTTCTATGAAAACAGCTACAAATTATTTCATGGGTTGCCTGGCGCTGCTCTTGCTTTGCTCGGTAACAGCAGACGCACAATTTTCCGGCAAGGTTTGCTTTGTCACACCGTCTACTGCGACGACATTTCCGGCTTCATCGTATACAAATGCCGACGATGCAATGGTGATCAATAAACTCGTCTCGTGGGGGTTTACCGTCGATGTGGCCATTGGCGGGAATGCGACGGCAGCAGGGTCGTTCAATAATACTGCAGCACCAGCCCCCGCCGATTCGGTACTGGCAAAAGATTATAAAATGGTCATGTACAGTGAGTTCATGTCATCGGGAAATGGTTTCCGCGTACGCGGTCTTCCTGCTGCCGGTCCATATACGCCGATCAGTGTGCCGGTCGTCAGTCTGGACAACTGGTTTGTGAGATATTCTTCAGCCGGATTTATCAATACGTCGACTTCCTCAGCGACAACATTTATTAATACGACCACGAATAGCGTCGATTTTGTGGCAAATGCACCCGAAAAGTTTATGACCGGATTTACCGCAGAGGCCAAGGGTGTTGTACTGGCTAGCGCCACGACCGAGTCGGCGGGGAATTATTTGAATTATTGTGTCATCCCTCCTACAACCGGACAAACCATCGTTCCGGTTGCCACAGTGTCCGGAACGACCGATCAACTGGTAGCCTGGGGAGCTGAAGCAGGCACAGTCCTGTACAACAACGCCGGTGTGGTTCAGCCAACCGTGGTGTTGAAAAAGCGGTACGCTGCTGTTGGTGTCATGGGACCAGCTTATGCAGGCCTGACCACCGACGGCTGGAACCTTATTAAAAATGCAATTACCTGGGCTTTGGAATCGACCACTTCTGTTGAACAATCTGAAAACAGGCCAACGGGTTACACCCTGGAGCAAAATTATCCCAATCCGTTCAATCCGTCGACGGAAATTGCATTTACCCTGGCAACAGGCGGAACGACAAACTTGTCGGTATTTAACGTTCTGGGTCAAAAAGTAGCAACGGTGGTCAACCAGAGTTTGAGTGCCGGTGCGCATCACTATACGATTGATGCATCATCCATGACCTCGGGTGTTTACTTCTATCGGTTGGAATCCGGCCGTTTCTCGTCGATGAAAAAGATGATGTTGGTGAAGTAACAGTCAAAAACAGGTTGGCAGTCTGTTGAAATCTTTTCTCGTTGTACCGGAGTTCCGCTCCGGTACAACGGATTTGAGAACTGATGTTTTCCGAATCTCTTCATCATTCCGAGTTTCTCTCAATCATGAAATTAACGATAGAAATGATTCGCAAAAAAAATACATCTATTTCCAGGAGCAGTGACGATGCCTCAACAATGCTCTTGAATGAACAATGCATCTTCAATAACTGTTTATCATCGCCGTGTTGTCGGATAAATATTCCCCGGATAAAGAATGAATATTCCATGTAAACCAATGCGCCGTTGTTATCATATCGCCCTCCTGTTGATCATGACCGGAACGTGCTCTTCATGTGCTCTGCAACAGAAAGAAACGGGTGACGAGCAAAAACGGTCGACGATGGGAAATCCCCAAAATAGCGCATCCTCTCTGAATGTCGCAGTCCCGGTGTTCCCTCCGTACACGGTCAATCTCTCCGATTTCGGCGCTGTTGGTGATGGCGTTGTATTGAATTCAGAGTCGTTTGCAAAGGCTATTGCAAACCTGAAAAATAACGGCGGTGGACATTTGGTCGTTTCCCCTGGGATCTGGCTGACCGGACCTATACGATTGCAGAGTAATATCGATCTGCATCTTGAATCCGGAGCGTTCATTCAATTCAGCCGCGATTATTCGCTCTTTCCTCTGACGGTGATTGATATTAAAGGTGAAAAAGAAGTGGATTCCCGATCACCCATCCATGGTGAAAACCTGGAGAATGTCGCTGTCACCGGCGAAGGAATTATTGACGGCGGCGGTGATGCGTGGCGGCAGATAAAAAAAGCAAAAGTGACAGAAAATGACTGGAGCTCGCTTCTTCTCTCCGGCGGGGTGGTCAACGACCGAGGGAATACGTGGTGGCCAAGCCGGTCAGCGATGGAGGGCGAAACGAATGTTGGTGCGCTGCGGAGACGCGGTTCGCTGAACGTGGAGGAATATGAGCCCTATCATCAATTTCTGAGGCCAAAAATGTTGAGACTGATAAAATGCAAAAAGCTCTTGATCGAAAACGTCACATTTCAAAATCCGCCCAATTGGACGATGAATCCCGTACTCTGCGAAGACGTCTCAATTATCAATGTCACCGTCCTTAATTCACCTGCCGCACAAAATAGCGATGCGCTCGATCTCGAATCCTGCCGCCGTGCATTAATCCGGGGGTGCATATTTGATGTTGGCGATGATGGAATCTGTCTCAAGTCCGGCAAGGACGCTGCCGGCCGGCGTATCGGTATGCCGACAGAGGACGTGCGTATTGAAGATTGTACGGTGTATCATGCGCATGGAGGCTTCACGATCGGCAGCGAGACGTCCGGCAGTGTGCGCAACATCTCTGTGAACAACTGCACGTTTATTGGAACTGATATCGGTCTGCGTTTTAAGAGCATGCGAGGTCGCGGCGGTGTGGTGGAACAGATTTCAATCTCAAATATCCGCATGATGAATATTCCAGGCGATGCTGTCAATTTCAACATGTTTTATGGTGGAAATGTACCGCTCGATGAGGCTGCCGTCGAATCGGAGCCGAATTGTCCTTCAGTCTCGGAAGAGACACCGCAATTCCGCGACATCCATATTGAGAACCTGATATGCCGCGGAGCGCGGTCCGCCATTGTTCTGCAGGGGTTGCCGGAAATGCCGCTCCAGGGCGTCACTATGAAAAATATTTCCATCACTTCACAACGGGGAATTTCAGTGACGGATGCGGAAAACATTTCCTTTGAGAACGTTCATGTGGATTATAAATCCGGTGATGCGCTCAAAACGGTCCGTGTCAAGAACTCTCAATTGGAACTCGTGAAATGAAGTCTCAAGGGAATTATCGCTGGGTCATTTGCAGCCTGCTGTTCTTTTCAGTGGCCGTCAACTATATTGACCGTCTCACGATTGGCATCCTGAAAGGACCGTTAAGCGAGATCCTCGGCTGGAGTGAAGTGGATTATGGAAATATTGCAGCGGCTTTCTCGTTTGCCTACGCGTTCGGATATCTCTTGGGGGGCCGTTTTATCGATCGTCTCGGGGTGAAGCGCGGACTGCCTCTCTTTGTCATGATCTGGAGTGTTGCAGCAATGGCGCATGGTCTTTGCGGGTTGATTGATATCCACGAACAATTTCGAATGAACGTTCCCTGGTTTTCTTGGGCCGATAAGGGTTTTATTGTGGTGACATTCGTCATGCCGATGACCGCGGCTGGATTTATGTTTGCCCGTGTGATCCTGGGGCTTTCAGAAGGCGGAAATTTTCCCGGAGCAATAAAGGTGGTCGCGGAATGGTTTCCGGTGAAAGAACGCGCGCTTGCAACCGGGTGGTTTAATGCCGGCACGAACATCGGTGCGGTGATTTGTCCGCTGGCAGTCAATTGGATGTTTGTACAATGGGGATGGCAGGCCACTTTTTATTTGTCCGGAAGTATAGGCTTTTTATGGATTGTTGCCTGGTGGTGGTTGTACGATGCACCGGAGAAACATCGGGGGGTGTCGTCGGCCGAACTTCACTATATCAAAGAAGGTCAGCCGGT
>Ga0105104_10001716_pt1 | contig 16378 bp, 14 predicted proteins | sample PPLLaktember2015_3_FD_87034 | JGI IMG/M metagenome (GOLD analysis project Ga0105104, IMG submission 87034) | Freshwater sediment microbial communities from Prairie Pothole Lake near Jamestown, North Dakota, USA - PPLs Lake P7 Core (6) Depth... | ecosystem: Environmental > Aquatic > Freshwater >... | reverse complement strand
GACCTCCGCTGGTCAGGAGCTCGGAGGGTATCCCGGCCGCGTGGCCGTCTACATCCCCCCGCAGTCAAACGCACGGCACGATGCGGCAACCCTCGAACCAACAGTACAACTCCTTTTCGGCGATGTCATCCGGATCCGGAACGACTTGGAGGATCCGCGTTTCTACGCGGTGCCGGGCGTCCCGGACTACCGCGAGGTCCTCTGGACACGTGGGGTCCTGCACGTTGTTCACCTGAAATCAGCTCTGCAGATATCGCGAGTCGGCGTCTACCCTCCGACTCGCCCACTGAGGCCGGTTTTTCGTTACGGAGTGGCATTTGAACGCTTCTGTTTTAGAGCCTTTAAGACATCTAATCTCACATTGGTGCTGAGCTTGTTTCTGGGACGTGACAAGTCACTCGACAATCTGGACACTAATGCCATACGAAGATTGGGGATTTTGCACATCTTTGTGGTGTCCGGCTCGCACATATCCCTGTTGCTCGTCTGTCTCCATTTTGCGCTGCGCCGCCTGGGCAGATCCGGACGGATCCTCACGTTAGCCGGAGTCTGGTTCTACGTGCTCCTTGTTGGACTGAGCCCTCCGGTCGTGCGATCGGCCCTTATGGCGACCGTCTTTTACCTCTTCGTCGCTTTCGGGGTTTCGAAGAGTTTCATGAACGTTCTAGGGATTTCGGCGCTCGCCTTGCTTGTGGTGTCACCGCGAGTCTTGGCGAGCTCTGGCTTCCAGTTGTCCTACCTCTCCCTCTGCGCGATTGGCCTGTTCGTCATGCCGCTCCACAGCTCCCTGACCGCAGTGGCTGGGGGAATCCGCGATCTGTTTTCGGACCAGGTGTGCGTGGGCCGCGACGCGGCTTCCCTCCTCCGCCGCCGAACCAGATATCGGATCGAGCAGGCGATCAACTTCTGGCCTCGTCCCCCGACCTGGCTTTGCGTCGGGGCGTCAAGGGCTACGCTCTACACATTGGGAATCTCGATGTGCAGCTGGTTCGTTCAACTCCTGATCCTGCCCGTGACGCTCTGGTATTCGAATATGTGGATCTGGACGCAATGGTTCACCAACCTTGCCCTGATCCCGCTCTTTGGTGCCCTGATCCCACTGTACCTTGTGCTGTTTGTGTCTTACTGGACGCCGGCGGGCCCCTTCCTGGCGGGTCTCGTCGGCCTGTACAGTGATTGGTTGCTCGGACTGCTGACATGGCTCGACGGGTTTTGTCTCGTTACGTACCTGCCTCATCCTCGTTCCTTCCAGGTCTGGACTTTCCTGCTCCTCTTCCCCGCCCTGTATCTTGGGCTCTTCAGGCGGTGGCGGTCTCTGGCATATCTCGTCCCGGTCTCCCTTTTCTTCGGCCTCTGGACGGCCACGCCGCAACAGCCGCCCCCTGGCACGCTGGTGGTGACGATGCTGGACGTCGGGCAAGGCGACTGTTTTCACCTCACTTACCCGTCTGGTCGTTCCGCATTGGTGGACACAGGAGGGTCCAGCGAAGCGGCGCGCAGAGATTTCATCGGTGAGAAAGTGGTCGCCCGATATCTCTGGGAGAATCGAATCTCGGCGCTCGACTTCGTCCTGCTATCTCACGCGCATAGGGACCATATCGGAGGGCTTGATTTTCTGCGAGTTGCATTTCCAATTGGGCAGGTCTACCACGGGCCGCGCGATCGGATCATTGACCCTGGTATCTCCCTGGCGGCCGGAGACCGCCTCGAGATGGATCGCGTGAGGATGCAGGTTCTCCACCCACCCGCTTCGATCGTTTGCAGTGACGGCAACGACGAATCCCTGGTCCTTCTGGTCACGTATCACGACTTTGGCCTGTTGCTGACGGGCGATATAGGCAAGGCGATCGAGCTTCCACTGCTTCCCAGCGTCCCGCACGTGGACATCCTCAAAGCCGCCCACCATGGAAGCCGGAACAGCAATACTCGTGAGTTCCTGCAAAAGGCGGCCCCGAGACTGGCAATAATCTCTGCCGGCAGGTGGAACCCGTTTGGACATCCATCTCCCGTCACTCTGGCCAGGCTTGATGACTTGGGGATCGACTGGCTGGCGACCCCTGACTCGGGTTCAATTCGAATCGAAACCGACGGACACGAATGGCACGCATCGGTGTGGGACCTGGACGAACAGCGCTTCCGGGTTGTCCGCTCGGGCCCGGCCTCGAGCGGTCATGAAAAGTTGAGGAGCCCGAATTCGCCGAATCCGTTTCTTTCCAGCACCTTTCTCTCGAAGTAACTGGACAGCAGTTTCTTGTACATCTCTTTTGAGAGGTGCTTTTTGTAGATAGCCGTATCTCGCTTCGCCTCCGCCGCCAGCGACTCGAGCTCCGGCTTCTCCATCGATTCCTGTAATTGGGCCGCTACGATTCTTCCCATCTCCCGGAGCTCCGCATCAAGGTTTTCCGGGCTGACTGGGGGAGCGGGCACACGGACTTCGGCCTCGATGGCTCTCAGGCGGCTCGTCACCTTCGCAAGAGCGGCCGAATGCGACGCTTCCAGCTGCTGAGCGAGAGTTTGGAGCTGATCGGCGATTTGTTGCCAATTCACCACATGAGCGGGCACCGGCTCCTCCGGTCCTGTCCCCAGCATAGCCCGGCTGTGCTCCTCGAATGCCTCCATCACTGCGGGATGGCAGTAAAAGAGGGTGGAAGGGGTTTTGCGCAGGTGCTTTTCGGCATTCTCAAAACTGCGATCTATGCCGCGCAGAACCACATGAAGCGGAATCCCATTGTCTTTCCAAAGCTCGATGAGGCACCAGTCAAGCGGCGACACGGTGATGTTCTTGCCGCGCTTTCGGACGAAGTATTCTTCGATTTCAGTAAAGTAGTTAAAGTAATTCCTCATGCCCGTCCGGATCGTTCGGTAAAGATCCGGAGACCCTCAAGAGTCAGGTGCTCATCAACCCTGTCTATCCCCTTCGCCTCACCCGCGACAATACCGGCCAGACCCCCGGTGGCCAGGACGGTCGCGTCTCCAAGTTCGGTTTTCAGGCGGCTGATGATCCCCTCCACCATGCTAACGTACCCGTAAAACACGCCGGACTGCATACAGGCGACGGTGGAATCGCCAACCATTCGGGCAGGCTTCCGGATCTCGATGCGCGGCAGTCTTGCCCCCCTCGCGGACAATGCCTCGGCGGAAATGCCAACGCCTGGCAGGATCAGACCGCCCAGGTACTCCCCGGATGAAGACACGGCGTCGAAGGTGGTGGCTGTCCCAAAATCGATGACGATTGTCTGCTGCCTGGTCAAATCGTAGGCGGCAATGGCGTTGATGAGCCGGTCCGGGCCGAGATCGGACGCCGGGCTATAGTGGACAGGCATAACCGTCTGCGCTTCCGGCCGGACAAACAGGGGGTCGCATTCCAGGTAGTCACGCGAGAGCTGAGCGAGTCGGCCATCCAACGCCGGGACGACCGAGCAAACCGAAACCGCGCTGATATCGTCAAAGGAAATTTCCTGAAGGCCCAAGAGGTTCTGAGTCACGATCGCCAGTTCGTCTGCTGTCCGGTCTGGCACAGTCGCTATTCTCCAGGAATGCGAAAGTTTACCCTTCTGGAAGAGGCCAAAAACGATGTTCGTATTCCCGACATCGACCACCAGCAGCATGTTCCCCCCTGGGTAATCGTCAGTGTTTGAAATGGCGTACGCCCGTGAATACCATGGCCATCCTGTGTTCGTTGGCGGCCTGAATGACCTCCTCGTCCCTCACGGAGCCACCTGGTTGAATCACGGCCCTGATCCCGGCAGCAGCTGCCTCGTCAATGCCGTCCCGGAAAGGGAAGTAAGCGTCGCTGGCCATCACTGCCCCAGCCAGCGGGAAGCGTGCCTTCGTGACCGCGACGCGGGCTGAATCGACGCGGCTCATTTGGCCCGCTCCTACGCCAAGGCTGCGGCCATCTTTGGCGTAGAGAATGGCATTCGACTTGACGTGTTTGCAGATGCGCCAGGCAAAAAGCAGATCGACGATTTCATTCGGTTCGGGACTCCGTGTCGTCACGGTGCGAAGGTCTTTCTCTCCGATATAGAAGCGATCGCGGTCCTGCACGAGGAAACCTCCCGAAATCCGCTTGAAGTCGTAGTCCGGTCGCTCGCCTTCCCGCCGCGGTAGAACCATGATACGCAGGTTCTTTTTCGCTGAGAAAATCCGCAACGCATCGTCGCTGAAAGCCGGGGCGATGATTGCCTCGATGAACAGGGATGACATCTTCTCGGCCGTTGCGCCATCCAACTCCTGGTTCACACCGATCACGGATCCGTACGCCGCAACCGGGTCGCACTCGAGCGCCTGGGTGTATGCCACCGCGAGCGTCGCGCCAATCGCCGACCCGCAGGGGTTTGTGTGCTTGATAATGGCGCAGAAAGGCTCTTCAAACTCTGCGGCGAGGGAGGATGCGGCTTCGAGGTCGATGTAGTTGTTGAAAGACAACTGCTTGCCTTGGATTTGGCGGGCGGCGACCAAGCCGCTCGGGCTGCCCTCACGGTAGAGCGCTGCTCGTTGATGCGGGTTCTCGCCGTAGCGCAACGTTGCCGCGCGCGTCAGGTTCATCGCCATGGCTGCCGGCAGTTCCTCGGCCGTCTGTGCCTGGCTGGCGAAGTACGCGGCGATAGCTGCGTCGTATGAGGAGGTGTGCTCAAATGCCTTCTGCGCCAGCCTTCGCCTGTCCGTCTCGGTGGTTGCCCCGTTTTCGGCCTTCATTTGAGCGATAACCGCGGGATAGTCCGCCGGATCGACCACCACCGTTACGTCGCGGTGATTCTTCGCGGCCGATCGAATCATCGACGGCCCGCCTATGTCGATTTGTTCGATCGCTTCCTCAATAGTGACCCCGGGCGTTTGAATAGTCCTGACAAAGGGATACAGGTTCACGACCACCATATCGATGGCTTGAATTCCCTGTTCCTCCATGGTTTTGACATGCTCCGGATTCGACCGGATGGCGAGGATGCCGCCATGGATCTTCGGATGCAAGGTCTTGACTCGGCCATCCAGAATCTCGGGAGATCCCGTGTACTGGGAGACAGGAACGACCGGGATTCCCTGTTGTTCCAAGGCCTTGGCGGTTCCACCCGTGGAGAGGATCTGCACTCCCTGTTGGCTCAACTGTCGACAGAACTCAACGAGTCCGGTTTTGTCCGATACACTTACCAGCGCCGTTCGAATCGCCATAGTTCTCTCCTCAAGTTGAGTGGCAATGTTAGCAGAACAGGGACGACAACACTCAGGTTCGAAAATACTTCGCAACGATTCGGGGCAGTCGGGAGAAAAGTCTGCCCGCTTCTCGTTCGTTTCTCCCGCCTCCAGGTTGACGAAACTGTATAGTCCTCTTAAAAAAGGACTTGACTTAGACGTCAACTCTAGTTCTAATAGCGGGCGTTTCGGAGGACGTTTTCTGAGGTTTAGCCCAATTGCCTTATTCTTCGCATTTTCACCCACTCACGACGATAGGTGACAGAGTATTGGCGTAGGGGCCGTTTGTGTTCGGGGGGAGAGGTTACATGAGGACGCAGGGTAAAGTGAAGTGGTTCAACAACGCGAAGGGTTACGGCTTTCTCCAGTACGAAGGGTGTGAGCGGGATGTTTTTGTTCACTATTCGGCGATCCAGGAAGATGGCTATCGAACCCTTAAAGAAGGCCAGACAGTTGAATTTGAACTGAAAGAAGGGCCTCGCGGACCCCAGGCCGAAAACGTCACTAAAGTCGTTTAGCAGCCAGCTAGCCACAACCGCAATCAGCTTGAACGGACGGGGAGACGGAATCCCGGCTCAGATCGGTGTCGAGGTTTCTTCGCTCGCCGACGCTGTATAATGGCTTCGAGCCGTCGTGAACGAGATTCTTCGAAAAATCCCATCGGTCGATGAGATCCTCAAATCTTCGTCTGTTCAGGCGCTGATCCGCGAGCATTCGCGTCAACTCGTGGTCGCGGAGCTTCAGTCATGCCTCGCGGAAATCCGGCGGCAGGCCGCAACGGGCTCTGAGCCCGAATCTTCACTGGACGATTCCCTTGCCCGGCTGCCCGAATTGTTGCGTGACCGGATTGCCGCCCGCACTGCTCCGTCCCTCAAAAAGGTCATCAACGCGACTGGCGTTATCCTCCACACCAACGTAGGCCGTGCCCCGTTGCCCGCCGCCATGATCGATGCAATCCGCGAAACTGCCACCTCCTACTCCAACCTGGAATACGACACGGCCACGGCGAGCCGGGGACACCGCGACGCGCATCTGGAGAAGCGGCTGGGCAGCTTGCTCGGTTGCGAGGCAGCTACGGTGGTGAACAACAACGCTGCTGCCCTGTTTTTGATCCTCAAGGCGCTGGCTTCGGGCAAGAAAGTCCTGGTATCAAGGGGTGAGCTCGTCGAAATTGGCGGTTCGTTCCGCATTCCGGAAATTCTCGAGAGCAGCGGGGCCATTTTGCGCGAGGTCGGCACAACCAACAAGACTCGGCTGGCCGACTATCGAAACGCGATTGACAGCCAAGTCGGCCTGATTCTCCGTGTCCATCCGAGCAACTATCGAATGATCGGATTCACCGAGCGCCCGGAACTGGCCGAATTGGTCTCCCTTTCCAGGGAATCGGCGATTCCTCTTGTCAAAGACGCGGGGAGTGGCTATTTGTTCCGTTCAGAGCTTCCCTGCCTCGCGAGCGAGCCAGTCGTATCTGACGCCCTGCGGGCAGGCGTAGATCTGGTTTGCTTCAGCGGCGACAAGCTGCTGGGAGGGCCCCAGGCGGGTCTGATCGTTGGCAGACAACCGCTCGTGGAGCGCGTCCGGCGCGATCCGCTCATGAGAATCTGCCGGGTGGACAAAATCACCTACGCCGCTCTCGATTGGGTCCTCGTTCAGTACGCGAAGGGGCGTCATCTGGAGAGCCTGCCTGTATACCGTAGCCTCGCGGCCTCCACAGAGGAACTGCGGTCACGGGGTGAAATCCTTGCCGGTCGACTTTCTGGATCCGGTTTTACCTGTGAGCAAAAAGACGGAGTTTCCGTGGTAGGAGGGGGAGCGGCCCCCGGTGAAACAATCCCGACCCCGCTCCTCCACGTTCGATCAGAGCGATTCTCGGCCAATACGATAGAAGCTCACCTGCGGCTCTTCGAACCTCCGATCGTCACTCGCATCGACGACGACAGCCTGGTAGTGGACCTTCGGACCGTCATGCCCGAGGACGACGGCGTTCTAGCCGACGCTTTTTCTTCTTTGGCATCTCGATGACGAGTGAGAAGTCGATCAGGTGACGGTCGCGGTTTACCTTGTCCACGCGTACGCGCACTTGATCGCCGATTGACAAGACTCTGTGGTTCTTCTCCCCGATCAGGCAATGCGCTCGGGCATTGAAGACATAGAAATCGTCCCAGAGCGTCTGAACTGGCACGAAACCCTCCACGTAGTGCTGAAGCAGCTCGACAAAGAAACCGTTGTGCTTCATTCCGACGATGAAAGCGTCGAACTCCTCGCCAAGCCGATCGGACATGAAGTCGGCCATCAGCCACTTCATGATTTCCCGTTCGGCGTCCACGGCCTGCCGCTCTCGGTCGGATGACTGGTCGGCAACCGCTTCCAGGTTCGCCGAAGCTGCCCCGTCCTTTGGATCCTCGTCCGCCTGCAGTTCGATCGCCTGCTTGAGGAGTCGGTGAATGGCCAAGTCCGGATACCGACGGATGGGCGAAGTGAAATGGCAGTACGTACTCATGGCGAGCCCGAAATGTCCGTGGTTCAGAACCGAGTAACGGGCCTGCTTAAATGACCGGAGCATCAGGTAGGACAGGAACTGTCCTTCCTTCGTCCCGGTGACCGCGTCCATGAATTTCTGAAAGGAGCGGGAGGAGTAGGTGCCTTTCCTCGATTTTTCCAGGGAGTAACCGAAACGCACGGCGACTTCCAGGAAGCTCTCCACCTTCGTCGGGTCAGGTTCCTCGTGAACTCGGTATACGACAGGCAGGCCCTTTGACTCGAGGTACTCGGCCACCGTTTGGTTGGCCAGCAGCATGAACTCCTCTATTATTCTATGGGCCTTGTTCCTTTCCGCCCGGACGATGTCGCGGACCTCGCCATTTACGTCGTATTCAATCTCAGCCTCGGGCAAGTCGAAGTCGATGGCTCCGGCCTTCATTCGCCGGGCGTTCAGGATTTCGCACAGCTCGAGCATCCACTCAAACCTTTCGAGGAGGTAGGAGTAGCGCTCCCGCAGCTCGGCATCCCCGTCGATCAGGATCTTCTTGACCGCGGTGTACGTCATGCGTTCGTCGCTCCGGATTATCGAGTTGTGGAACGAGGCATGTTCAACCTCACCCTTCCTGCTCACGTGCATTACGACCGTCATGGCCAGACGGTCGGCGGCCGGGTTCAAGCTGCAGAGTCCGTTGGAGAGCCGCGGAGGAAGCATCGGTATGGCGCGATCCGGAAAATAGACCGACGTGCCGCGGGTCAACGCTTCCAAATCCAGGGCCGACCCGGGGCGGACGTAATGGGCCACATCGGCGATGTGCACTTTGAGGACAAAGGATCCGTCGGCGTTCTTGTCGATCGTAATTGCGTCGTCGAAGTCGCGGGCGGTTTCGCCGTCAATGGTCACTGTCAGCTCTTGCCGAAAATCTTCGCGATTCGAAAGATCCTCCTCGGAGATTTCTCGGGCCGCCTCGGCGTCGGAAAGCACGCTCTCGGAAAATTCCAGTGGGATTCCGTACTGCCGGCAGACGATCTTGTACTGAATTTCGGGGTCGTCCGGCGGGCCGAGGACCTCTGCTACTTCGCCCAGCGGCATTTGGTTCTTGCCAGGCTGGACTAATATCGAGGCCGCCACAATCAGCCCATCCTCTAGAGAATCCGCGCGCTCATCGACCAGGCGAATTGTGTAGCGGTAGCGGGGATCGAGGGGCGCAACAAAGACTTCCTGCCGGTAGCGGAACACCTTGCCGACCAGCTCTTCCCTCGCCCGCGCGAGCACCTTGACCACCTCGCCCTCAGGACCCTGCCTGGGTTTTCGTGAGGGCCGCCCGCCAACCTGCTTGCTGTCGGTTGCTCCGATTCGCACGGCCACCTGGTCACCGTGCGCGGCGTTACGCATCTTTCCGGGCGGGATGAAAATATCCCCCGAGGCGTTAGGGTCGTCTGGTACGACAAAACCATAGCCGTCGGGGTGACATGCCAACCGGCCGTGTACGATGTCGCGCTCGAAGTTAGTCATTAGGAACCATTGTAGACGTATTGCGGAGAGTCACATGCAGCGTCCCGTAGGTCTGTCTTCCGTTGGTCCGACTTCCAAGTCGGACCTGATCGCGCTCATTGGCACGATGCAGCCGCTGCCGAGCGGTACGGAACCAACGGAGCGCTTTTTGCGCAGTGCGCGGATTGTAGCCGTGAGCAACGCCACGCCCGGCAAAAGACGCACTCGTGGAGGTGCGTTTTTTGCCGAGGGACCAGCAATCGTTATATTCTTGTTTGTACGTCTCTATACACGCGCTGATGTGGCCGGTTTCCGAGCCGGCTTGATAACAATCGTTTTCTCCTAAAGAAGAACTGAAAGATGAGACCAAGAGTATTAGTGTTTCTCATTGTCTGTCTGTCGGCGACGGTCTGGCTGAGCAGCCAGAGACCGGTTAACGAGAAACCTCTGCCGGAGCCCTACGCGACCCCGCATGTCCGAAACAGCCCAACGGTGATCGAGCGTCCGGACGGCGCCAGGCTCAGCTTGCCACAGGGCTTTCAGATTGATGTCTGGGCTGAGGGCTTTCAACGCCCGCGTTTCATGCTGCTCGGACCGAGCCAGGAGATCCTGCTTTCCGATTCAGCCGATGAAGGCGCCGTCTACGTGCTGCGTGACGCGGACAAGGACGGTAAGGCCGAGAGTCGCGAACGTCTTCTGGATGGGATGTACCGTCCTTACGGCCTGGCCTTCTGGAAGGACTATCTCTACGTGGCTGGAACCGTCGAGGTCAAGCGCTGGAAATACGACCGGTCAGCTGCGAAGGTCGTAGGTCAGGGAGAGACCGTTGTATCCTGGCCCGAATTCCGGCGAGGGCACTGGACCCGGTCCATCGTCTTCAATCCAGCCGGGGACAAGATGTTCGTCTCTGTCGGGTCGGCCTCGAACGTGGACGCCGGGGAGGACCCCAAACGGGCGGCGATCAACCTTTACAACCCGGATGGCACGGGTCACGAGATCTACGCGGCCGGGGCACGCAACGTGATCGGGCTGGATTTCTACCCCGGTACCGACCAGTTGTGGGCGGCGGTTCAGGAGCGCGACGCCCTCGGCGACGATCTCGTCCCGGACTACTTTACCTCGGTCAAGAAAGGGGACTTCTTCGGCTGGCCATACGCCTACACTGGACCGCACGAGGATCCTCGACGCGCGGGTGAGGCACCGGAGCTCGTGAAGAAGACCCGGTATCCAGACGTTCTCTTGGGCGCCCACGTAGCTGTTCTCGATGCGGAGTTCTATACTGGGAAGGCATTCCCGGAAAAGTATCGCGGCGGAGCCTTTCTGGCGTTCCATGGGTCCTGGAACCGATCGCAACGGGTGGGTTACTCCGTCGCTTTCGTCCCGTTCAAGGATGGCAAGGCGGCCGGCGGACCGGAAGACTTCCTGACCGGGTGGATGCTGGCGCCCGATAAGAAGGAAGTGTGGGGACGGCCGGTCGGCGTCCTGCAGCTTCCCGACGGTTCGCTCCTCGTCTCAGACGACGGGGGCAACAAAGTGTGGCGTATCCGATACGAAGGCCGTTGATTCGATGATCGCGCACCGCTGACGAGAGAACATTGAACACAAGGTCATGCACGTGGTCCGTGGTCGCACTGGCGCTCGCCGGCACGCTGTTGGTCGCCCAGGAATCGGGCTCGCGGTTCTCGCATTCCGTGCATATCGAGACTGTCGGGCTCGCCTGCGTTCAATGTCACGAGTCTGCGCCCGAGAGCCGTTCGAACAAAGACGTGAATCTTCCGAAGGCGGAAACCTGCGCCCTTTGTCACTTGCAGGAAGAAGGTGACATGCGCGGCAAGGCTTCAGACTTCTCCCCGGAGGTTCCACCTCGACCGGTGCTTTTCAGCCACCAGCAGCACCTGGGCATCCCGGACCTGACCTCTCGCATCATCACGGCTCTTGAGTCTGGCACTTACCCCGAGGGCGATCCGACAGCAATTCGTAAGCAAATCGAGTCTGACGAGACCTGCACTGCGTGTCATCGGGGGCTAAGGCAGGCGCACCTGGGTCGCCGCGAGCACTACCCGCTCATGTCGGACTGCCTGGTCTGTCATAAACCCAAAGCCAACGCGATGACGGAGTGCCGAAGCTGCCACATTCCCGAGTTCGATCTTCTCCCCGTGGACCACAAGGTTCAGGAGTTCTTTGACGAGCATTCGTCCGAGGGCCGGCAGCACAAAGTCGAGCGGTGCCGCCAGTGTCACACACCTCGATTCAATCCCTGCAGCCAATGCCACTGAGCACAAGACTTCATTCGTCTGAACAATCGTCTTCACACAGGAGGCTCTTATGCACGACGAGATCAAGAGGCTGTTTATCGACCATCGCGGAAAGACATGTTGGATCATTGTCGCAGGTCTGGGCGGGCAAAGGATCGATGGGAAGGTCGGGACTGCTCACCTGGAGTATGTGGCCGTGGAAAAAGGCGAAGGTACGGTCTACGTCCTTTACGCTCACATTCAGGCTGTAAACTTCGGCGATAAGTCGCTGTAGATCTTCTTCGTCGGTTGCTCACAAGGCATGAACGGTCGTTTGTACGGCGAAGCGACTACCTGTTGTCAGAGTCGGGACCGCTGAAAGAAAAATGTGATTTTTTCTTTTCAGGCTCCAAACCCAAGCCAAACCTGGATTATCGCCGAAGCAGTGAGCTGAGAAACAAGCCGGACGCGAGTTTACGGCGATTTGACAGTCCGCTTCTCGATTTTTATTATCAGTATAGTTCCCCTCGCTTATACACATATACGTCAATGTACAGCTTCTAAACGATTGGGCGACAGCGTGTTGCCTTGGGGAGGGAAAGTTGTCGATTCTCGACCTGCGGACCATCTTCTGTTCATCGGCTCCGGGCCGCCCTTGCCTCACTGCCTTCATCCACATCACCACATGCACGACCGACTGTTCCGGTTCCATCAGCGCAAGTGACCGGAGGAATCAGATGTGGACCTGAGGGCGCTGATCAGGATGATGACCGCTCGGACCAAGGAAGTGGGGTCCGAGCACGGCAGCCGGCATCCTGGTTGCGATAAGGGCAAAAAAGCAGGCCACATGTCTGAATTGCTTGCCATTGGCGCCAGCGGACGGGCTAGACAAGGCTTTCCCGTTCGCACTTGCATAAAGTTCACTTCGATGATTTACGAGGAGAGAAGTCTATGGTCTCGACAAGTAAGTTCAACGCCGTTTCCCCGTGTGATAGTCCTTCAACCGGAGGTCAAGCCCGCCCGTCGCTGATGGGGCGGCGGGCGTTCGTTCTTGCGCTCACTTTGAGCGCGCTGCTCCCGTTGTCCGTACTCGGGCAGGTCAGCCCGGTGTTACAGAAGTACGTAGACCCGCTGCCCAAGCCGGGCGTGTATACACCGGTGTCGACCTCGGGCGGTGTCCACCGTTACGTCGTTGACATGTACCAGGTGCAGCAGAAACTGCACCGGGATCTGCCTCCCACGACCGTCTGGACCTACAATGGTACGTACCCGGGAAGGAGCTTTGATGTCAGCCAGGGGCAGACAATCGAGGTTCGGTGGAACAACATCCTGCCTCCCAACCACATTTTCGCGATAGACAAGACCCTTCCGGACACCTCCGCGCCAGGCTTGCCTGATGTCCGGGCGGTCGTTCACCGTCACGGTGGATTGCAGGACGGGCAGGACGACGGGCACCCGGACGCCTGGTTCACACCATTCCAGGCGACCAACGGAGTGGCCTTTGCCGCGATGCACGGACACCAGCTTGAAATCGACGCCAGCTATGCGACCAACGTATTCACGTACGAAAACGATCAGGACGCCGCCACGTTGTGGTACCACGACCACGCGGCCGGCATCACTCGCTTGAATGTCTACGCCGGCCTGGCTGGTTTCTACCTGCTCCGCGACGCAGTCGAGAACAGCTTGAATCTGCCGAAGGGCGACTACGAGATCCCGCTCGCCATCCAGGACCGGACGTTCCGCACGAACGGCCAGTTGTACTATCCGTCGAGGTGGGAGAAGGATTTCCACGGCGATACCGCGGTCGTAAACGGCGTCGTCTGGCCGTACAAGCAAGTGGATCGTCGGAAATACCGGTTCAGAATTCTCAACGGGTCGAACACCCGACAGTACAACCTGAAGTTCAGTAATGGACTGTCTTTCAACGTGATCGGGACCGACAGCGGCTTGCTGGCGAAGCCCGTGAGAACCGGCAGCATCACCCTGCAGCCGGGAGAGAGAATCGACGTGGTCGTCGACTTCAGAAGCGTGGACCCGAATAATCCCAACATCCAGCTTCTGAACTCGGAGCGTGGCGACGGGCCGGATCTCGGAGAGATCATGCAGTTTCGCGTGAGGCCCGGCACGGTCACCGATAATTCTTCGCTGCCCAGCACGCTCCGCAGCCTGCCCGCAACCCCCCTGAGCTCGGCTGTGAAGACGCGGCTTGTCAGCCTGGAGCATGATGCGACCGGCACCAAGGCCGTCCTACTGGATGGCAAGTTCAGACATGAGCCGACCACCGAGATCGCCAAAGCGGGTACGGTGGAATCTTGGAACATCGTCAACTTCCTCGGTGAGACTCACCCCATCCACCTCCACATGGGAGACTTCCAGATTCTCAACCGCCAGCCTATAGACGGCGAGAGGTTGCATCGGGACCTGATGAAGTGGCGGGACGGCATGGGCCCCGAGCCCGTGTTGGCCAATTACCTGAAGGGGAGCCCGGTCGCGCCTAAATCCTATGAGAAAGGGAACAAGGACACCGTGCAGGCCAAGGAAGCGCACGTCACCAGGATCCTGATGAAGTTCGGCGAGTACGTCGGCGAGAGTGTCTGGCACTGCCATGTCCTCGAGCACGAGGACAATGACATGATGCGGCCGTTGCGCGTCGAACCGTAGACCAACCGAAGCGGCGCTCAGCGGCGCTTGGAAGATCCAGAAAGGGCCAGTCGTGGCCCTTTCTGCGACAACCTGGGAGTGAAGTCGCGCCGTTGGTTCGCTCTCCCCCCAATGGAGCAAGAGTCATGCAACTGAACATAAAGCTTGCTGCTTTGTCGGTGATGATCGTTGTGTCTGCCTTTTCGTCGGGTGTCTTCGCCCATGAGCCGGGCGAGGGGCACGAGCCGGGCGAGCCGGTCGAGTTCAATGAGATTCTCGCGAAAGATCGGCCTGAAGCCTGGGCTATGAAACTAGTCGGTTCGGAGCTGCTGCTCACTTCGATGGGAGTCCCGAAACGGATCCGAACCGGCCAAATTGAGTTGGGGGCGGAAGCCGGCTGGCTCCCGAGCCTGAGCGAAGAGCAGATGTTAATCGGCTTCAACGGGACCAAGCGAGAGGACATGAACAGGACGTCCCTGTTCGCGCGACCCCGCGTAACCCTTGGAGCACCGGCTGACATCTCGGTGACGGTCGCCTACATTCTCCCCATTCGAATCAGCGGAATCCGACCAAACGTCGGCTCACTTTCAGTCGGAAGGCCTTTGTGGCAGAGATCGCGCTGGCGTCTAGGTGGACGTGTGTTCGCTCAGTACGGCACGTTAAAGGGAGACATCACCTGCGATCGCGACACGGTCGCAGCCGGAGAAGACCCGGCCAGGAACCCTTACATGTGCGAGGCGCCCTCGAACGACGCTATGACCATCCGCTCGGTCGGAGTCGAGCTGGCGAGCGCTTTCGCGCTGTCTGACCGGTTGGAGCCGTATGTCGGCGGCGCCTGGACCTATTTCGACACCGAATTCCAGACGGACGCGCATCATTCTGGCGCGGTGGACCGCTCCCTCCTGACCGCTTCGGGGCCCACATTTGCTCTGACCGCCGGGCTCTCCTATAGGGCGAGCGACCGCATCAGGCTGAGCGGCGAATTGTTCTACACGCCACTGGACGTAGCGCGTCAAGGCGTGCGGCTGGGTGACGACCTGGTCAACCTGCGCGCGGGGATCTTCTATCTGCTGAGATAGGCTTCGAAAACGCCTCGAGCCCTGAGGGTTCAAAAAGGTTGGTGCCGGAGGGGGGACTTGAACCCCCACGGGCGTAAAGCCCACTGCGCCCTGAACGCAGCGCGTCTGCCAAATTCCACCACTCCGGCACTCTCGTGGAGAAGTGAGAAGTAAGTCTACAACAATGCCCGGCCGTTTGTGAAGCTCTCGGGCACGATCTCGCCAACCGGGCCGAAAAGCGGCGGATTCTGAACCGCGAATCCGCCCTACGACACCGTGCTTTCACGTGCCCGACGTTCGTGGCGAACGGCTTTCGCTTCGCCATTTTGCCTTACCGGATTTTGATGCGGTCGAGGGTTTTTGCAGGGTCTTTCACGGCTTCGGCGTTTTGCTTCCCCGCCTCTCGATTAAGCTCTCGCTCCAGGACGGGACCGGTCTCGGGCAGCGGCGGAGCGATGGGCGGCGGCCCTCCCGGCTTCTCCGCGCCGAAGTTCCGCTCCAAGGCCTTCCGTTCCTTCTTGACCTCGGCGTTCGGGTCCTGCACGATCTCGAGGTCTACCAACTCAACCCGATCGGCACCCTTCAGACCTTTCAGGTATTCGAGGGTTTCCTTCAAGTTGGCCCGTTCAGGCTCAACGTCAACCTGCACTGTTAATCGAATAAGCTTTTCCAAGGGCATACCAGACCTTCCGCCTGCCTTCTTTTCCCGGTGATCCCGGCTCTCCATGGAACCGGGTTTCCCAGCTCAACTCTCAGTTCAGATACCTGCGGCCGTCAAAGGTTTCCGAAGATCCGGGGCGATTCTCGTCTCACTCGATTTCTGACGGGCCTTTGCGCCGTGTGTGAGTGACCGCCCTTACGAGTCCGATTCCGAGAAGCACGACGACACCCACGATGATCCACTGCCGGGGTATCCCGAGAAGGTGAGCCCCGTAGACCAGTCCGGCAATGATAATCAGGAACCCGATAATGTAGGCGGCAAATGACGACATAAGCTCACCCTCCAGGTGGTCCAAAGGGAAACGAGCCAGCGAGAAGTGCCTTACTAATAGTATTTTAGCAGGAACCGGCAGCGCAGGCGTACTACCCGCCCGCGTCCGTTTCGGCGGGCCTTCCCGAGCGCAATAGGGCAACAGGCAGTCGCGCAAACACGGAACCAGCATCAATCACAAGGCTGTCACCCGCCTTACGGGCCCGCAGGGCGTGCCCCGTCAGCTCATCGGTCCAGGTGTCGGGTGCTTCCGCAGGACAGACGAGGACCGTATCTCCCCAAACATCCT
>Ga0105104_10001715_pt1 | contig 16378 bp, 13 predicted proteins | sample PPLLaktember2015_3_FD_87034 | JGI IMG/M metagenome (GOLD analysis project Ga0105104, IMG submission 87034) | Freshwater sediment microbial communities from Prairie Pothole Lake near Jamestown, North Dakota, USA - PPLs Lake P7 Core (6) Depth... | ecosystem: Environmental > Aquatic > Freshwater >... | reverse complement strand
GCCCAAGGAGAAGGATTTTTCGGAAGGCATAAATACTTTATGCAAGCCGTTGATGGACCAGTTCGGTAAGCCGGAAACGCTCGGGCCATGCCAGATGACCGGACCCGACAGCGCGGTATTTCCGCTGCAATGCGCCAAGGGGGCGCTGATTATGACGGTTTCCTTAGACCCGGCGGGAAAAATCGCCGAATGGCGTTTGCTGATACCGCCTGGCGCGCAGACGCCAGCGCCGGCGGGGGCGCAGCCGACACAGACAGGGCAGGAGATGCCGCAGGAGGCGAATACAATTGATATAAAGGATTTCAACGGATTTCAGCGGGAGATTAACCGGATAAATATCGATACGCGAAACGAGGAGGAGCAGTGGTTAGGGCCGATGGACAAAAAGGCGGAGCTTGCGCGGGCGATAGACGATTTGGCGGCGGCGCAACTGAGGTTCCTGCGAAAATTGGCTGAAAGCGAGCACGCAGACCAGACCATCAAGGCGATTGACCTGGTTTTGAAGCAGAGGCAGGACCGGCTTAATAAATTGACGGTCAAGCTTCAGGATGAGCTTCGCGAGCAGCGCCAGCAGGAGGCAGGCGAGCGTCGGCAAAGGACGCCGAGATCCACCGGCGACCGGATGCAGGGCCAGCCAGCGCCGGGCGAAAGGCCGACTCCGAGATTGAAACGCGTCAGGGATGCAAACGCCGCTGGACAACAGTAATTGCTTTAGACACGGATTAGCACCCCTTGCTGATTCGAAATCGAATCAAGACGCTGGGGGTCTTCGCTTCGCGTCAATTGCGGATAAGAAGAAGAATACACAGATTCATCGAATTGTGTGCATAATCGGGCAGACGAAGGCCGGGTAAAAAAGAAAAATATACATAGATTGAAAAATATTTTCGTTCATAAGCCCCCCCATAAGGACTTATGAACGGCAGGCGATATATTCGGCAAATATTCTCATAAATACCTCTTGACAACACTTAATAAAGGCATAGAATTGGCTTTTGAGAAAGTAAAGAGGTAAATATGGCCGCTACGCCCAAATATATAAATACAATAGGTAGTTGTCTCTATATGTTACCATATTATTCGTTGATTTAAACAAAAGCAAATGAGAGGATAAGGATATGTCACGAAACACTTTATTTAATTGGTGCGTCCTGATTGTCATAAGTATATCTGCTGCCGCCAGCGCGATTACCAGCTCTGAACTGGTAAATAATTATGAGGCGTCGACTAAACTCTTAACAAATGCTTCTTATGAAGTGCAATCTACGCTGGCAATCGAAGGAGTTCAGGATAATCCTGAATTACGGGTAGAACGCAACTCTAAAATATTTCGCGACGGGCAAAGAATATCAGACATATGCAGAGATGATATTATATTAAAAGATGGGAGCAGGAAATCTGAAAAACATACGTGTATTATAGATAAAAAGGTCGTTGTGTTTGATGAAGGAGGAAAAACCGGAGTGTTTGTCGATGCTAATCTGGCCGCATGGAGACAATATTCCCTTGCGGGCCTTGGAGGCGGAGTGGTAACCGAAGGGTATATTCCTGGAGATGATGACACTAAGTTGTTTATGATTCTCCGCGAAAGCGAGTTACATGTTCGCAATGAAATGGAAAATATCGACGGGCATCAGGTTTATGTTTTAGACGGCAGGAGTAAAAGAGGCAAATTTACGGTTTGGCTTGACCCCAATGCACATTACCATCCAAGACGAATTGAAATTCACAAAAGCGGAGAAGACCTTTTGAATGGCCGGCCTGTCGCATCAATGGTATCCGAAGGCAATATCGTAAAAAACAAGCAGTTAAAGGAATACACATTGATCGTTGATGCAGTCAAGATAGAAAAAATAGGCGATGTCAATATAGTTACGGCGGCAAATATTACAGAAGTCAGAACCTATGTAGATGGCCATAAAATTACAGCAACCTACCCTTTTCAGATTAAGAACATAAATCTTGCTCCAGACTTCTTATCTACTAAAGCATTTGATGTTAATTTGCCGGATGGAACACCCGTAAACGATAACGATTTTCCCGGCACACATCTTGAAGTCCGCCAGGGAAAGATTGTGTCTGCCGGAACATTAATTGATGAGAAACAATAGGTGACCCCCGTCTTCTTCGGGGGCTAAATCCGAAGCGGGCGCCCTGCGGGGACTGCGTCCTGAAGCCCTCAGAAATTTCAAAGAAATTTCGAGGACCAAGTCCCGGAAATCTTTCAGATTTCTCGGGGCAGGACTTCGCTTCGCTGTCCCTAATTAAATTAAGGAAAGAAATATGCGTTATGAAAAAAGTATTCTTATTGTGACTGTTTGCCTGATATCATTTATGCAAACAGCATGGTCTTCAGATATTACCTTAGATGAGCTTAAGCAGATTGTTTCCAAAGAACAGGACTTAATAACAACGGCACATATAATTTACATTCGTGAATTCACAAGCAATGAGCCAATTTCAAATAAAACAACCGGAACTATTAATGATAATATCAATGAATCCCATAAAAATGTCCTGACTGAAGAAGACCTCTATTTCGATACAAGCATAAAAATGTCTAAATGCATAAAGACAGACCTCAGAGATGTTAATTCGCTAATGGCGCAATACAACATTCCAGACGAACACTACAACAAAGAAAATATTTTGACGTCTAATGTTAGTATAAATAAGGCAGGGATGGAATTTATTTTAGAGTCTCCAATTAAAGACCCCTGTGTTTTTTCTGCGTGCATTTTAAATAAAGTTATTTCACGCGGCCCGGAATTTGCTACTTTGGGCGTTATCCCTTTAGACCTTCTAAACAAATTAGATACTATTCAATCGAAGAACGTCGAAGAAGACGGGAAAACTTTATTAAGTATTGAGGGGTCATATAAAGTTCCCTCGGGAAATGGAATTGTTAATGTTGTGATTATATGCGACCCGTCCATTGGATATCGTTTTTATAAAATCCAGTGGAATTATACCGGTCATGTATATAAAGAATATCTCGCCGATGATTATAAGAATATAAATGGAATACCGTATCCGTCTTCGTATTCCAAACGCAACTATGATGAGAATAATGGAGCATTTAAAAGGGAAGAAAAATATTTGATTGAACAGGCGGAATTCGGCATCAAATTGTCGGAGGATGATTTCAAGGTGTTTGTTCCATCAAATACGAATATTACTGATTTCTCAGGGAATGATGTTATTTTCAAAATTGGAACCGGTAGAAAGATAGGAGTTGATGAGATATCAGCTTTGGCAAAGAAAAAAGCGTCTGAGAAACAATAGGTGATACCCGCCTGCGGCGGATAAACCCCGGGTAAAACCTGGGGCTAAGTATTCTTTGGAGGCCCTTCGGGCGATCAATTTAATAGATTCCTCGATTCGCTGCGCTCACTCGGAATGACCCTTCTCCGAACTATGTGTTTTGTGGGGCGGGCGGATATGGGAGGGGGTGAGGTAGAATGAAGAGGCAAAAAATGTTGCAAAAGGGCTGGGGGAGGATATACTCACGCGCAAATAAAGATTTAGGGCATCTAACATAATGAAGGACAGTTGGACGTGTATAGATTGCCGCGACCCCCTAAGGGGTCCTCGCAATGACCCTGCTTCGTTAAAGCTACGCAGGACAGGCAAAAAGCACGTTTTTACGGTAAATAAATCATTTTGTTAGAGATACTTAGAGGTCATTGATGACGGGACGGAATCCGAAAATCGTGGTGGTCGGCAGCGCGTACGTGGATATGGCGGCGAAGTGCTCGCAGGCGCCGATTCCCGGGCGGACGGCGGCTGGGACGGCGTTGTCATATACGGCGACGGGGCCTGGGGTGAACCAGGCGATTGAGGCGGCACATTGCGGGTGCGAAGTGCGTTTGGTAAGCAAGGTCGGCAATTGCCCGTTCGGCGGGATGATAAAGGCCGTTTTGAAGCAATACGGGGTGAATACCGAGTTTGTGTTAACGGCCAGCGCGAAGAATACGGGAGTAATCCTGACATTAGTCGATACGGAGGGGGAAAATTCGTGCGTTCGGTTCGACGGGGCGAATACTGCGCTTGTCGGGCAGGATATCGAGTCGGCAGACGGGGCGATAGCTGAGGCGGACGCATGTTTGATTCACGCGAGGCTGCCGAGGGAGGCGGTGGTCAAGGCAATAGTTCTGGCAAAACTGCACGGCAAGAAGGTGATACTGGACCCGGCGGGTGCGTTTGGGGCGGCAGGGGCTGGAAACGAGGACGTGCTGCCGCCGGAGTATTTCTCGGTTGACGTTCTGATACCTAATTTATACGAGGCGGCGCTGATAAGCGAGCGCTCGAGCGCGAATATTCGCACGGCGAAAATGGTCGGTTCGGACTTAGTCGCGAGGGGCGCGGCGGCGGTTGTGATAACGATGGGCAGAAACGGGTGCATGGTCGTTGACAGGGACAGCGCGGACCACATACCGGCATATACAATTGACCTTGTGGACCATACGGGCACGGGGGATGCGTTCGCGGGGGCGCTGGCGGCGTCGTTAGCGGTGGGGGATGATTTACGCAAGGCGGTGAAATTCGCATCGGCAGCGGGGGCGCTGGCGTGCACGAAATTCGGTTCGGTTGACGCGATGCCTACAAAGGCGGAGATAATTGAGCTGCTGCAAAAACAGGAAACGGAGTAACCGCCGGCGCGAGGGACGATAGACGAGGGACGAGGGACGAAAAGATTACACTTTTGCGGTTTTGGATTTTGATTTGGGGGACGGGATTTCGACGGTTTTCATTTTTTGCTTATCGAGTATTTCCGGCGCGGCGGGTATGTAGCTGCCTATGGCGCGTAATTTCCTGTAGCGATTTTCGAGGAGGGTGTCGGTATTTGTGCGCTTGAGGGAAGCCAGCGTTCTGATGACGTATTGTTCGACGTTATAAACGGTGTCGTGGATATTGCGATGAGCGCCGCCCAGGGGTTCGGGGATGACCTCGTCGATGAGTTTGAGCTTGAGGAGGTCTTTGCTTGTGAGTTTGAGTGCTTCAGCGGCGTGGGGGGCTTGAGAGCCGTCGCGCCAGAGGATGCCGGCACAACCTTCGGGGGAGATGACGGAATAATAGGCGAATTCGAGCATGGCGAGGCGGTCGCCGACGCCGATACCGAGCGCTCCGCCTGAGCCGCCCTCGCCGATACAGATACAGATTACGGGCACGGGCAAACGGGACATTTCCATGAGGTTTATCGCGATGGCGTGTGCCTGGCCTCGTTCTTCAGCGCCGATGCCGGGATATGCGCCCGGGGTATCGATAAACGTTACGATGGGCAGGCCGAATTTGGCGGCGAATTTCATTTTGGCGAGGGCCTTTCGGTAGCCCTCTGGATTGGCACAGCCGAAGTTGCAGGCGACTTTTTCCTTGAGGGTGCGACCTTTGTTCTGGCCGACAATCATGACTTTTTCGCGACCAATCTGGCCGAGGCCTGTGACCATGGCTTTGTCGTTGCCGAAGCACCTGTCGCCGTGGAGCTCGCGGAAGTCTTTGACCATTGAGCCGATGTAATCGGAAAGCAGGGGTCTTTTCGGATGGCGGGCGACCTGGACGGTCTGCCAGGCGTTGAGGCCCGAATATATTTGTTTGAGATGGACTACCTGTTCATCCTGGAGGCGGCGAATCTCGGCGGTGTAGTCGATGCCCTTGGTTGAGATGAGGCGCTGCAGCTCGCTAATCTGGCAGTCGATGTCGGCTACCTTCTGTTCGAATTCGAGGTAGTCGCCGGCGCCGCCCGAAGGGGATCGGGACGAGCCATTACCGTTTTTTTCTGAATTTACTTTTTTCGTTATCGCCATTAAACCAGAAAACAACCACGTTTTTTGTTTTGAGTTATATATTCGTTATCGAGTGAAAGGTTATGATAACATTAACGCGGTTGGAATAAAAGAAAAAAATTGACATCTCGTCGTTATTGCTATAACTTTTAGCTATGATTAGAACGCACGGTTATTTCGTAAGGTCTTATATATGCAGCACTTAAGGAAAGTAGCGGTAATCGGGCTTGGGTTATTAGGCGGCTCGGTATGCCTGGCGGTATCGCGGGCGATAAGCGGGGTAAGGACGGCCGGCTTTTCGCACAGGCCCTCGACGCGGACAAGGGCGCGTCGGCTCAAGGTCGCCGATGCGGTTTTTGACAATATCCGGGAATGCGTCGCGGACGCCGAAATCGTGATAGTCGCGACGCCTGTGTGCACCTTTGAAGAGGTATTCCGTGAAATCGCGGGGTCGGTGAAGGCCGGCTGTATCGTTACCGACGTGGGGTCGACCAAGCTGATGCCTCATCGCTGGGCGGCGAAATGCCTGCCCAAAGGCGTTCATTATGTGGGTTCTCATCCGATAGCCGGTTCGGAGCAAAGAGGGGTGGATTTCGCCAGGGATGATATGTTCTACAAGGCGTTGTGCATCCTGACGACAGATAAAAGGACAAATCAAAAGGCGCTGAGGGCGCTGCGGGAATTCTGGTCGGCGCTGGGCTGCTATGTCAAAGTTATGTCGCCTGTTGAACACGACCGAATCTTCGCAAATGTCAGTCATCTTCCGCACCTTACGGCCGCTGCGATTGTCAACGCGAGCAATGCCGACGAGCTTAAATTCGCCGGCAAGGGCTTTATGGATAGCTCTCGAATCGCGTCAGGCCCGCCGAATATCTGGGCGGACGTGCTTTTGACAAACAAGGGAAACATCATTAAAGGCATCGACCGGCTGACGGGGGAACTTACGAAACTCAAAAAGGCGATTCGAGCCGGCGACAGGAAAAAAATCGAGAAATTGCTCGAAGCCGCCAGAACCAAACGCAGTATATTAGTTAAATACAAGATGAGCAGGAAGGAACTGATTTAATGTTAAACACAAAATCAGTAGCCGTTGCGATAGTATTTTTTCTTATTGTGTTTGCAGTGGTACTTTTGCCGGGGTGCGGGCGAAAAGAGGACCTTGACAATGCCAAATATGAAATTACTAAAACTGGAACGTCCACCTGGGACGTGGCTATCGGCAAGAGGGGAAAGGTTAAAGTTGAATGCTTCCTATTTCCACATTCTGCTGGTTTAGAAAAAGCGTATCAAAGCAGGTTATCTACAGAAAATGAGATGATGTCATGGGCAGAGGAGCAGAAAGAAAAGTCTCCTATTCCAGAAATAAGAAAGTCATATGAGGAAGAATTCCGGCTTAGAAGAGAAGGACGATGGCCATGGCCATTGGTAGATAGTTGGCCTAATTATCGGATTGTTGTTGTTATTCCTGTTTTAACAGAAAAAGTTCCTAAAGTAACTATTGTATGTCACCCTGATTCAAATTCATCAGATATTGTTCTTAATATGCAATCAAATCAAGATACGACTTTTCTCGAATTCCTGCAAATAGCCCGAGAGTTTGTTCAACAGATAGAAAAGACAAGTGTTGACTTGAGCGAATTGCCCATGTCTGAAGTTCCATTATGTAACGACGATGGCAAATACATGCCAGCAGAGCGTATGCCAAAAGAATATATCGATTTCTTTAAAGATGCCGTTTTTCCCGCACAACACTAACGTGTTCGATTGCTGATAAGTTTGCAGGGCGGGACAAGACCAGCCGAGTCGGGGCATCAGTTACCATACAAAACCACAAAATCAGCATATTGTATGGTAACTGCTTGAAATTAATCGTAGGGCGGGGTAAACCCCGATCTACCTTTCTAATCTTGATGATATTGCGGCCAAACCCTATAATGCCCGCGTATTAATATTCCCCTTTTAATTATTAAGGATTGATTTGATGAAACAATGGAGATTCGAGGTTTTTAACAAGACGGGGTTCGCGGACGTGCAGGGGAACTCTGTGCTGGGCGATATAAAGGAACTCGGGATAGACGCGGTGCAGGCGGTGCAATTCGCGCGGGTTTACCTGATTGAGGCGGACTTCGAGAGGGATTTCGCGGAACGATTAGCGAAGGATCTATTGGCGGACCCTGTATGCGAGGATTTTTATATCGGCAGAAGCGGCGCGCCTGCGGGGCTGGCGAGAGCGACCTTAATTGAGGTGCATCTCAAAAGCGGCGTTACTGACCCTGTGGCCCAATCGGTAACAAGCGCGATGAACGATATGGGGGTAAATCCTTTGAGTGTTCGCACGGCGAGAAAATACGTGCTGCTTGGCGAATTGGGCAATAAGCAAATTGATACGATAGCGAGAAAGGCGCTGGCCAACGACTGCATCGAGGTTTGCGTTGTGGGTAATGAGGCCGAACCGCCAAGCCCGCACATAAAGCCATACGAATTGAAACTGCTGCATTGGCCGATAAGAGAGCTGGATGAGGAAGGCCTGGTTCGACTGAGCAAGGAAAAGGACATGTTCCTCAATGTTATCGAGATGAAGACCATCCAGGAATATTTCCGCAGGATTGGACGCGAGCCGACGGATATCGAGCTTGAGGCGATTGCGCAGACGTGGAGCGAGCACTGCGTTCATAAGACCTTTAGAAGTCAAATCGATATGGATTTTGAAGGTGAGCAGATTCATTTTGATAATTTGCTCAAGGAAACCGTTTTCAAGGCGACCAAGGACCTTAACAAGCCCTGGTGCATAAGCGTTTTCGCGGACAACGCGGGCGTTATCGAATTCGACGACGAATCCGCGGTCTGCTTTAAGGTCGAAACGCACAATCACCCGTCGGCGCTTGACCCATACGGCGGAGCGGCAACGGGCATCGGCGGGGTAATTCGCGACCCGATGGGAACGGGGCTGGGGGCGAGGCCAATCGCAAATACGGACATATTCTGTTTCGGCGACCCGAATATGAAACTGGAAGATGTGCCGAAGGGCGTTTTGCATCCGAGGCGCGTTATGAAGGGCGTCGTCGCGGGCGTGCGGGACTACGGCAACAGGATGGGGATTCCGACAGTCAACGGGGCGATATATTTCGACGACAGATACATGGCAAACCCCTTAGTGTTCTGCGGCGATATAGGCATAATGGATAAAAACAAATGCTTCAAGAACGCGCAGACGGGCAGCTTTATTATCGTGGTCGGGGGCAGGACGGGCAGGGACGGCATACACGGGGCGACGTTCTCATCGGGCGAAATGACGCACGAGCACGAGACGGTTTTCTCGCACGCGGTGCAAATCGGAAACGCCATCACGGAAAAGAAGATGTTAGACATTCTCGTTCAGGCAAACGAACTCGGTTTGTATGAGGCAATCACCGATTGCGGGGCGGGCGGATTGAGCAGCGCGGTTGGCGAGATGGGCGAGAAATTAGGGGCGGAAGTTGATTTGGAAAAGGTGCCGCTGAAATACGCGGGATTAAATTATACCGAGATATGGATAAGCGAGGCGCAGGAACGGATGGTCGTCTCGGTGAGGCCTGAAAATTTAGACGCGATAATGAAAATATTCGCGGGCGAGAACGTTGAGGCGACGGTAATCGGGAAATTCACAGACGATAAGAAACTGCGATTGCGATACAACGGGACCGAGGTCGGGACTCTTGATATGGAGTTTCTGCATGAGGGAGTGCCGAAGTATTCACGCAAGGCGGTGTGGGTAAAGCCGACAGCGAGGGATGAAAGACGAGGGACGAGGGACGAAAAGGAAAATTATAATGACGATTTGCTTGCGATACTCGGTTCTTATAATGTCGCGAGCAAGGAATGGGTCATCAGGCAATATGACCATGAGGTGCAGGGGGCATCGGTTATTAAGCCATTGACGGGCGTGGCAAACGACGGGCCAGGTGACGCGGCGGTCATCTGGCCCAAATACGAATCGGATAAGGGGATAGCGATTAGCTGCGGGATGAACCCCTGCTACGGCGATATCGACCCGTACTGGATGGCGCTGGCGGGAATAGATGAGGCAATCAGGAACCTTATATGCGTAGGCGCACGCTTCGACAGGATAGCGCTATTGGATAATTTCTGCTGGGGCGACTGCACAAGGCCCGAAACTCTCGGCTCATTGGTGCGGGCGGCGCAGGCCTGCTACGACGGGGCAATGGCGTTCGAGACACCTTTCATATCGGGTAAGGATTCGCTCAACAACGAATTCAGATGCGACGACGGCTCGCGGATAAGCATTCCTTCGACGCTATTGATTAGCGCGATTTCGATTGTCGATGACGTTAATAAATGCGTGACGATGGACGCGAAAAAAGCGGGGAATATGCTTTTCGTGGTTGGCGAGACGAAGAATGAGCTTGGAGGGTCGCATTACTTACTCACCGCTGAGAACGCAGAGACCGCAGAGAAAAAAGAAAATAATTATTCTGCGGTAAAAATGGGACAAGTGCCGAAGGTTGATTTGAAAATGGCGGCGAAGATAGCGAGGCGAATATCAGAAGCAATCACTAAAGGATTGGTCGCGAGCTGTCATGACTGTTCGGAAGGCGGGTTGGCGGTTGCGCTTGCGGAGATGGCTTTCGCGGGGGGATTAGGTATTGAGGCGGATTTGCGAGGGCTGCCGGCGAGTAAGGATTGCGATTCGGTATCGGCCCGGCTTTTCAGCGAGTCCAATTCGAGGTATATCGTTGAGGTTGAGCCGAAAAACTACGACGCCTTCGCTAAATTGATGCTGAACCTGCCTTTTGGCCAGATAGGCAAGGTAACGGATTCTCGCAAACTTGTGATAAAAGACCAGAAAGCCAGGCCGGTTATTGATGCCGAAATCGACTCTCTGAAAAACGCCTGGCAGAAAACCTTTTTATGGTAGGAAATGATAAGGGGGACATTCTACTTTTTTCATTCTATGATTTGCTTCAAAAATTAGAATGTCCCCCTTTTTCTTGGCTGTATCTTTAAAGGAGATGACCAAATGGACTTCAAACCTGATAAAAATAAGCAATATGATAAGAACAGTGCAGAAATAATTAGAAAATCGCATCGTCATGTGTTTGTTTGTCTGACCCCATTATTAATTGCTGCTGTTATGGGGAGTTTTGTTTCGATGGCTGCTCAACCTGATGAAAATACAACCCAAAGAACGGTTGAATCTTTTTTAAAGAAATTGGATGATAATAAAATAACACGGATAGAGGTTTATTATATGAGCTGGAATACATTCACCCGTATTTCAATTACAGAAGATTTCCTTAGAGACAATCATTATGATTACAAAGTTATCGCTATGAATCGAGGCATCTCTGAAGCAGGGAAGGCACTTAGGGAATTTAAATTCGAGAAGAGCGATTGGAAGTCTTTTGACTTTCGCTGGGGATGCGTGTTTTACAGTGATAATGAAGAAGTGTTACGCCTATTTTTTCCTACCGCTCCTATGGTTGCTGTAAATGGGGCAGGATACAAGGCGACTCCGGAGTTAATTAAATCGTTAACTCAGTATTTGCCGGTCGTAGCATATAAAGAAATGAATGATTTTATTCAGAAGAATTGGGAGCCATCCTGGCATATTGACTCAAAGCAACAAATGACTCCACAAGACGTGAACAAATAAGATGCAGAAGAAGGTATTAGTTGCGGTCAGCGGGGGGGTTGATTCGGCGGTGGCGGCGGCGCTGTTGCGGGATGCGGGGTATGACGTAACGGCCGTATATTTGTGTTTACGGATGGGGGAAGCGTTCGGGGGCAATGAGCGTTCGTGCTGCAGGCCTCAGGACGCGGCGGACGCAAAGGCAATCGCTGAAAAGTTAGGGGTGCGGTTTGTTACGCTGTCGGCGAGGGAGGAATTCGAGCCGATAATCAAGGATTTCGTCAAGGATTACGAAAAAGGCAGGACGCCGAATCCGTGCATCCGGTGCAATGAGAAAATCAAATTCGGAAAACTGTTCGGGCTGGCTGACGCGCTTGAGGTTGATTTTGTGGCGACGGGGCATTACGCGAGAATCATCGACCATCAAGGAAATCCAGCGATAGCACCTGCCAAAGCGCCGGGCAAAGACCAGTCATACGTCCTGTTCAGATTGCCGAGAGAAAAGCTTTCCCGAATCCTATTTCCTATAGGAGAATTAGAGAATAAGCAGGCAGTGAGGAACATCGCTAAGGGTATCGGCTTAGAGGTGCACGACAAGCCCGACAGCCAGGATATTTGTTTTGTTCCGGAGGGCGATTATGTGAAGCTGTTGGAAGCGTATGGCAGCAAGGTGCTGCGGGCGGGGAATATCGAGGATTCGTCGGGTAAAATCGTTGGTAAGCACGACGGCTACGGCAGGTTCACAATCGGACAGCGGCGCGGGACGGGTGTTGCCGCCGGCTTGCCGGTATATGTTACTAATATTAATCCGCAGACGGCAGTTGTTACAATCGGCACGAAACAAGACCTGTTAGCGGACAGATTAATCGCCGATTGCGCCAACTGGCAGGTTGACGTGCCAGCTCAGTTCGAGGCGAAGGTAAAAATCCGGTATAACCATCGCGGGGCGCAGGCGAAGGTTAAGATTACCGGCAAGGACACTTTTGAAGTTCGTTTTGACAAGCCGATAGAGGCGATTACGCCCGGGCAGGCGGCGGTGGTATATAGCGAGCAATATCTTCTCGGGGGCGGATTTATAAAGGCCGTCGTTAGATGACGCTAAAACCGAACAGCCGGATTACGACGTGAAAGGAGTTCGGCCGGTCGGCGGTTTCGTCTTAAATGATGGGCGAAGACCGCTTCGCGGCGGGGTGCGATGCCTGTCGCAGATAGTGGTAAAAATCTCGTCAAACCTGTAAAGTTTGTCTGTCCTGGTCTGTTTGGCCTCTGTTTTCTGCAAACCACTGGGCACCGGGCCTATAAACAATGTCAGGAGACTCATATAACACCTTCGTATTAAAACCAGTTTATTAAGTATTACCTATATTAATATAGCCGGGAAGCCACCTCCGGGGAAATAGGCAAAATCCTTGGATGAACTAAGGAAATTGCTTAGTGGCAGGAATAATCATTTTGATAGGGTAAAAGAAAAGGCCCGCGGGATGCGGGCCTTTTGATTTGCGCTAATATGCTGAGACCGGATTATCCGACTAACTGCAGGCCGGCAAGGGCGACGAATTTGTCTTCGACGACTTTGAAGATGCCCTCGAGGCCGGTAACGGCGAAGATGCCTTTGGTGGCGGGGGCTACGTTGCAGAAGACCAGTTGATGGTCCCAGTCGGCAAGGAGCTTACGCAGCTTGAGCAGCTTTGACAAGCTCGACGAGGTTATGATATCGATTGCCGAGAAATCCATAACGACGTCGCAGTCGCCGCGGTCTTTGACGATGTCGTTGACGGTTTTAAGCTCGTCGCTCATCATCGGTTCGGCGGGCAGGTCCACGAGAACGATATTTTCCGACCAGTTCTGAATACCCATTTTTATACCCTCAGACATAAATAATAAGTTCTTTTTACGACACTTTTCTATCGGCTCACTTTGAGGCCGGGTTAAGGAAAATTATGGCAACGGCGACGATTTCTGAAGCGGCTGAAAACGGCCTCAACGTCGAATAATATAGCGTTTATCTGTTAAACCCTGTGGCGCAGCCCGTCGAAATAAAGTATAATAATAAAATTATGAATATTTTAGGAATATCCGCGTTTTATCACGATAGTGCAGCCGCACTTGTTTGCGACGGCCGGATTCTGGCGGCTGCGCAGGAGGAGCGGTTTACGCGGAAAAAGCACGATAATCGATTTCCCATAAACGCGACGGATTATTGCCTGCGGGAGGCGAATTTAACCGCTGAACAGTTGGATTACGTTATTTTTTATGAAAAACCCCTGCTGAAATTCGAGCGGCTGCTGGAAACGTATATCGCGTATGCGCCGCTGGGATTCGGGCAATTCCTGATTGGGATACCGGGCTGGCTTCGGCAAAAGCTGCACCTGCCGAGGGAGATGGATAAGGCGCTTGGGAACAAATACAAAGGACGGTATCTTTTCGCCGAGCATCACGAATCGCACGCGGCCAGCGCATTTTTCCCGTCGCCATTCGATGAGGCGGCGATTTTGACTTTGGACGGCGTTGGCGAATGGACCACCGCAAGTTTTGGAACCGGCCGGGGCAACAAGATTGAGCTGACAAGCGAGATAAAGTTTCCTCATTCCTTAGGATTGCTTTATTCGGCGTTTACGTATTTCACCGGCTTTAAGGTCAACTCAGGCGAATACAAGCTGATGGGCCTGGCTCCATACGGCGAGCCGATATACGAGAACCTGATAAAGAAGGAATTGATAGACATAAAAGAGGACGGGTCATTTCGGCTGAATATGAGTTATTTCCCGTATTGCCACAAGACGGTAATGACGGGCGGGAAATTTGCGCGGCTTTTCGGCGGCCTGGCGCGTAAGCCGGAAGGAAATTTGACGCAGCGCGAGATGGATATAGCGGCGTCGATTCAAAAGGTGTGCGAAGAGGTGATGCTGAAAGCGGCCAGGCACGTTCATAAGCAGACGGGGATGAAAAACTTAGTGCTTGGAGGAGGCGTCGCGCTTAACTGCGTGGGCAACGGAAAGATATTGCGGGAAGGGCCTTTCGAGAATATCTGGATTCAGCCGGCGGCGGGCGACGCGGGCGCGGCGATAGGCGCGGCGCTATTAGTTTGGTATCAACTGTTGGATAATCCTCGCCGGACAACTCCGACGGACCTGCAATCCGGCTCGCTATTAGGGCCTGCTTATAGCGATGAGCAGATTCGCCAATACCTCGACGGTATCGGGGCGAAATACAATAGCTTTAGCGATTTCGAGCAGATGATTGACAAGGTCGCGGACTTGATAAACCAGGGCAAGGTCATCGGGTGGTTTCAGGACAGGATGGAATTCGGGCCGCGGGCGCTGGGTAACAGGAGCATAATCGGGGACGCTCGAAGCGAGCAGATGCAGTCGGTGATGAACCTTAAGATAAAGTTTCGCGAGTCGTTCAGGCCTTTTGCGCCGTGCGTTTTGAGAGAGGACGTTGACGAGTATTTCGAGATGCGAAAGGAAGAGGACAGCCCTTATATGCTTCTTGTGGCGGATGTCAAAGAGGACAAACGGCTGTCGGATAATTCCGCGAGTAAGCAATTCAGAGGACTCGATAAGCTCAAGGCGAAGCGCAGCGTTGTGCCGGCGATTACGCATGTTGATTATTCGGCGAGGATTCAGACCGTGGACAGGCAGCGCCATCCGAAGCTGCATCGGCTGATGAGCCGGTTCAAGGAAAAGACGGGATGTTCCGTGATTATCAACACGAGCTTTAATATTCGCGGAGAACCGATTGTCTGCTCGCCGGAGCACGCTTACAGGTGCTTTATGGCGACGGACATGGACGTGCTTGTTTTGCAGAACCAGGTATTGTATAAGAACGAACAGCCGAAAGGGTCGCGGCACGATACGGCCGAATATATGTCGCAATTTAAACTGGATTGATTGATATGTCATTAGTCGAAATAAACTGGAACCCGGAAAAAAGCGAGATTCGCAAGTTCGGCGTCATAGCCGTATTCGCTCTCGGCGCGGCGGGGCTTATCCTGCGATACATATTCGGAGTTTCGGCTGTATGGGCTGTTTCGGCGGCCTCGGCGGGATTGGGTATTTTTATCGTTACGCTCATTTCGCCGGCAGCGGGGAGGATAATTTATCTCGCCCTGACATTCGCTGCTCTTCCCATCGGCCTTGTGATAAGTTTTATCGTTATGGCGGCGTTTTATTTCCTGATACTGACGCCTGTCGGACTTTTTTTCAAAATCATCGGCAGGGACTCCTTAGACAGAAGGTTCGAGCCGGAAAGCCCGACATACTGGACGCAGCACAAACATACAGATGACCACGAACGCTATTTCCACCAGTCGTAACGGAGAATATGAATGGGCAAGCAATCCGATAGAAAAGACAATGATTTCGCGAAGCTTTCACAGCAGAAGCGATCGAATATACTCTCCGAGTTCTGGTTTTTCCTCAAGCATAATAAGAAATGGTGGCTGCTGCCGATACTATTGATATTACTTTTGATGGGGATACTCGTCGTCCTGGGCGGTTCAGCGGCGGCGCCGTTTATTTATACGCTGTTCTAAGGGCGGCCCTGCTGCCGGCCTACCGAGGCGAGGTTAGGGTCAAGCTCGATGGCTTTAAGATGCTGTCTTTCGGACTCTTCGAGCAGGCCTTTTTGCCTGAGTAATCCCGCAAGCGCGAAACGCAACTGGGCGTTATCAGGCAGCATCTCGATTCCTTTTCGCAGCGTCTCTTCCGCCTGGTCGATTTGGCCCTGCATTCCAAGGACCGCGGCCAGGTTCGAGTAACCAAGCGCCATTTTAGGATTCAACCTGACAGCTTCGGCGAGGTATCTTTGCGCCTTTTCATATTGCCGCATCATTTGATACACGGCGCCTGCGGTATAATTGGCTTTCGAATCCGTCGGCATATATCTTGTCGCGGATAGCGCGTGCTTCAGGGCCGAATCGAGTTTTCCCGCACCCGCCTCGAGAGTCGCGAGGTCAACGAGT
>Ga0105104_10001713_pt1 | contig 16382 bp, 12 predicted proteins | sample PPLLaktember2015_3_FD_87034 | JGI IMG/M metagenome (GOLD analysis project Ga0105104, IMG submission 87034) | Freshwater sediment microbial communities from Prairie Pothole Lake near Jamestown, North Dakota, USA - PPLs Lake P7 Core (6) Depth... | ecosystem: Environmental > Aquatic > Freshwater >... | reverse complement strand
CCGCAAATGCCTTCCAGACCAGTCTGAAATGCGGACAGTCCGGATAAAATTCAAGCAATAATATGGAATTTTCCTGGATGAATATCCTTCCGCCCGGTTTCAAAACCCTCCTGGCCTCATGCAATGCACGGACAGGACTTTCGACATGTTCAAGGATATACCTGCAATATACGGTATCAAAGCTATCCTGATCAAAAGGCAGGTCGCAGACATCACCCCGGATAAATGAAAGTTTTTTTGTCTCCTTCGGACATTTGGCAATCTGGTCAGCTGATATTTCAATGCCTGTGACTTTGCCGGTGGTGAGCTTTTCGGATATCTTTCCGGCAAGGATACCAAGTCCGCTGCCAAGCTCGAGAATGGTATCCGTATCCCTCACCTCCGTAAAATCAATGAAGGATTCGTTGGTCAGTTCATTTAACCGGGCCAGCCGGTCCTGTTCATCCTCCCTGGTTCCGTGTATATAGAAACTTTTTCTGGTGCCGGCCATAACCATCATGATGAATAGAAGTACCTCCGGAATAAGCTCAGGTAATTCATCTGAGAAATAGTTCAATCACGGGAATTTCAACTGTGGGTTTATTTACGGGCAAACTCAGATTGATATCGCTTTCGGATCGGGATTGCTTTATTTCTGACGCATCATGCAGAAACTGTGCATATTTTACCTTATCTCCAAAACCTTTAAGCACAAGCGTTTGCATGGGATAATCCAGCAAATGCATATACAGTCTGCCTGCTTTGGGGTTATATGTCAGCAGGGTGTTGGCCGGAGCTGTGAATTCTTTGGGCGCCTGTGTACATCCGTAAATTGACCTGGAATTTGACTCCATCCATTCCCCGATACCTGACAGGGCCATGTCGGCCCGGTAATCAAACGTTCCCCTGGCCGTAGGGCCCACGTTTAACAGCAGATTGCCCCCTTTGCTTACGGTTTCGATCAGAAGAACCAGCAATTGCTTTAGGTCTTTCCATGTATGCTCATCCCGGTAATATCCCCACGAACCTGAAAAGGTCTGGCAGGTTTCCCACGGTATCTTAACCCCGTTTTCCTCCGGCCATTTCTCCAATTTGACCTGCTCCGGGGTGGTAAAATCCCATCCTCCTGAATAATCCTTCAGATCAGCCCGGTCATTGACAATTATAGCAGGCTGAAGTTGTCGTACCATTTTCATCAATTCAACCGAATTCCAGTCATTGTGTCCCTTGCCGAATTCTCCCGGAAATGAAAAGTCAAGCCACAGGATATCAATCTTTCCGTAATTTGTTAAAATCTCACGAACCTGATTTTTAAGGTATTCCTGGTAAACCTTCATGTCCCTGTCCTTATTCAGGTTGTCATACTCTTCTTTTGTGTTCGCGCTTTGGGGATGGTTACGGTCAATTGTATATTCCGGATGATGCCAGTCGATCAATGAATAATAAAATCCTATTCCGAGACCCTCAGCCCGGAATGCATCCACCCATAGCTTAATAATATCCTTTCCGTAGGGGGTATTGGTGACTTTATAATCCGTGAACTTTGAATCGAACATGTTGAATCCCTCATGATGCTTTGAGGTGATCACGGCATACTTCATTCCGGCAGCCTTTGCCTTTTTTGCCCATTCCACCGGATTGAACAGGTCAGGATTGAATACCTCAAAATACTTCTGGTATTCCTCACTATTCATCCTTTCAATTTTTTTCACCCATTCATGCCTGGCCGGCTGGGCATATAATCCCCAATGGATGAACATGCCAAACCTTGCATCAGTCCACCATGCCAGCCTGGCTGCTTTTTGGGCTTCCGTTTCATCCCAGATCTTCTTCTGGGAAAATGAAGTACCTGTAATGAGTAAAATGAAGAACAGTATCGTTGAAAATGCTTTCATTTTGGGTAAGGTTAATTTTTAGAGGTTTTTTAAATAGCTTGCACTTTCCTTAAATGTGTCCATTCCCATTTCTACAAAGATATTTTTAATACCCCCCTTGTCTGATGTGGCAAAAAATTCCTTCCAGTCCACAACTCCCTTACCCACAGGTACTTCTGTTTTCAGGGAAGAAGACCAGTCGGCCAGGTGGGCGGATATGAACCTACCCGGATATGCCTTGAAATAATCGGAAGCCTTGTAACCGATACTGATGACCGCAACCTGGAACTGCATTTTAACATATTCCGGATCGAATTCTTTTAACAGGGCATCATAAATTAATTTCCCGTCAATCTTATCAAACTCCCCGTGGTGGTTGTGAAACCCCATCTGAATACCGGCTTTCCTGGTTTTTACTCCCATTTTGTTCAGTTCATCCGCTGCCTTGAGCCAATCGCTCAGGGTGGCTTTTTCCGGCAAGCCAAAACTGGACATGATCATTTGCTTACGTCCTGCTTCCACGGCAAATTCAATGCGTTCATCCAGGTGATTCCTTAGTTCATCCATTCCATAATGTGAGCTCTCACAGATAAGTCCGGCATCCTCAATGATCCTGCGTGTTTCCTTTCCCGAATACTTCATGAGCGGTCCGAAACCGGAACCTTCGTAACCGGGAGGCGAACACATTTCAAGGCTTTTATATCCAAGTCCTCCCATCATCTTAAGGGTTCCGGGAAAATCCTTCACCAGCATGTCCTTTACAGTCCATACCTGAAATCCAATGGGCATTTTTACGGTTCCCGAATGTGTATTTGCGCTGAGGTTAAATGGCGTTTGAGCTGCAACAGCAGCCAAACTTATGCCCATAGCACTTTTACCAAGGAATTGCCTTCTTGTAAGTGTATTCATAATTTTGAAATTTAAATGATTGATTCCGAAATGAATATCCGGGATTACCGGTAGCCTTTGAATTCTCCGTTATAAAAACTGTTTACACCGTCATCGGTTCCCAGCCATATTAAGCCCTGCCTGTCAACTGCAATACATTGTACATTGTTGCTGTTCAGGCCGTCATCTTTTGTATAGCTTTTCCAATCCGTTCCGTCAAAAACGGATACACCTTCCTTGGTTCCAAACCATACGCGTCCTTTGTCATCCGTGGTGATCGCCTGCACAAAGTTGTTGACAAGACCGTTTTCAGTATTATAGACAGTCCAGTTCTCAAGTGCATTATTTCCGGTGTGCAGTGCTGCACCCAAATCCGTACCGAACCATTGTTTGCCATCAGGGGTGATACAAATGCTGTAAATTTTATCAGAGGGCAACAAAATCGGCCCCCACTGAGCTAAGGCCGATGCACCTGATATGCCGTCTGCTTCATCCCGATATACTCTTGAGACACCGGCACCGTCTGTGCCCACAAAAAGTGAGTCGCCAGATAGACTTGTGGCCATGGAAGTAATGGGAAAATCCTGGAACATGGCCTCGGGATATAATTCCTCATAGGCAGGGGTTAGCCATTTGTCATTATTGAAAGCGGTTACCCCTTTATCGGTACCGAACCACCGAAGGGGACTTTTGCCGACAGCCACGCGAAGAACATTATTGCTGATAATGGTGGTATTTTCGGTATGATAGGTAGTGGCTCCCGACCTGGCATCCACCGGAAGAGTGGCTACTGTCACCCCTTTGGGAGAAGCGATCCACATTTCCTGCCCGTGGTGATTGGCTTCATAAGCGAATCCCTTCAGTTCCTGCGATTCCACCTTCCTGTTGCCGTTATGCAGGGTCCATTTTTCACCGTTAAAGCTTACAATTCCCTGGTCAGTGAGGAACCACTTGGTATTGTCTTTATCAACAAAAGCAGCCATAAATGCCTTAACCGGGAAACCGATGTCATCACTTGAACTTCCCAGGCTGATCAGCGAGGCTGCTACCAGGGAAACGGCGGCAACAAAATGGTGCCGGTACAATTTTGTTTTCATTTTTCGGAAGATTTAGGAAATCAACATGAATTTTTAAAATTAGGAATAAATCCGGAAAAATACAGGCCTTTATAAACCCAATATTGAACGGAGGTTCAAATTCCCATATTAACACCTGAAGAAAACATAATTGACTTTTAGGGCACATCCGGTTCACTAAAATTTGTACATTTACTTGGTGTTTGGTTTTCCATATGATTCAGCACCCATCAGTGTTTAAATTTCAAAACAGGATTAAAATGTTTTTGTTGAAAAAATTCAATTTCCTGACAGGATATGTTCCGGCCTCTATCCTGTTTCTTTTTTATTTTTTGATTATATCCGTCACCCTGCAGTCACAAACAGTTGATATACTGTTAAAAGGAGGACATGTTATTGATCCGAAAAATAAAATTGATGCACAGATGGACGTGGCCATCAAGGATGGCAAAATATCCGGCGTAGCCCTTGCAATTCCGGAAACCAGTGCCAGGAAGGTGATTGATGTTCATGGATTGTATGTCACACCGGGCCTTATCGATATGCATGTGCATGCATTTCACGGCACGGATCCGGGTGCCTATATAGCCAACGGCTGGGATGCCCTGCCCCCGGATGGTTTTACATTCAGGGCCGGTGTAACGACAGTGGTGGATGCCGGTTCAGCGGGATGGCGAAATTTTCGCACCTTCAAATCGCAAACCATTGACCGGTCGCAAACCAGGATCCTGGCTTTCCTGAACATAGTGGGAGAAGGAATGACGGGACGCTTTGAAGAGCAGGATGTTACAGACATGAACCCTGTAATGACAGCAAATATGATTACCCGGTTATACCCGGGCATTCTGGTCGGTATTAAGTCAGCCCATTACTGGGGGGATTTTACCCAGGTTGATCGCGCCGTTGAAGCAGGCAGACTGGCTGATGTACCTGTTATGGTCGATTTCGGGGAACATAACCCTCCCCTGCCGATCGAGGAGTTGTTTATGAAACATTTGCGGCCTGGTGATATCTGGACCCATACGTATGCAAACGCTCCGGGTGACCGGGAGGTTCCCGTGGATGAGAACGGAAAGGTAAAACCATTTATTTTTGAGGCGCAAAAAAGAGGCATCATTTTCGATGTGGGTCATGGTGGCGGAGCATTTCACTGGAAACAGGCCATCCCTTCCGTAAAACAGGGCTTCATTGCCGATGTGATCAGTTCCGATCTCCATATCGGGAGCATGAACGGCGGCATGAAGGACATGTCCAATCTTCTTTCCAAATTCCTCAACATGGGATTATCCCTTCAGGATGTGATTTTAAGGGCAACCTGGAAACCGGCCACGGTCATTAAAAGACCTGATCTGGGCAGCCTTGGCGTCGGATCGGATGCGGATATTGCCGTATTTAGCCTTCACACCGGAAATTACGGGTTCCTTGATGTCAGGGGAACAAAAATGAAAGGCACACAGAAACTGGAGGCTGAGTTGACTATCCGTGCCGGGAAAATAGTATGGGACCTCAATGGAATTGGTGCTCCGGATTGGAATGCCGTTCCATGAAATGATAAGGTATTATAATAATGGCTGGCATTCTCCATATCCTGTAATTAAGTACCCTATGCAAAAACAAGTTTTATCCGTGACGGCGGTCCTGCTGATGAGCCTCATGACCTTTTGCTTTCCGGCAATTTCGCTGGCACAGGAGATAGACATATTGATAAAAGAGGGGCATGTAATCGATGCTAAAAACAAGATTGATGCCGTAATGGATGTTGCCATTGCCAATGGAAAGATCCTTAGGGTAGCTCCCGGTATTCCGGTTAACAATGCCAAAAAAGTTATACAGGCGGACGGATTGTATGTAACACCTGGCTTAATTGACCTTCATACCCACGTCTTTGTCGGCAGCAATCCGGGTTTTGCAGATGGCTTTTCAAGTGTCTCTCCCGATGATATAACTTTCAAGGCTGGCATTACGACGGTTGTGGATGCAGGAACATCGGGATGGAAAAATTTTCCGGTTTTCAAAAGCCAGGTAATTGAACGCTCACAAACACGGATACTGGCATTCCTGAATATTGCAGGATCAGGTATGACCGGCTTTCCTTCAGAGGAAGATCTGAATGATATGGATGCCCGTATGACTTCTCTTGTCATTCAGCAGTATCCCGAAATTATTGTCGGGGTGAAAATCGGCCATTACAGGGGGGATGAATGGACCCCCTTTGACAGGGCATTGGAAGCAGGCCGGAAAGCCGGGGTTCCCCTCCTTGTCGAATGCCATCTTCCCGGTCTTCCGCTGGAGGAGATCCTGAAGAAGCTGCGTCCGGGAGACATACACACACATTCTTTTTGTGTTGCCTCAGACAGGACCTGCCTGCTCGATGATGATGGCAGGGTAAGGCCCTATGTTCTTGAAGCCCGGGATAAGGGAGTCCGCTTTGATGTGGGACACGGCGGTGGCATGTTTCATTTTAGTGTTGCTGTGCCTGCTTTGAAACAGGGGTTGTTGCCGAATTCCTTTGGCTCCGATCTCCACCGGTTCAGTATGAACTCCGGCATGAAAAATATGCTGGATATCATGTCAAAATATTTAAACATGGGTATGAGCATTGAAGATATTGTTTTCCGGGCTACCTGGAATTCTGCCCTTTCAATAAAACGGGAGGACCTGGGTCAGCTCAGCGAAGGAGCGGTTGCTGATCTGGCAGTGTTAAGGGTCAACAAGGGGAATTTTGGATTCATCGATGCCGGTGGAAACAGATTAAAGGGAGACCGGAGGATTGACGCTGAACTGACAATCCGCGCTGGCAGGATTGTATGGGATCAGAATGGTATTTCCGCACCGGATTGGAACACCAAATAGAAAATATATCATTAATATGCACAATATGAATGCACACAGAAGATCGGCCTTAAAAAGAATAATTGCATCCCTTGCAGGGCTGACCGGCCTTGGATTGTCAGCCGGGATAAAAGCTGAAACTTCCGGTGGAAAGGAAGTTTTTGATGTGAACAGTTACCAGGATGTACCCCTGTTTTCAGCCTCCACACGGTTCGGAAATCTGGTTTTCATATCCGGAAGGGGCGCCCGGCTGGAAGGTGATATAAAGGTACATACGGATAACGTCCTTAAAATTATGGAAACGGAACTCATCAAAGCCGGGTCGTCCATGGAAAATGTACTGAAGGTGACAGTTTACCTCGACAACATTAAAGACTATAATGGAATGAATGAAGTATACAAAGGCCGCTTTGGTAAAAATCCACCGGCCAGAACAACCGTGGCAGTGCCGAACGGGCTTCCGCCGGCCGATAACCTGATCCAGATGGATTGCATTGCCTTTATCCGGTAGTACATTAACCTTAAAATAAGCAGGTACCAAACACATTGGATCCAATTGAACATTAATATTATTTAAATTCTATACAGATGAAACGAAGGGATATCATCAAGAAACTGACCATTTTACCGCTGACCGGAAGTTTGCTTCCCGTGGAGTCGCTGTTTGGAACTGCAAGCGGACCGCTTGTACCGGGACCCACTATTTACCAATCCATAGGGGTCGATCCGGTTATTAACTGCGTGGGTACGTTCACAATTATCGGGGGATCCCTGGAGAGGCCCGAGGTAGTGGCAGCCATGCATGCCGCGTCCGGGTTCTTTGTGCAATACGATGAACTCGCTTTTGGAATTGGCCGCAGGCTGGCTGAATTAACCGGTGCGGAGTGGGGAATGGTATCGGCAGGATGCGCCGCAGGAATAAAACATGTGACGGCTGCCTGTGTAACAGGTGGTAATCCGGAAAAGCTCGTCCGTATCCCTGATCTGTCGGGATTTGATAAAACGGAAGTTGTAATCCCGAGAAGTTCCAGGAATGCCTATGATCACGGGATACGAAATATCGGCGTCAAAATAATCACCGTTGATACACCTGAAGAGCTCGGGAAGGCATTGAATACCCGCACGGCAATGATTTACCTGATGGCCGGTGACGACACGCTGCCGGGAGAAACATTTTCGCTGGAAAAAATTGCAGGGATGGCAAAACCGCATAATATTCCGGTGCTTATCGATGCGGCCGCCGAGGACCTCACAATTCCAAATGTTCACCTGCAGCAGGGTGCTGCCGTGGTGGCCTACAGCGGAGGAAAAGCCCTGTGCGGTCCCCAGTGTGCCGGATTATTGCTGGGACGCAAGGACCTGCTTATGTCGGCATGGCAGGCCAGCTCACCGCATCATGGCCCGGGCCGGGATAACAAGGTGGGCAAGGAAGAAATGCTGGGTATGCTGGCAGCAATTGAATCCTGGGTGACCCGGGATCATGTTGAGAAAATGAAAATATGGCATGCCTATCTTGATACGATCGCCAAAAGGTTGTCATCACTGGATTATGTCAAAACGGTTGTAAGGGAACCCAAAGGCCTGTCCAACCATAGTCCGTCGCTGGTAATATCCTGGGATTCGGCAAAACTGAATATTACTGGAAGGGAGGCGGCAGATGAGCTTGCAGGCAAACAGCCACGGATAGCCGTTCACAGTGATCATGAGGATGAAACCGGAGAAACTTCCATAATTGTGGTTTCAGGACAAATGCAGCCTGGAAATGATAAGACGGTTTCAGACAGGATATTTAAGATCCTTTCCGATAAACATGCACCGGCACCCCCCATGCAGGCTCCTTCTGCAAGCATCAACGGACGATGGGATGTGGATGTCGAGTTTTACAGCAGCAAAAGTCAGCATACCTTTTTTATTGAACAGGATGGCAACTGGTTAAAAGGTTCTCACAAAGGGGATTTTTCCGTGCGCAATATGGCCGGAACTATCGAGGGCGACCAGGTAAAGCTAAGCAGTGTTGACCGCCAGGTAGCGGATCATATTCCTTTTATCTTCTCGGGTACTCTTTCGGGTGATTCCATGGAAGGACAGATATACATGGGTGAATACATCAATGCCCGCTTTACGGCCCGGCGCAGCAGTCAGAGGGAGGAGCACAGGCGCATCAGGGTTCCGAAGGGACAGCCGCTGGCAACTTAGGCGGCGGCCTCCGCACTTCCTGTCAGCTCATGTTCAAGGATTTCAAGTGACTTGCCTTTGGTTTCCGGGAGCTTATTATAAATATAACCAAAACCAAGCAGGCAGATAATGCCATACAGCCAGAAAGTTCCCGATGCTTTTAGCATCTGATTGAGCAGGGGAAAGGTGTAGGTTAGGATGAAGCAGGCTGTCCACAAAGAAAAGGTGGCAACTGACAATGCCGCACCACGTATGCGGTTTGGGAATATCTCCGAAAGGATCACCCAGGTAACCGGGGCAAGCGACATGCCATAACAGGCTATGGCAAACAGAACCAGGAGAAGCAGCGGGAAACCCTGGATATGAAGGAAATACAATGTGCCGATCACGGCATAGATAACGGCAAGTCCGCCGGCTCCTATTAGCATTAGGGATCTGCGTCCCAGCCTGTCAACCGTATACATTCCCACAAATGTGAACAACAGGGAAACACTGCCCGTGATGACAATATTAAAGAGTATGTCAGATACCCCGTACCCGGCTTCCGAAAAAATTTCTTCCGCATAGTTGAAAATCACATTTATTCCGCACCATTGCTGAAAAACAGCCAGAATAATTCCCAGGATCAAAACCGGTCTTAAACCGGGGGCCAGCAATCTTTTCATCCTGATGCTACCGGATGTGTCCTGCAACGTTTTTTCAATCTCCGCGACCTCATTATCAGCGTATTCCTCACCGCCAATCCTGATAAGGATGTCTCTTGCCTTTGCATGGTGCCTGCGGTTTTTTGCAAGCCAGCGGGGACTTTCCGGAACAAGCCACATCAGTCCGAAAAACAGGGCGGCCGGTATGGCACAGGCCCAAAACATCATCCGCCATCCGGTTTGTCCGTTCCATGAATGAAGTATCTGTTCGGCAGTAGCCCCTGCAGGAACAGGTTCTGCAATACGCCAGTTTATGACCTGAGCCAGCACAATGCCTATAACGATGGTCAGCTGATTTATGGACACGAAAGTGCCCCGCACGCCGGCAGGCGCAATTTCTGCGATATACATCGGCGAAAGGTTTGACGCCATTCCGATGGCAACACCGCCAAGTATTCTCCATGCTACAAACGACATGAACACATTCGAGGTTCCGGTCCCGATCGAGGAAACAAAAAATATGAATGCCGATAAGATCAGCATTTTTTTTCTCCCGAACCGGTCACTCAGAAATCCCGAAACAGCAGCCCCGAAAATACAGCCTATCAGGGCACAGCTGTTCGCCCATCCTTTCAGGACCGGGGCATCGGCAATCTGGAAAAATTTTTCAAAAAATGGTTTGGCCCCACCGATCACAACCCAGTCATAACCGAAAAGCAACCCTCCCATGGCCGATACCAAAGATATCCCCAGTAAAAACCTGATGTTAAAATGAGCCTTCATGTGAATGAATAATTGTAATTATCAATATTTTAGGTTGTTGCAGAACTCAAACCGCATGCACGAATCAAATGTAATATTTTCCCGTCATTTAAGGACATCCTTCCTGAAATCAGCTTCAAAACCGTTGCAGCAGCCATGGACAGAGTACCCTGTAAAGGGCATATTCCAAAAAAATAAGCCGTTTAAGAACAATTCCTTGTGAAAAATGTTTATTTTTAACCTTACGTGTTGTCAGTATTTGACGTGCGCACGATTATCCCTGAACCATTTTCCGGAATACCGGGAAATGGTATTTAATTTCCTCAGATAGATCTGAAAGCGATGAAAAGAAGAGATTTTATAAGAGTTTCCTCCACGGCGGGCATAGCCGGACTAGTGGGCACCGGATATAACGCATTTGCCCGACCCGGGTCTTCCGGAGAAGACGGATTCGACCTGCATCCCTTTATAAAGGAACATCCTGAAGCTGTATTCATTTATCTGACTTCAGTAAAGGAAAAGGGGGATAAACAGGCAATTCATGATGCGGCTTTCAAACTGGCCGGTGAGATGTTCGTAAAAACATCCAATGGTGAAGGGCATCCCAATTCCACGAAAATAACCTGCAAACCCAACTGGACCTGCAGCGGACCGTCCCGATCCAGCGACCCCCTGGCCAATGTGGGAATCACTACGGATCTGAATTTTATTGAAGGATTCCTGCAATCGGTGAAGGAAAAAGGGCCCCGGGAATTTTATTTACGGGAATGTGCCTGCCCTCCTATGTGGGAAGGTAATGGTTGGGTAGATATGGCCAAACGGAACAATTTCGATCTGAGGGATCTGAGTTCCAGGGACTTTTGGGATTTGGGAGACGATATTATTTTTAGAAAAGTTGATAACGGGATCGTTTTCAAGGAAGTCGGTTTTATGGCTCCCATGACTGCTCCCGGCACATTCCTTATTAACATTGCCAAATTCAAGGCTCACCTGATGGGGGTAACTGGCGCCATTAAAAACTTACAGGGCATAACAGCCCGAAAATTTCATTCCTATTGCGGAGGCCATTACAGTATTTTTAAAACATACGATAAAAGGTATCATCCCTATTTTCATCCTGATTACCTGGATAAAGTCTCGGCCCTGCACAAGAAGCACCTGGAAATGGGTATACCCAGGTGGAACAGCCGGATGGAAAGGCCTCCCTATGGCGGGGGGGTATTTATGGAACAATGGGTTCACAGAATGATTGATTCCTATAGTGTTACCCCAACCGGAATCAGCATTGTCGAAGGTATTTACGGCCACGACGGTGACGGATTCTCAGGCGGGCCTCATGATGGAAAGGCCATGGATTTCATGAGCAATAATGTAATTTTCGGAAAAGATACGTTCAGGGTCGATATAATTACCCACTGGCTTGCAGGCCATGAACCGGGCAATTTCGGGCTGTTCCATATCGGAATTGAGCGTGGGGTATCCAATGTTCTCGATCCGAACGACATACCTGTTTACCTGTGGGAAAACGGAAAGGCAACACTGATAAAGCTCGATACCCTGAAACGGACTCCCCTTGTGACCAATTACCTGCGCCGGAATGCCGATGGGGAAAACGAGGATAAGTACCACCTTTGCAATGAACCCTTCGATTATTCATCCTGGAAATCGGGCAATATTGCACGGACGGAAATTCCTTCCATCCGGGCTCTGGGTACTGATTCAAGTGACCGGGTTGTTATGGAATTGTCGGTCCCCGAAAAAGGCGATGTATATGTGGATATTCTGAACCGCCACGGTGATGTGGTCTGGCGTCTTGAAGCAGACGGCCTCGAACCGGGCAGCCACCAGGTGGTATGGGACGGGTTCTCGGAACCGGGCCTCTACAACATGTACGTAAAAGGAATGGGTTGGGATGCCGAGCGGCAAATGGTGATCTATTCCTGATCTCTACCGGCTTCTGATTACAATGGGAGAAGCTATCCCGTTTAGATCATAAACAATTTTACCGGCCCGGATTGTCATCTCGCAACCCAGTTTTTGGCTGCCTTCCATCTTGTAACCTGTTTTGTCCCAAAAACCGAAATTGCCCTTCAGGATCTTCAGGATCGCTATATCCGCCCCGGAACCTGCAGACAGATTGCCTAAATCCGGCCTTCGGATTGTACGGGCAGGATCCCAGGTACTTGCCTTGATTACCACGGGTAAATCCATTCCCATCGCTAAAAAGGTCGACATCACGTTCAGCAGATCTTTCATTGCGCTGTTCATGCTCCCGGTATGTAAATCGGTACTTATACAGTCCGGATAAAAGCTGCTTTTGATGGCGGGCAAAGCCTGCGAATAGTTAAAACTGCCCCCGCCATATCCCACATCAAAAAGGATTCCCCGTTTGCGGGCTTCCCAGACAAAGGGCTTCACGATCTTTAATTCCTCATCAACAATGGTCTCCCTTATGTTACCTTCCAGCATAGCATAGGCGTGGGTATAAATATCACCGGGACGCAAATGATTCAAAAATAAATCCTCCAGGGGAAGAGGTGGTGTGGCCGATCCGAAATCAATCATCACGGGCAGATTTGCGATTCTCCCGGCCTCCACGGCCCGGTCAACCACTGTCCATTCCGCACCTGCATAATGGGCCACCTTGAACCCCACGATATCGTCTTTGTATTGCGCGGCCAGAAGCGCCGAAAGTTTCGGGTCCATGTCACGTGTATCCTGCTCATAGGCACCTCCCCGCATGCCCTCACCGACAATATTCAGGAAAGCCAGGACCCTTGTCCGCGAGTTTTCAATTACATTTTTCCTGAAAGCGGGAAACGATTTCCAGCCTGCCCCCCCTGCATCCACCACGGTAGTAATACCCACGCGAAAGGTAAATCCGTCGGGAGGCAGAGCAAGCACACCATTGCTCAGGTAATGATCAGGTTCCGTGCCGGCAAAAACATGAGCATGAATATCAATAAGCCCGGGTGTAACGATCATCCCGGTTGCATTGACGACCTGGACAGCGGATTTTGGATCAATATCCTTGCCGACCTGTATGATTTTCCCGTCTTTTATAGCAATATCCGTTAATTCATTGATCCTGTTTTTCGGATCGATGACCAAACCACCCTTTATCACGATATCATACGATTGGGGACAGACCAAACCGGTTAATACAAACAGCATGAATACCGGCAGGAATAATTTCTTTTGCATTTGACAAAATTTATTAGAAAATGGTAATGGGCCCGCTTTTAAGGTAAATCTGCAACAACAGGAATCACGATCCTGCTTAAGTGATCTCCCCCATGATAAATGCTCTGGTTGGCAACCCGTGTTGCGGAGGTAACTCCGAGCGGTTCACCGGTGTTCGGATTGCGGTCGAACTGGGGGAAATTGCTTGAAGTAATGTCAATCCGGATGCGATGTCCGGGCAAAAATACGTTGGCTGTAGGTGTTAATTCAATTTCGAATTCATATACCTGGCCGGGTGTCAGCAGGCTGATTTTATCCAGTCCGTCCCGGAACCTTGCCCTGAGGATGCCTTCAGATACAGGCATTGAATATCCGTCGGGATATACATCGGTTAATTTTATCATCCAGTCTGTATCGGGACAGTCGGTGGCTGCATGCAGTTTCATTTTTACCGGTCCGGCTATTGTAAGGGCTTTCTCCAGGAATTCACTCGTATAAACAAGCACATCTTCCCGCCTTTCCAGCGGCCGCTGATCAATCGGACCTGCCGTGGTAGGTGTTCCGCAGCAATTGTTACCACCGGTTGTAGGCACGGGATTTAACGGATCATACCGGTAGTGGTCGACCCCCTTTGCGGCAGGACGGTTAAATGCAAGCATTCCGCTGCCGCGTACGGAATTTGCGGATCTCCCACCTGTAATATACATTTCTCTGTATTCGGTTCCTGGAACCGGCCAATCCGATTCACTCCGCCATTTGTTGATGCCCATGTAAAAAAGCCTGACTGGCTTCTGATCCGGTCCGCTGTTTATGCCTTTGAGGTGATAGTCATAAAAGGCGAGCTGTGTTTCGAACATATCGATCATGGCAGCCGGGGTGAAGTCAATTCCTCCGAACGACTGGGTAGGACCGTGTCCCCAGGGTCCTATGATCATCCGGGTCCCGTTTCGCGCTTCCGGAGTAGCCCCGTGATTTTTTACGCCCATATACCCATTTACAGTTCCCATGATGAATATATCAAACCAGCCGCCCAGGGTATGAACCGGCACGCTGATCATGTTAAACCGTTCTTCGTCACTGATGGCTTTCCAGTACTCATCATAACTTCCATGTTTCAGCCAGTCGCGGTAATGCCGAACGGCCTGCCCTTCATTCACTTCATCCGCATCCTGCAGCGGAAGGTGCATCAGGATGTTATCATATTTCAGTTTTTCAGGCATATAGTTCTCAGTATGCCAGTATTGGGGCAGCATAATTCTGTTGGGCATGCGAACCACCCCCCAGCCGTAATTAAAACTCAGTCTGAAAGCACCCCCCATTGTCAGCCAGTTTGCATAAATATTGGTGGATGCGAGGGACGGAAATGCAGCAACAAGATGAGGAGGATTCAGGCTTGCAGCAGCCCATTGATTATGTCCGACATAACTCCCGCCCTGCGTTGCAACTTTCCCGTTCGAAAAAGGCTGCGCTGCAGCCCACTCAATGGTTTCAAAACCATCCTTTGCCTCATCCCGGAAGGGTTCCCATTTTCCTTCGCTTTCATATCTTCCCCGGACATCCTGGACTACAACCGCATATCCATGCTGGGCAAACTTAACCATTATTTCATGCACGCCATCCCGCTGAACACCGTAAGGAGTACGGGTGACCAAAGTGGGATACCTGCCCGGGGCCTCCGGGAGATATACATCAGCGTAAAGCACTACTCCGTCGCTCATCTTTACGGCCTTGTGCCTTTCGATCCGTATTTCATTTAGTTTTGAATCCTTATCCTGGCTAAATGAAACGGATATGGAAATGATCAGAAATACCAGTAAAGAAATTTTATATTTCATTTTTGTGGTATTTAATAATATATGAGGATCGGTTATAATTAAAAATCTCCCGCTAAGCGTAGTCTCCTTACTACGCTTACAAACCTCGCTAAGCGTAGTCTCCTGACTACGCTTAACTTCCAAACTGCCTAAATATATGCGATGCAATCCATCTCAACGAGTGAATCACCGGGTACACCACCTTTGGCTACCGCAATGGTGCTTCTTACCGGGGGATTCTTACCGAAACGGCCCTTGTATACTTCATTCATGCCTTTGTAATCGGCAATATCATTCAGGTAAACGGTTACTTTCAACACTTTTTCCATGGATGAGCCGGCTTTTATCAGTTCCTCCTCAAGTGATTTAAGAACAATCTCAGTATGGGCAGCTATCGTAAACGGAGCCACATGGGCACCCTTACCTGCAATAAATACAAGGTTTCCAAAACGTGTATTACCGGAAAACAAGGGTACATCCTGAAAATTTGTAATACTTCCGGCAGTCTTTTCTTCCGATGCAAAAGGCTTTGCACTGGCTGCAAGTCCAATTCCCGTCACACCCAACAGCGACGCAAACATTTTCTTTAATGCGGATCTTCTTTGTGTTTTCATAACAATTGATTTATAATTAAAAATGAAATAAATATAAAATGATAAAATAATTTCCTGGTTTTGTTATCCTGCCGGATTACCGGCGGATCAGAATAACCGGATCTGCAATTCCGTTCAGATCATAGACTATTTTCCCGTTTCTGATGGTCATTTCACACTCCAGTTTTTTTGTTGTTTCAATTTTGGTTCCGGTGTAATCGAACAGGCCAAATTTTCCTTCCCTCACCTGAAGAATGGCAATGTCAGCTTCAGAACCCACCGAAAGATTCCCCAGCTCTTCCCGCTGAATTACCTGCGCTGGCGCCCAGGTACTGGCCTTGATGACACTTTGCAGATCCATTCCCATTGCCATGATTTTTGACATGGTGGTGAGCATATCCTTCATGGCACCATTCATGCTTCCGATGTGCAGGTCGGTGCTGATTGTCCTGGGGTAAAAGCCGTTCTTTATGGCCGGAATACCCTGGGAAAAAGCAAAACTGATTCCCCCGTATCCCACATCGAAAACAATTCCCCTTTTCTCCGCTTCCAGAACAAATGG
>Ga0105104_10001712_pt1 | contig 16384 bp, 14 predicted proteins | sample PPLLaktember2015_3_FD_87034 | JGI IMG/M metagenome (GOLD analysis project Ga0105104, IMG submission 87034) | Freshwater sediment microbial communities from Prairie Pothole Lake near Jamestown, North Dakota, USA - PPLs Lake P7 Core (6) Depth... | ecosystem: Environmental > Aquatic > Freshwater >... | reverse complement strand
TCGCGTTGGCCGCCCCCAACCGCGGCTCCCGCTTTTCGAAATAAGTCCACAGGTCCGCCAGCCGGATGTGCGGGCTCCACTTCTCCACTTCCCGCGGATCGTCCAATCCCCACTGCAACCGGGCGTCCGCACTGTGCAGTTGCGGGTGCAGGTTATCCAGTCGGACCATGTATCGCTTCATCGCGTCGAAGACCAGTTCGCCGTCCGGGAATCGCTGCGCCATAAGGGTGACCGTCCGCTGCAGATCCTCCCCGTTCAAATAGACGAACACCCCCTCGGCGGAGAAGAAGACCGGCTTCCCCCGCGCATCCACCCGGTCCATCCAGGCCGGATCGGTCAAGGATCCTTCGAGGAGCGTTTCGCGGGGTCCGGGGGGAAGCAGCGATCTCCTCAGCGATACGACCTCCGGAAAATCCAGGCCGATCCACGTCCGGCGTCCATTGTCTATCCGGGCCGGGCGCGTATCCAGCCCGCAGCCGAGTTCGACCATCACGCAGTCCGGATGCCGCTCGAGGAAATCCCGGGCCCAGCGGTCGAATTGGCGCGCGCGCATCATGGTGAAGACATGGTCCGCGCCCGCCATCCGGAGCGGTGCGATCTCCTTCGGATCGAACCGCGCCAGGACCGCCTGGGCCAGGTCGTCGCGGATCATGGCGTCGCTGCGTTTGTTTTCCTCGGCGCGGCAGGCCAACGGTATAAGCAGTGTGCGCGCGACCGGCGGGAGATCGGCGATGTGTAATTTGTCCACGGGATCCTCCATTTACCAGCCTCACCCCATGTAGGGGCGACCCATTGGGTCGCTCGTGCAAGGGTGAGGGTCGCCCGTGCAAGAGTGGGCCGCCCGTGCAAGGGTGAAGGTCGCCCCTACATGGTCGCAGGCCGCCGTTGCACGGGTGAGAAAATTACTTGAGTAGCCGCGGGAAAAGCATCGGCACGCGCGTGCTATATTCCGCCCACTGCGCGCCGAATTCCCTGGCCAGCACTTCTTCCTCGCGGATCGCGCGGCGGATCACTCCCAGCCCGCACCCGACGAATACCACGCCGGTCCAGGTCTGGTACAGGAGCAGGCCGCCGATCCCGGCGACGAGCAGGCCGAAGTACATCGGGTGGCGGACGATTTTATACGGACCGTTCGTAACCAGGCGGTGCCGGGCGAACAGCTGCGCGCCGAATCCGGTGGAGACGAAATACATGTTCCCCAGCGCAAGCCTGCCCCACAATACGAATGCCAGTCCTGGAAAGCAAAGCAGCGCCCCCAGGATGGCGATTTCGTTCGAGAAGGGCAGCGCCGGAAGCGGAATCCACATCAAAATGCAAAGCCCGAAGAAGAAGGCCGAAGCCGCAACGTAGAATAGCGGCGAGTGCAGCCAGCTTAATTGCTTCCCCGCTCCCGCCGGCCGCTGCGCCGCGCGTAGGATGCTCCAGAGAAGGAAAACCAGCACGGAGAGCGCGAAGACCCCGCACGCGTCGCGCAGGACAGCAATCAGCGACGTCATACCTTTTCCTTTAAATAGAACCTGCGACGGCCAGGCCCGCCAGAAAGACCAGCAATCCCACCCACAAGCCGACCGGTCCAAACATTCCCGTCTGCTTGCGATACTCGGCGTATGCCACCGGGAACCGCGCGCCGATATCAAAGATTTCCTCGATCGCCGCTTCCGCCGCGTTCACCAGTCCGATCAGCGGGATCATCAGCAGCCCGTCCCATGTGCCCAGCGCGAGCGCCAGGCCGAGTGAAACCATCATGATGCCGGTGTATATCGGGTGCCGGGCGATCCGGTAGACGCCGCCGGTGAGCAGGCCTTCCTTCACATTTTCCCCGCCGACGGTCTTCCGCTGCCGGACCGACTGGATGAAAATTGCCGCGCCCAGGAGGAACAACACCATGCCGGTGAGCAGAAATCCGATCCGTGTTCCGGGGGTGGCGAGAAAATCCGGCGCGGCGAATACTGTGGAATCCGAAGGCAGCCCCGCGAGAAGATAACACGCAAGATTGTAGGCGATCACTCCCAACAGGTTGATCGGCCGGTTCTCGAGAAGCCCTTCACTTTTCTTGCGACGCGCCAGGAAATAACCGAACGCCGCGACTCCGCTGAAAAGCACCACAAACAGGATGATTCGAACAATCCACATCCTTCCTCCATTTTCTCCATCCGAATGGTTGCATCATCAATATTGCTGGAAGGACGGGCGGCCCAGTGGTCGCCCGTACCTAGGGCAGGGGTTAGGCCGGTTTTCTGAATTCCAAAAGGTACATGTAGCCGTTCCAAACTTCCATCACCTGCACCTCCCGCATCTCCGGCGGAACCAGATCGACCGGCGCGGTCACCTTGTGTTTATCCGCTCCCGCCCTGTGGGAAAATCCGGGAGCGACCGTATCGTAGGCGCGCACGCCTTTATCCGTCTCGTCGGCGATCAGGATCCGCGTGCCGGGCTTTGCAACCCGGATCATCTCTTCGATCGCCTTGCGTTTGTCGTTGAAGAAGTTGATCCCGCCGATGTGAAAAACGGACTCGAAGGAATTATCGCGGCAGGGCAGCGCTTCCGCGTTGCCCAGATACAGTTCGTCCGGCCAGCCTTTGGAACGCAGGTAGGAACGGCAGCGCTTCAGCTGGCCGAGGGAAATATCCAGCCCGAAGATTTCGCCGACGTCTCCGCGCTCATGCAGGTAGGGCAGATTGACACCGGGGCCGATGGAAATTTCCAGGACCCGGCCGCCGCGGGGTTCCAGCCGGTCGAGGATCTGTTTGCGCGCCCGCCGTTCGCTCAGGCCGATGAAACGGAACATCAGCGGCGAGAACGGCCGGTAAAACCACGACATCCAGTCGTACATCGCCGCAAAACGCCGGTTGAGCCCGGTCAGCGATTCGGGCTCGAGAAAATGCACGATCCCGCCACGGATGGGATACTCCTTCCGGCACGCAGAACAACGCAGGGAATCCTCCCCGGCGGCCGATCTTCCCTGCCCGGATGCCGCGCGTTGCAAGGCCAGCGTGCCGCGGCATTCGGGGCAGGCGAGCAATTCCAATGTTGTCATTGTTCCGCTCCCGTCTGGAATAGTTGTATTACTGAATATATGTTCAGATGTTATTATATTTACGGAAACCCGTCAAGCGCCAGTCTCAGCGCCGGATCGCGGACTCTCGTCCGATTTCGCATTTCGCATAGGCTTAAGACCGAGGCGGTCTTAAGACCGCCTCGGTCTGGCGGGCATGGATCCTTGACCATCGGCCGCGGCCAGCATAATATTGAGGTTTCTTCCCGATTTTGGAGGGAAATCATCGGTAATTAAGAATCGGATTGTCAATTGAAAAAGGACTCTGCATAAGAAAATGATCGACGCAGGCGAATTAACCATCCGCCCCTTCCAAGGGAAAGACCAATCCGCGGTGAAAAAACTCATTCTCGATGGCCTGCGGGAACGCTGGAAGAATCTGGACCCTTCCAAAAATCCGGACCTGGACGATATCGCCGCCTCCTATGCCGGCGGATGGTTCCGGGTGGCCGAGCTCGACGGCCGGATCGTCGGGACCGGCGCGCTCGTCCCGCGCGCGGAAGGCGAATGGGAAATCCGCCGCATGTCCGTCCGGCGCAATCTGCGCCGGCGCGGGATCGGCGGCGCTTTACTCCACCGGTTGGTCGGGGATGCCCGTGCCGCCGGCTGCCGGAGGATCATCCTCGAGACCACTTCGAGCTGGCAGGATGCCGCCGACTTCTACCGCAAGCACGGTTTCCGGGTCAGCCATCATCAGGATGGAGATACATACTTCCTTCTGGAGATCAATCCCGCCTCCGCATCTGTGGTATAACCGCTGGCAAAAGCGCTTGCTGAGGAAAATGGGAATGGCGTTTCATCGCATCGTCGTAAAACTCGGCACCTCCACGCTTACCGCCGGCACCCCGCACCTCTCCATGCCCCGCATGGTCGATATCGCCCGCCAGCTGGCCGCCCTGCGGGAAAAAGGCGCCGGCATCATCCTGGTCACTTCCGGCGCTATGGCGGCCGGCCGCGAACGGCTGGGGTTCCCCTCGCTTCCCAAGGGGCTGCCCGCCAAGCAGATGCTCGCCGCAATCGGCCAGCCGCGGCTGATGGCGCTTTACGAGCAGGTCTTCGGAATGTATGGCCTCATCCCGGCGCAGATCCTGCTGACCCGCGCGGACCTGGCCGACCGGCGCCGCTACCTCAACTCGCGCAACACCCTCACCGCCCTTCTGGATCACGGCGCCATCCCGGTCATCAACGAAAACGATACCGTCGCCACCGAGGAAATCCGCGTCGGCGACAACGACAACCTCTCCGCGCTGGTCGCCAACCTGATCGACGCCGATCTGCTCCTGCTATTAACCGATCAGATCGGGCTGTACACCGCCGATCCGCGCTCCGATCCGGACGCGATCCTGGTCAACGAGGTGAGCGAGCCGGAAATTCCGGAGGTTCTGTGGAAGGCCGCCGGCGGCACCGAGAACGGCTTGGGGACCGGGGGCATGCTGACCAAGCTTCAGGCAGCGGATCTGGCGCGGCGTTCAGGAACGACCGTGATCATCGCTTCCGGCGAAACACCCGACGTTCTGCTGCGCGCCGCCGCGGGGGAAACGGTCGGCACCCGCTTCCTGCCGGTCGCGACCTCCATTGAAAGCCGCAAACGCTACATCCTGTCCGGCGGCCGCGCCTCGGGCGTGGTGCGGATCGACCCCGGCGCGGTCCAGGCGCTCGCCCGCGGCAGCTCGCTCCTCCCGGTCGGAGTAAAATCCGCGGAGGGAGCCTTCGAACGCGGCGATTCGATCCGCGTCCTGGATCCTTCCGGTAGGGAAATCGCCCGCGGTATCGCCAATTACGGCTCAAACGACCTGGCGCGCCTGATCGGGAAAAAATCGGAAGAAATCGAAGCCATCCTCGGGTTCAACTTCGGTGATGAAGTGATCCATAGAAACGATTTGGTGATACTCTGACCAAAAAGCCGGCCGGCAGGTAAAACCGTATCGAGACCGGGATCAGCATGTCGAGGCGATGGTCTCGCCCTCCCTGGTCGGGCCGGGCCAGGGATACGCGAAGAGCGCCATCCCGGCTTTCATAACGCCGGGACAGGATCGCCGATAAGCATCAGCTTTGCATTCTGAACTGGACATCCCCATGGAAAAGCCAAACCAAGAACAGCCGGAAATCCATCCGGTGACCTTTACCCATAATTTTTACGTAAAACTCGTCGGGCTGGCGGACATGCTCCTGTTCGGGATGTTCAGCGCGGCGAGTTTCTTTCAAATGTGGGAAAACGGGATCGATCTGTTCACGGCCTTCGTGTTTCCCGCCTTCGCCTTCCTTGGATTGCTGCTGTTCCTGTGGGCAGGCAAGCGCTGGACGGTGAGCGGCGACGGGATCGCCGTCCGGTCCTGGTACGGACGCGAGGAAATTCATTATTGGATCGACCTGGATTCCATCGAACCTGCGGGGCTGGGGAGCGGAATCCGGATCAAGGATAAGTTCGGGAAGACGGTCCTTTCGCTCGATCCGTGGATTTCGCGTTACGGCGAATTCGTCGAAGCCCTGCGAGTCCACAAACCGGAGTTATTCGAACAAAAAACCGGGGGACTGACCGTCCCCGCCCCAAGGATCCTCAAGCGAAACCCGATCGTGTACCCGATCGGGATCCTGTTTTCCCTGCTTCTGATCCTCCCGGGCATCCGCGGCCTGCTGGAGGGCGACTGGCTCGGGCTTCCCTTGGCGCTCTTCGGGGCGGTCATCCTCTTCTTCCTGTTGCGCATACCCCACTCCGTCCACTTGCTGGAAGACCGGCTTCAGTTCCGTTACCCGCTCGGGGAACGGACGATCCTCGTCGGCGGCATCTACAATATCTATGCCCGCGCCGCGCAGGACGTCCAGGGAGGCGCCGGCGCGTCGGTTATCGTGGAGTTGATGGGAGGGGGAAAAATCGAGCTGGCCGGCTTCCGCGAGGGCGCTCCGACGGTCGCCAACGCGCTCCGTAACTGGTGGGAAGCTTATGTGAAGGCGCATCCTCCCGCCGTGGAAGAGGAAGGCAGCCTCGAAGACGAAGAAGAAACCAATGACCCATTATCAGGAGATCCCAATTGATGCAATCTCCTGGAGAAATTCTTCCCGTCACCCCCGATCCTTCCCCCGAAGCCGTACAGCTTCTCCAGTATCTATATGAAATCTCCGGCAAGCGCACGCTCACCGGCCAGCACTGCGCCCCGCTCCTCGGCTCCACCCGGCTTGCCGGTATGGAGAAAATCACCGGCCACTACCCAGCCGTCTTCGGGCAGGATTTCGGCTTCAGCGTGGCGGGCACCTGGGACGGGATCAACTTCCGCCAGCAGATCGTCGACGAGGCCATTCGCCGGCACTCCGAGGGTTTCATCATCACCCTGATGTGGCACGCGGTCTGTCCGACGGACCGGGAGCCGGTCGACTTCGACGAGTCCATTAAAAGGAAGCTCACCGGCCGGGAGTGGCGGGATCTTCTCACCCCGGGAACCGAAATCCACGAGCGCTGGAAATCCCAGGTGGACGTGATTGCCTGGTTTCTGGCGCAGCTGTGCGAGGCCGGCGTGCCGGTCCTCTGGCGTCCGTATCACGAGATGAACGGCGGCTGGTTCTGGTGGGGGAAGAAAACCGGCCAGCCGGGCTACGCCGCGCTGTACCGGATGCTTTTCGACCGGCTGACGAAATTCCACAAGCTGAACAACCTTCTGTGGGTCTTCAACGCCAACGAAGTCCGCGAGAATGTGGAACCCTACGCGCGTTGTTATCCCGGCGCCGACGTGGTCGACGTGCTTGCCACCGACGTCTACAAGGGGGGGTTCGCCCGGACCGATTACGATCAGCTCCTCGCGCTGGCCGCCGGGAAGCCGGTCGCGCTGGGCGAGGTGGGTGCCATGCCGCCGGAGGAGATCCTGCGCGAACAGCCGCGCTGGGCGTGGTTCATGCATTGGGGTGAGCCGATGTCGCTGTGGATGGAACGCGAGGCGGTGCGAAAATTGTTCGAGGACGAATCGCTGTTGACCCGGGAAAAACTTCCCTGGGTGAAGCACGGGAAACCCGCGATCCATCATCCAATTCTGAAATAACGTCTGCCGCGCCAGGCGGATTTTGAAATTTAGCCGCGCATACCCCCGAGAGTCGAAACACGAATGCCCGGCTCGCCGGACCCGGGCTGTCCGCGCCAAATCCGCTTCGACGGTCTATTCCCCGCGGCGATCGCGCAGATACTCCATGAACCAATCGCCGAGTGTGCTGTGCATCCTCTTCCGGACATTCGCCATAAAGGCTTCGTGGATCAGCATATTGATATTCCCGGTGGATAAATTCTTCGGCGTGGCGTCGTAATCCAGATAGGCGAAGAAGCTCCTTGTCCAGAAGAACGAAACGAACTCCGTGCCGGTGGCATCCGCCATCCGGACGGTATCCCGGATGAACCGGGCATCCAGCGGCTGCCAGAATCCGTAAACGTCGCGGTTGATGGCGCCGGCATAATCCCCGTAGGCCGAGGCCCCGGCACGCGGATCCACCTTGAACAACCAGGATTCGCTGATCGTTGTCCGCTTCCCGCCGGCGCGCGCCTCGCGCAGGTACCTCAATCCTTGTTCGAGCAGAACGGCGTTTTCGCCCATCGGGTAAATGTGCAGGTCGAAGAAATCGATTTCTCCGACCCGCATGACCTGGTCGAAGAATGAGGACTCCTCCCAATTGCCGATCCCGGCGCCGATCGCCATGCCGCCGGTCCGGTCGATCCGACCGGCCGTGCCGGCCAGGAATGCGCCCCACTCCGCGGGAGTGAATGTCAGGCCGGTCAGCATCATTTCGGTGCCCGGCTCGTTGGCGATCACGAGATAATCCGGCCGGAATTCGGCGGCCATCCGCACGATCTGGTCTCCGCGGCCCTGAAGAAACGATTCGGCCGAGTAGGCGGACCAGTCCACGGTGGCGGCGGAGAACGCCGTCCCGGAAAAAATCGATCCGCTTTTCATGGCGACTTTCAAGCCGGATCGTCGCACCTGCTCCACGGTATCCTTGTAGAATTCCAGATATTCGGAGGACCTCGGGAAAGCGGGATCCAGCAAGGGAAACGGCACGGAGATCAGAACGACTTGGACGCCAAGCGATTGCAACCGGTCCAGCAGTAGCAGGTTGAGCTCCCGAACCCCGGATTGAAGCAACCCTTCCCCGAGATTTCCGTTGGCAAAGGCTAGCTCGGCCGCGATCCGGGCGGGATTCTCCTCCGGTTCCGGTTCCCAATCCAGCATCTCCTCAAAGCTTCCCAATTCCCTGCCCAATTCATCGGCCATCGCCTGGAACTCCGGCGGAACCGGCTGCGGCGTGCCGGGCGCCATCGGCGTGGCCGTGAGGCCCTCCGCGGAAGGGTAGGCCTCGAAGGTTCCGCCGCAGGCCAGGCTGAGCATGACGGCGATCAGGAAAGGAATGATTAGGCGTTTCATGTGCGTCTCCTGCATCGCGCGAAGAGCCGGGCTGTTCGATCCGACAACGTCCGCTTCGGATTCATCCTAACAAAAGCATTTGCCGGAGTCAAAGCGCGGGACAACAGCGCCGATTTCCGTCATCGGTTTGAACGGTGCTAGAATGAAGGCAGCCTCGCAAGCATTTCGAAGGAACGGAAATCAGCGGATTGCGGAGGATCAATGGGTGGGAGCCGCCGCGGGGTTTCGCGCTCAAGTTTTTAAAAATGATAGAATTCGCCCCCGGATTGGGAGAACCTTATGCCCGTGAACATGACCGACCTCGGAAAACGCGCGCGCGCCGCCGCGCGGATCATGGCCAAGGCGCCGACCGATAAAAAGAACCGGGCGCTTGAGGACCTTGCCGTGCGGATGGGCACGGACCGACAGCCGATCCTGGATGCCAACGCCAAGGATGTATCGGCGGCCGGTGCCGCGGGCCTCGCGCCGGGGCTGATCGACCGGCTCACGCTCACTCCCGCCCGGCTGGATGGCATCGCCGCCGATCTGCGCAAGGTGATCGGCCTTCCGGATCCGGTCGGCGAACGCTATGACGAATCCACCCGCCCAAGCGGCCTGCGCCTCTGGCGGCAGCGCGTCCCGCTCGGTGTGCTGGGCGTGATCTACGAATCCCGCCCGAATGTGACGGTCGACGTGGCCGGGCTCGCCGTTAAAACCGGGAACGCGGCCATCCTGCGCGGCGGCAGCGAGACGATCCATTCCAACCGCGCCCTGGTGGCCGCCGTGCACGGATCCCTGCGCGCCGCCGGTCTGCCCGGGGACGCAATCCTCTTCGTCGACGATCCGGACCGTGCGCGGGTGACCGAGCTGCTGGCGCTGGATGAATATGTGGACATGATCATCCCGCGCGGCGGCGGCGGCCTGCACCGCTTCTGCCGCGAGCACAGCCGCATCCCGGTCATCACCGGCGGTGTGGGAATCTGCCACCTCTACGTCGAAAAGAGCGCCGATCAGGCACGCTCGGTCGAGGTGATTCACAACGCCAAGACCAAGCGGCCGTCGGTATGCAACGCGCTGGATACGGTCCTGGTCGAGCGCGCGATCGCGGCCGACCTCCTGCCGAAGGTGGTGGCGCGTCTGGAAAAGGACGGCGTCACCTTTCGCGCCCACGAAAGCGCGGTCCCCTTCCTCGGCACTCCCCTGCCCGCGTCGGTCCAACCGGCCGGGCCGGAGGATTTCGACACCGAGTGGATGGCGCTGATCCTCGGGCTCAAGGTGGTGGATACGCTCGAAGAGGCGATCGAGCACATCGCCCGCCATTCACAAAACCACTCCGACGGCATCCTCACCGAAAACCGGGAGCTCGCGGCGCGCTTCACGGCGGAAGTGGATTCCGCCGCCGTGTACGTCAACGCCAGCACCCACTTCACCGACGGCGCGCAGTTCGGGCTGGGCGCGGAGGTGGCCATCTCCACCCAGCGCCTGCACGCCCGCGGCCCGATGGGCCTGCGCGAACTGACCACCTACAAGTGGGTGGGCGAAGGGGATTACCTGATACGATCGTAGCAAGATGCGGAAAAAGACAGGACCTGTCGTTGCGAGGAGCGAAGCGACGAAGCAATCTCCCGGTTTTTAAGAAGATGGAGATTGCTTCGCTCCCGGAGCTTGCCCTGAGCAGAGCGAAGGGTCGCTCGCAATGACAGTCTCAACGGCCTTTTTCCGCACCCTGCAAGATCAAGGCGGCCGTTCTGGTAGAATAATTTACATGGCGGCCGTTCGGCCGCCGCTTGTTTGGAATAAAGGGAAATAATAATGCAGACCGAAACCGTACAACCTGCCCCCAAGCCGAAAGCTGGAAGGTACGCCCTGCGCCATCAGGCGCTGCTGGTCCTCTCGATGATCATCTGCAGCGGCGTCTCCGTCCTGTTGTGGGGCATCCGCTGGCTGAAATCCGATACGACCGTGTATGCCTCGTTGAATTTCAACCTGTTCCTGGCCTGGATCCCGGCGGTGTTCGCGCTCATCGCCTACAACGTCTACCGCAAGGGGTCGTGCTTCGGCGCGGCCATCGCCATCGGTTGCGCCGTGGTCTGGCTGCTCTTTTTTCCGAATGCCCCTTATCTGATCACCGATATCGTGCACCTGCGCCCGCGGGTGGAAGAGATGCCCTACTGGTTCGACCAGATTCTGTATATGGCCTTCGCGTTTTCGGGCTGCTATCTGGGGATGGTCTCGCTGATCCTGATGCAATCGCTGGTGCGGCGGTCCCTCGGCAGCGTCATCAGCTGGATCTTCGCCCTGAGCGCGCTGGTGGCGGGCGGCTTCGGGATCTACATCGGCCGCTTCCTGCGCTTCAACAGCTGGGACGTGCTCTTAAACCCCATCCCGCTGATCAAGGAAATCTTCGACTGGTTCCGGCACCCGCGCTCCAACTCGGACGCCTTTATATTCGCGCTTGTCTTCTCGCTCTTCTTCGCGGCCATTTATTTTGTCGTGGTGGCCATTCTAAACCTGCGGCGGGCGGAGAGCAAAGAGTAACCTTTTTCCCCCTTGTAAGGGCGGCCCATTGGGTCGCCCTTACAAAATTAAAAACCTGTTGGGCCGTCGAGACCCAACAGGTTTTTTAATTCCGAACACCGATCGATCATGAACACTTGTCCGGGCTCCCGCTCCGCCCGGTATGGCGTTCGCGGCCATTTTACTCGTCGCTGTTTGCCAATTCCTTGTAAAAAAAATTATTGTTCATCGCCAATCCCTCGCTGACGGCTTTCAGCCCGGGTTGGCGGGCCGTCCAGAGCGGGACCAGCACCAATCCCACGCCCGCGATGACAAACAATCCCGAAAGGCTCCACTTGATCACCGCGCCGGAAACGGCCTGCGAGACGGGACTCAACCCGGTGATGGTGAGCATCAGCATGCTCATCATCCTTCCGAGCATCTCGCGCGGCGTGCGGGATTGGATCCAGGTCAGGACGAGGATGGTGATGTACCCGTTGCCCAATCCGAGCAGGAAGATGATGCAGAAGAGGACACCCGTCAGCCGGATGAACCCCATGGCCCCGATCGCCAGGCCGAACGCGGTCAGCGCCGCCAGCAGGAAAATCCGGATGAACCTGCCTCCCGGGCGGGGCAGCTGCGCGGCCAGAATGTACCCGATCAGGTTGCCGCCGGCCACGCCGGATACCAGCAGCCCGAACGCCACCGCCCCTTCCGGCAGGTAATTATTGGCCAGCACCGGCACGCCGATCAGCACGGGGCCGATGAAAAGAAAATTGACGGCCGTGACAACCACAAACATCAGCCGCAGGGCCTGATCGTCCCACAGAAATTTCATGCCGGCCAGGATGGATCGCAGGATGCCTTCCGGCCGTTCGGCGGCACGAACCAGCGCGCTGCTCCTTCCCGAGCGCATCAGCAGCAATGCGGCGGCGGACACGGCGAAACTCAGCGAGTCGGCGGAGAAGGCGAAAGCCACACCGTTCGTGGAACTCGAAAGCCCGCCGATCAGGAGGCCGGCCAGGGTGGGCCCGATGAACCCCGCCAGCTGGCTGGATCCGAGGATGACCGAATTCCCCGCCTGCAGATCCCGCTCCTCCACCAGGAGCGGCACGATGCTGTTGCCGGCCGGTACGGCGAACCCCGCCACCAATCCGAACCCGAGCGAGATCGCATACAGCATCCACAGCTGGACGGTCCCGGTGAAGACGGCCAGCGCCATCAGGCCGGTAAACACCAGGCGCAGGAGGTCCGCGGCGATCAGGATGGCGCGCGGGGAAAACCTGTCGGTGAGGGCTCCGCCGATCAGCATGAAAACCGCGCGGGGAACCCCGCCCAGCGCGATCACGAGCCCCAGCACCAGCGGATCGTTGGTCAGCTGCAGCACCAGCCAGGGGGAGGCGATCAGATAGAACTGGTCGCCCAGGATCGACGTGGCCGTGCCCCCGACCAGGAGCCGGAAATCCCGCAGCGCAAATACCCTCTGGATCGGGGTTTTGGATGCCGTACTCGTGGATTTGGACATCTTCGAATTTGCCATAAACTCCCGCCCATTATACATATTCACCTTATTGGATAAAACCCTTTCACCGCAAAGTCGTGAAGACCGCGAAGAATTCCTAGTTTTATTTAAAATCTTGGCGTTCTTTGCGGCTTTGCGGTGATAAGGTTTCCCCGAAACAATAAAATCATCAAAGCCATGCGGTTCAGGATATAATTCTCCTCTATCCGCGGATCGACGCGGAATCATCGCCAACACCGAGGAACCATGATCGAAAAACTGGCGGAGATTGAAGCCCGCTACGAGGAATTGCACCGCCTGATGGCCGAGCACGCGGGGGATTATGCCCGTGTGGCGGAACTGTCGCGCGAGCGGTCCGAGATCGAATCGGTTGTGCACAAATACCGCGAGTATAAACAGGTGCAGAATTCCCTCGCCCAGGCGAAATCAATGCTGGCCGAACGCGATCCGGAGCTGCGCGCCATGGCGGAGAGCGAGGCGGCCGCGCTTGAGCCGCGGATCGCCGCACTGGAAAAAGAACTGAAATCCCTGCTGATTCCCAAGGATCCCCGCGACGATCGCAACGTGATCGTGGAAATCCGCGCCGGGACGGGCGGGGATGAAGCCGGGTTATTCGCCGCCAACCTTTTCCGGATATACAGCCGCTACGCCGAAAAGCACGGCTGGAAGAGCGAGATCCTTTCCCAGTCCGACACCGGGATCGGCGGTTTCAAGGAGATCATTTTCGAAGTCAAGGGCAAGGGCGCGTTTTCCAGACTTAAATTTGAATCCGGCGTGCACCGCGTCCAGCGCGTTCCGGTCACCGAATCCTCCGGCCGGATTCACACCTCGACCGCCACCGTCGCGGTCCTCGCCGAAGTGGACGAGGTGGAGATTGCCATCCCCGACAAGGACATCAAGATGGAAGTCTACCGCTCCTCGGGCGCGGGCGGGCAGAACGTTCAGAAGAACGCGACCGCGGTCCGCCTGACGCACATCCCGTCCGGGATGGTGGTGCAGTGCCAGGACGAACGCTCCCAGCTCCAGAACCGCGTACGCGCCATGTCGATCCTGCGCGCGCGCCTATTTGAGATCGAGGAGGAAAAGCGCCGCTCGGAGATCGAGCAAGACCGCCGCTCGCAGGTGGGCAGCGGCGAACGCTCGGAGAAGATCCGCACGTATAACTTCCCCCAATCGCGCGTCACCGATCACCGGGTGGGGATTTCACTGCACAACATGGCGGCGGTGCTCGACGGCGACATCGATCCCTTCATCGACGAACTCTCGCAGCAGGATGAATCCGAGCGGCTGCAGGCCGCCGGCGAAGCGTGACCCCTCCCCAGCCCCTCCCCACCATCGGCGCGGCGCTGAAATGGGCGCTGCACGAATTGCAGCAAACCGAATCCGGCCCGCTCCTCGCCCAGGTGCTGTTAGGGAACCTCCTGGAACGACCCCGCAGTTGGATCATCGCCCATCCGGAAGATGTCCTTCCGCCGCGCCTCGCTTCCGCTTACCCATCGCTGGTATGGCGAGCGCGGGGGGGTGAACCGCTTCCGTATCTGACCGGCATCCAGGAATTTTTCGGGATGGCATTCGAAGTCACCCCGGAGGTGCTGATCCCGCGGCCCGAGACGGAATTGCTCGTCTCCACCGCGCTCGACTGGCTTGCGGATAACCTGCGGGAGACCGGCCGGGCCGCAACTTCGATCCGCGCGGTGGACCTGGGGACCGGGTCCGGATGCATCGCCGCCGCCATAACCGTCCATACGGCCGGCCTAAGCATGATCGCATCCGACATCTCATCCCGCGCGCTGGCCGTTGCGGCGCGTAACTTTTCCCGCCACGGTATCCGCGGCCGCATCCGGCTGCTGCAAGCCGATCTGCTTGCCGCGCTGCGCGCCCCGATCGACCTGCTGTGCGCCAATCTGCCGTATGCCCTGACCCATTCGCTGGAAGAATCGCCCGTCGTCCGCTTCGAACCGCGCCAAGCCATCGACGGCGGCCCCGACGGATTGCGGCTTGTTTCGCGGGCCATCGATCAAAGCGCGGGCCGGATGGCCGCCGGCGGGTTGGCGCTCTTTGAGATCGACGCCGCGCATGCGAACGAGGCGCGGAATCTGGCTCGCCGGCTTTTTCCGAAGGCTGCGGTCTCGATGGCGCAGGACTTTGCCGGGCTTAACCGGTTGTTGGTGATCCAGACCTGATCTTCAACGCTGAATCTCTTTGCCTCTCTGGTTTACGTCTTTGGCGGAGAAAGGCTTGGTGGAATTGAATCGATTGTCGATCAATTGAATCCCCCGGCGGATAAGCCGGTCCGCCGGATTCCGCTCGATGTTGATCTTGATATAATCCCAACGTGTTTTCAATGCGTAGAAGGGGATCCCATGGCTGGTAACTTGCGGCACGCCACGGCAGCGGTCATCGTCATCATTGCTTTCGCTTCCACGGCAAGCTGCGGTTCGGACCAGGCCGACGTTCCCACCCCTGAGCCCCCCCAGGGAACGGCCTTTACCCTTCCAGAGGCCTTCACGGCAACATCCAGCCCCGCAGCCACTCCAACTCCCGCAGATGCACAGGCCCCGGTCTATACGGCCTCGGAGACTCCCGCGTCCGCGGACGAATCCCATTGGGACATAGTCTCCCTGGCGGCCGGCGGAGAACACACCTGCGCCCTTATCGGCGACGCGGAATTCGGCGATGGGTTTATCCAATGCTGGGGCAGGAACGACTTCGGCCAATTGGGCGACGATACGACGACCGACAGCAACCAGCCGGTGGATTTATATTGGGGAGCGGCGGCCGGGATGTTCCGCGGTGTGACCGCCGGCTGGGGACATTCCTGCGGATTCGGCGATTTCCTCGACGAACCCGCGGGCGGAGTGTATTGCTGGGGGTATAACAAAAACGGAGAGTTGGGGGACGGGCACAATATCAACAGCAATTTAAGTGAATTCGAGGTAAGGGTCCGGGGCCTTTACGATGTGGTTGCCCTCGCGGCCGGCGACAACCACACCTGCGCCCTGCTGGGAAACGGAGGGGTGAAATGCTGGGGGTACAACGAGTATGGGCAGCTGGGCGACGGAACAACCAACAACAGCAACACGCCGGTGGATGTTAAATTTCTCTTCGGGGGGGTGGTCGCCATCGCGGCGGGGTGGGGCCATACCTGCGCCCTGATCCAGGACGGCGGCGTGCGGTGCTGGGGGAGCAACCAATTCGGCCAACTGGGCGACGGGACGGACGTGCCGTACCGGACCGTCCGCGGGATCGTGGCCGGGTTCGAAAACGATGTCGCGGCAATTTCGGCCGGCGGAGCGCACACCTGCGCCATAAGGAAGGACAACCAGGTGAAGTGCTGGGGGGAGAACAATTACGGACAGCTGGGGGATGGTACGGTAAAGAACAGCAACCTGCCGGTTCAAGCGAAGGTTCAAAGTCGTATCGATGACGAGGTCCTGCAGCTTTCGGCGGGAAGGTATCACACCTGCGCGCTGATGAATCTGGGGAGGGTAAGGTGTTGGGGTAACAACCAATTCGGCCAATTGGGCAACGGCACGAATCTGACCGGCACAACCGCGGGCGATGTGGGTATCGGCGGCGATAAAATAACGACAATCGCCGCGGGTTGGGGTCATACGTGCGCGGCTACCGAAAAGGGCGAAATTCTTTGCTGGGGGAAAAACGAATTCGGTCAGTTGGGAAACGGGACGAATACGGACAGCAACGAGCCGGTGCAAGTAACCGGGCTTGAAGGTTGGAACGGATAGGAGATATCCGCAGATGTTCGACCAATCTCCTGCCCCTCCCCTTGTCGGTTTCATTGGATACAGGAGGCTTGGATCGGGTTGCTGATCATTTGAACCTGACCCAACCTCTTCCCCTAGCCCCTTCCCCCTTCCCCTTACGGGGAAGGGGGAAGGGGAAACGCATATCCACAAAAATAATAATTTCCTGGGG
>Ga0105104_10001711_pt1 | contig 16385 bp, 16 predicted proteins | sample PPLLaktember2015_3_FD_87034 | JGI IMG/M metagenome (GOLD analysis project Ga0105104, IMG submission 87034) | Freshwater sediment microbial communities from Prairie Pothole Lake near Jamestown, North Dakota, USA - PPLs Lake P7 Core (6) Depth... | ecosystem: Environmental > Aquatic > Freshwater >... | reverse complement strand
TCGACCCCGGTAGCCGACCGGCAAACGACGTCGGCAGTGATCAGGAAGCACGCGTCCTGAAGCTCGATGTCGACATTGATCCAGTCGAGCGGCAGATTGTGGCACAAAGGGATGATTCGGCTGGTTAGTTTGGCGGCCTGAATGCCGGCCAAGCGGGCGACTTCGAAGGGATTCCCTTTCGGCAGGGCCGAGCTTGCGACGAGGCTGGCGGTGGCGGCGGAAATGAAGACCCGTCCTTCGGCTCGGGCCTCCCGCCTGCCCTCGGTTTTGCCGCTGACGTCGACCATCTTCGCTCGTCCGGATTCGTCCAAGTGCGTTAGTTTCATATCTTGTTTATTTTCGCCAAGCGCTCAGGTATGCTTGCGAGCCTACTTCTCCCAAGCCCCTTCTGTGGCAGAGGGGGCCGGGTAAAAGTTTTGAGGGAGGAAACTTTCCACCATCGGTTTCCGTAATATTCACTGACTATGAGCATGAGCCGGAAGAAGAAGACTATTCTTATTGTTGCACTTGTGGTTGTGCTGACCGCCATCATCGGCTTCAGTGTGAACGCACGGCGCAAGGACCAGATCACGGTCCAAATGGAGAAGATCGACCTGCGTGACAAGTTGATCTCCAAGGTCTCGTCGACAGGCGAGATTAAACCGAAGGAGTACGTCGAGCTCCAATCGGAAATCGCTGGCGTCATCACGGAAGTCTATGTCAAGGAAGGGGACATGGTCCAGAAGGGCGACCTGCTCCTTCGCATCGATCCGGTGCAAACCGAGACCGAGGCCCGCGCGCAAAAATCAGCCGTGGAGATTTCGCAAGGTGATGCGAACAACCAGCAGGCGCAGATTAGCTTGCAGCAAGCGAACGTGGACCGGGACAGGTCAAGCCTCCATGTGGCTGAAACCGAGCTGACGAGGTCGGAGAATTCCGCGGAGATTGCGGAAGCGAGTTTCAAGCGCAAGCAGGAGCTCTTTGAGCAAAACTTGATTTCCCGCGATCTCTACGATGCGGCGAAGAATGAGCTGTTAACGGCCCGCACCCTCGTCACCACCTCCAGAGCACGCGTGGAGCAAGCCAAGGCGCAGTTGGCAGTGACTCAAGTCATTCTCGAACAAACCCGGAATTCCTTTAAAAGCGCACAGTCTCGAGTGGCGCAGAATATGGCCTTTCTGGCCCGCAGCGAAGACTTGCTGTCCAAGACGGTTATCCGGTCGCCGCTCACCGGTGTGATCACCAAGTTGAATGTAGAGAAGGGAGAGCGCGCCGTTCCGGGCACTCTGAACAGTCCGTCCGCGACCCTGATGGAGATCGCAGACCTTTCTGTAATAGAGGCAGAAGTCGAGGTGGATGAGACAGATATCGTCAATGTTAAGGTGGGTCAGGAGGCCGAAGTCAAGGTCGACGCCCTGCGCGACAATGTTCTAAAAGGCAAGGTCACCGAAGTCGGCAATTCTGCTATCCAGGCTTTGACGTCCCAGACGGAGGCCAAGGATTTCAAGGTTGTTATCACGCTCGAAAAACCTCCTCTATCGCTGCGGCCCGGCCTGAGTTGCGTAGCCGACATCACGACCGCGACTCGGCAAAACGTCCTTGTCATCCCGATGCAGGCTTTAACGATTCGTGAATTCGAGGTGGACAAAGACGGCAAGCTGGTCAAGCCGCCAGTCGAGAAGGAGAAGGGCAAGGTCGTGAAGGCTGCCGAGAAGAAGCCTGGGGAGACCAACAAAAAGGTGGAGAAGAAAGAGTTCCAGGGCGTCTTCATAATAAAGAACGAAAAAGCCGAATTCGTCGAGGTCAAGACGGGCGTAAGCGGAGATACCGACATCGAAGTGCTTTCGGGGTTGAAGCCCGGCACCGAGATCGTGACCGGCAGTTTTAAGACCCTGAGGACACTGAAAGACGGCGACGCAGTGAAGAAGGAAGTCGCGAAGAAAGGCTAAGACGATGTCAGAAGCACTTATACGGACCGTTGATCTTTGGAAGACCTACGACATGGGCGCTGAAAAGGTTCATGCGCTGCAGGGCGTGAGCTTCGAGATAATGCGCAACGAATACGTTGCGATTATTGGTCCGTCCGGCTCAGGCAAGTCGACCTTGATGAATCTGATCGGGTGCTTGGACACGCCCTCGCAGGGCGAGTATATCCTGAACGGACGGATTGTCAGCCAGATGGAGGATGACGAGCTGGCAAGGATCCGCAACGAGGAAATCGGATTCGTGTTCCAGACGTTCAACCTGCTGTCTCGCGCTTCGGCGCTTCACAACGTGGAGCTTCCACTGATCTATGCGGGCGTGCCTGCGAGTGAGCGCAAGTTACGTGCGAAGGCGGCGCTGGAGGCCGTTGAGCTGGGGAACCGGATGCTGCACAGACCGAACGAGCTTTCGGGCGGTCAGCGCCAGCGTGTGGCGGTGGCGCGAGCGCTCGTGAACAAGCCCTCGATCATCCTGGCCGACGAACCGACCGGAAACTTGGACACCCGGACCGGAAACGAGATCATGGCGCTTTTTGAGAAGCTTCACGGGGATGGCAATACGATCATCCTGGTAACCCACGAGGCGGACATCGCCCAGCACGCTAACCGCACGATTGCGCTGCGCGACGGTAAGGTCGAGCGCGATCACGTCAACAGGGGAGAAGGCCAGCCGACGGCGGGGGTGGCTTGATCGACGCCCTGGCGCGCGTTAGCCGGCATCCCCATTCTTTGAGCCAATTGCTTGTTGAAATGAACGGCGCGGGAATCACCCGCGCCGTTCTGTTTCCGGAAGACCGCGGTGTTCCCACCTCGTTTCTCGCCGATCTTCGCCGAGGCGAGCCCGAAAAGTTCGCCGTCGTGGCTCCTGTCGACCCGATGGCGGCAGATGCATGTCGTTTGGTCGACGACGCTCGATTCCAGTCGGAGGTGAGAGGGGTTGAAATGAGACCGGTGGAGAGCGGGCGCCGATGGGTGAACGCTCCGGAGGTCATGCCTCTGTGGGAAAAGCTGGAAGCGCTTGGCTTTTGCGTCAGCCTTTGTATTGCGTCCCAAGACTACAACCAGCTTTCGGATGTCGTAACGACGTTTCCGGCGTTGAGGATCGTGCTTGAAGATCTGGGCTCGGGGCCCGGTACCCTGCTCTCGCAGTATGTGCCGATAATGCTCGAGTACGCGCGGTATCCGCAGGTTCACGTGAGCGTTTCGCGCCTGTTTCGGGTGTCCTCGCTGCCCTATCCTTTCACCGATTTGTGGCCTGTTCTCGAAGACGTCTACGCCGCTTTCGGGCGGGAACGCCTGATCTGGGGATCGGGCTATCCGGAGGTGCTCACCGCCCAGGGTGGCTATCGCGGCGCAGCAGCGCTCCTTCGCGAGCTTCCGTTCCTGAAGCCGGCTGACCTCGACGTGATCCAGGAAGCGAACGCCACCCGACTGTGGTTCAAGTAGGCCCTTTCTCTTGTCTCCTTCTTCCCTCCTTCCCTTCGTCCCTTTGCCCCCTCTTTGTTCGTTCAGCTTCGCCAGCCAGTCTGGTATCATGGGGACGAGCAGGAAGAGATTTGAAACTTCTTGCTCCTCGGTCGCATCCAGATCGGGAGTATTTCGAGAAGGTGATTGCTGATGCTGAATGAGCAGTTGAAGGGTTACAGAAAGAAAGTGGAGTCGGCCATCAATCGGGCGCTTACCGATTCCCCAGAGATCAATGCGGCTATTCAGAAGATCCGCGACGAGGGATACGACGTATTCTTGATCGTGGAGGCAACGATTGGATTCAACCGCAAGGAGGAAGAAGGAGTTACGAAGTCTGAGTCGATTCGCCTCGATCTAACCACCCAGGACGAGAAGTTCCTCAGGATGCTGAAGATAAGCCCTGAATAGCTCGGTCTTCGCGGTTCCCTACCTCACATCCAAGTAAAAATCTTCCACCTTGTGCACGGATCCGATCTCTGCGGCGCTGAGGCCACGCTGTTGTAGATTCTGCTGGAGCATTCCGGCTTCGGCCGCAGGGAGTGAAATCAATAGCCCCCCCGATGTCTGCGGATCCAACAGGATTTTCTGCCAGAGGAGGGGGGTGTCGTTCCAGCGAACCTTGTCGGCCAGCAAACGGCGATTGGCGTCTTGACCGCCGGGGAACAGGCCGGCTTCGGCCAGGGGCCAAACGCCATCGATCAGGGGGACGCGCTTATGCTCGATCCGTAAGGTGACACCGCTGGCCCGGGCGACTTCAAAAGCGTGGCCGAGGAGCCCGTAGCCGGTCACATCGGTAACGGCGTGAACGTCAAAGTCGTGCAGTTCCTGACTCGCCGTCCGGTTGAGTTGGAGCATCCAGCGTATCCCGGCAGCGGCGACTTGGGGTGGAGTGGAATTGCGTTTGATCCCGGTTGAAATCAGGCCGGTGCCCAGGGGCTTAGTCAGCAACAGGACATCTTCTGGCTTGGCATCGCGATTCCTGTAAATCCGGTTGGGGGAGGCGACGCCGGTCACGGCGTAACCGAATTTAAGCTCCGGGTCCTGCACCGAATGACCGCCGATGATCGAGACCTCCGCTTCGCGCATCTTGTCGGCACCGCCGGCGAGAAGCTGGTGAAGCACATCCGGTCCGAGCTTCGACTTGGGGAAGCCGAGCACGGCCAGGGCGAAAAGGGGTTTTGCACCCATGGCGTAGATATCGCTGAGCGCGTTAGCGGCCGCGACCTGACCGAAGACAAAAGGGTCGTCGACAATTGGGGTAAAGAAGTCGACGGTTTGAACCAGCCCAGTCCCATCGTCGAGCAGGTAGACCCCGGCGTCGTCGGCCGTTTCATAGCCGACCAGGACATTGGGATCGCGAAAGACGTCTAGTCCAGACAGAGCTTCAAGCAGCACCTCCGGTGCCAGCTTAGACGCTCAGCCGGAGGAGGAGACCATTTCGGTCAGCCGACACCGCTCCTGTTGGGTCATCCCGCACATTATCCCACACTTCCGCTGGCCAGAGACCACTGAGCACTGACCGGGCGATCGAGGAATCAGTCGCCTGCGTTCGGGTCGGTGGCGCTTGGATCGGGTGGGCAGTGGGCAGTGGTCGGCGGGTAGCGCGGTATAATTGCGCTCATGGACGGGTACGACGTGATCGTTGTAGGTGGGGGGCACGCGGGTTGTGAGGCGGCCGCGGCGTCGGCGCGCCTGGGCGCCCGGACCGCTCTGCTCACGCTCAACCGGGCGATGATCGCGCAAATGTCCTGCAATCCGTCCATCGGGGGAATTGCGAAGGGGCACCTGGTTCGGGAGGTGGATGCGCTTGGGGGGCTGATGGCCGAAGTGGCGGACCGAACGGGCATCCAGTTTCGGCTGCTTAACCGCAGCCGCGGTCCGGCGGTACAGGCCCCGAGGGCCCAGAGCGACAAGCGGCGGTATCGGACCGAGATGCAGAGGCTCCTTACGGCGATCGAGAAACTCGATCTGCTCGAGGGCGAAGCGGCCCGGCTGGTTTGCGCGGAAGGCAGGGTCAAGGGCATTGAGACGGCCGAGGGGCAGGTGCTGAACTGTAAAGCTCTGGTGCTGACGACGGGAACGTTTCTAAACGGTCTTTGCCATGTGGGGGAGCATAAGTTTCAGGCGGGCCGCTCCGGCGAGCGCGCGTCGGTCTCCATGGCGCAATGCGTGCGCGAACTGGGCTTTCGGGTCGGGCGCCTGAAAACGGGGACGCCCGCCCGGCTTGACCGGGACACCATTGATTTCAGCCGCTTCACGCCCCAGGACGGTGATCGAGAGCCGACGTTCTTCTCCTTCCGGACCGAAAAGGTATCCCTGCCGCAAATACCGTGCTGGCTCGGGTCGACGAATCCGGGTGTGCACCGCGTGATTCGCGAGAACCTCCATCGAAGCCCGCTTTACGGTGGCGAGATTAAGGGGATCGGGCCACGGTACTGTCCATCGATCGAGGATAAGGTCGTCAAATTCCCGCAGCGCGGATCTCACCAGATTTTTTTGGAGCCGGAGGGGCTCGACACGAATGTGATTTACCTGAACGGGCTCTCGACCAGCATGCCGCTTGACGTGCAACGGGGGATGCTGGGGCAGATACCGGGGCTGGAGAACGCGATCATGCTGCGTCCGGCATACGCGGTCGAATACGATTTTGTCGACCCTTCGGAGCTTTACTCGACGCTCGAGACGAAGCGGCTGGAAGGGCTCTTTCATGCTGGCCAGATCAACGGGACGACGGGCTACGAGGAGGCTGCGGCCCAGGGGCTGGTAGCCGGGATCAATGCGGCCCTCAAGGCGGGCGGCGGTGCTGCGTTTTTGCCCAGCCGTGCCGACGGCTATATAGGGATTTTGATCGACGATCTGGTCACGCGAGGCGTAGACGAGCCCTATCGCATGTTCACTTCCCGGGCCGAATATCGTCTGCTGCTCAGAATCGACAATGCCGACCGGCGGCTGATGCCGCACGCCCGGCGGCTGGGGTTGGTTTCCGAGCGGGTCTACCGCGAGTTCGAGGAGAAGTGGCAAAGGATCGACCGGAGCGTCGAGTTGCTGGCGCGGACGCACGTGACCGCGGAGATGCTGCGCGAGGGGCTGCTCAGCGAACGAGCCGAGGCTCGACTGGGGGATTCGCTCGAACAGATCGTACGGATGCCCGAGCGGGGGCTCGAGGACGTTCGATTATTTTTGGGCCGGCATGGATTGGAGTTGTCCGCGGAGGAGGCAACCGTGGTTGAGACGCAGATCAAATACCACGGTTACATCGTGCAGCAGCAGCGCGAGGTGGGGCGGCTGCGCAGCTCGGAAGCCCGCCGGTTGCCGCGCGATCTGGACTACGCCAGGATTCCCGGATTGTCGCGCGAAGTGGCCGGGAAGCTCGCCGAGACGCGTCCGGACAGCCTTGGGCAGGCGGCGCGTATCCCGGGTATGACGCCGGCCGCTCTTTCGATCCTGCATATCTTTTGCGGTCCCGTCGGGAGGGAGGAGCCGTCGAGTGACTGAAAAGGTGGGGACGGCTCTCGGACAGCTCGAGGCTGGATTTGGTCTGGAGTTGTCCGCCGAACAGAAACATCAGGTGCGGGTCTACATCGAGAAGCTGCGGAAGTGGAACGCGCACGTCAATCTGACCGCGATCGAACGAGTCGAGGAGCATCTTCGGCTGAACTTCTTCGAGGCGTTCTGGGCGGGGCGTGAGTTTCTGGAGGAAGGGACACGCTTGGCGGATGTCGGGGCGGGTGCTGGATTCCCGGGGCTGGCGATGAAGATCTACCGCGCCTCGCTGCAGGTAACCCTGATCGAGCCGAACTACAAGAAAGCGGTGTTTCTGAAGGAAGCAGCCCGCGAGCTGGAGCTGTCGGTCGAGGTTTTCATCGGCAAGGGTGAAGTTTTCGCCCGGTGGGATGACGTGGACGTGGTAACGTTCCGGGCCTTGCGCCCGTCGCGCGAGGTCTTGCGGCGGTTGGTTGGCACCGGGGTGCGGCTGCTCCTCTTCGAAGGCCAGGAAGGCCTGCGGGATGACCGCATCCGGCTGGTCCGGGAGGCGCGGGTACCGCTTTCCGAGCAGCGCTGGGTGCGCCTCGTGGAGGTTGTCGGGTAGAAGTCAGATCCTACCGTTGCAGGTTGCGAGTTACCGGTTACCGGTTGCGAGTGACCACGTGGGGGTTACAGGTTACGGGGGAGCCGACCGGAAACAGAACGCGTAACTCGTAACTCGCAACTCGTAACCGGTAACTGGTAACTCTCCGACTGTTTCACGTGAAACGTCGCCGTCCCTGTGGTATTCTTCTGGCCGCCATGACGAGGGTCGTCGCGATAGCCAATCAGAAAGGCGGCGTCGGTAAAACCACGACCGCCATCAACCTTGCCGCCGCCCTGGCCAGCGCAGAGCTGCGGATCCTGCTGGTCGACTTGGACCCCCAGGGCAACAGCACCTCGGGTCTCGGCGTCGACAAAAACAGCCTCTCCGCCTCCGTCTACGATGTGCTGAACGGTTCCATAGCGCCGCGCGAGGCGATCCTGGCGACCGAGCTCGACGGACTGGCCCTGCTGCCGTCCAATCACGACCTCACCGGAGCCACCCTGGAGATGGTCGACGTGACGGATCGGGAGAAACTGCTCAGTCGGGCGCTGGGGGAGCTGGCGGGCGACTACGACTACATCCTGGTCGATTGTCCTCCTTCGCTTGGCCTGCTGACCGTGAATGCCCTCGTGGCCGCCGACTCGATTCTAATACCCGTACAGTGCGAGTACTTCGCGCTCGAAGGGCTGTCGGACCTGTTTGGGACCCTCGCACGGGTTCGCGACGGCCTCAACCCTCGCCTCGAGGTCGAAGGCGTGTTAATCACGATGTACGACGACCGGCTGAACCTGTCAGCCCAGATTCGCGAAAACGTCCGCAACCACCTGGGAGCGCAGCTGCTCCAGACCGTGATTCCCCGCAATGTCCGCCTGGCCGAGTGCCCGAGTTTCGGCAAACCCATCCTGCTTTACGACGCCCGCTGTCGCGGGTCTGAGTGTTACGTGCAGCTGGCGCAGGAGATCCTGGCTAAGAACCGCGGTAATCACCGCCGTAACCGTTCGGAGTTGAATTCATGAAACGACAGGCACTCGGCAAAGGCTTGGATGCCTTGCTTCCCAAGTCGAAGCCGGTCCCCTCGGCCCTTATTGAGCTTGAGCTCGACCAGATCCGCCGCAACCCGTACCAGCCTCGCGTCCATTTTGAGTCCGACAAGCTCCAGGAGCTGGCGGCGTCCATCCGGGAAAACGGTGTGCTTCAGCCGGTGATTGTTCGCCGGGTCGATGATGGGTACGAGCTGATCGCCGGCGAGCGGCGCTGGCGAGCGGCTCAACTGGCCGGCCTGGCTCGCATTCCCGCCATCGTCCAGCAGGTCTCCGACGAGAAACTCCTCGAACGGGCGCTCGTCGAGAACATTCAGCGCGACGACCTTAATGCGATTGAAGAGGCCACCGCCTATCAGCTGCTCATCGATCAGTTCAAGCTGACCCAGGAAGAACTGGCCAAACGCGTCGGGAAGAGTCGAACCGCGGTCACGAACACGCTCCGCCTGCTGCGCCTCCCGCCACCGGTTCAGCAAGGCCTCCTGGCCGGCGAAGTGACCATGGGGCACGCCCGAGCGCTCCTCCCGCTCTCGAAACCGCAGCAGCTCGCCTTGAGCCGGGACATCGTCAAGCGCGGGCTCTCCGTTCGCCAGGTCGAGCAGATGGTCCAGCGGCTCCTGAACCCGCCTGCTCCAAAGGTCTCCACCCCCGATTCCAACACCCGTTCGGCCGCGCATAAACTCGAGCAGCACTTTAAGACCCGGGTCGACATCCTGCGCACCGGCGCCTCCGGCCGCATCGTGTTTCACTTCTCTTCGGAGGACGAGCTCGATCGACTCTACGCCGAGCTGACGGGGGAGTAGGGGTAGCCGACAGCTGACGGCTGACAAAGGACAAATACCACAGGCCGTTGTGTTTTTGTCAGTTGTCAGTTATTTCCCGATGCAGAATGTGCTGAATATGACGTCCAGAATGTCTTCGACGTCAGTTGCGCCGGTGACTTCGCCGATCGCGTCCAGGCTTTTCCGCAGATCGTAAAGCGCAAACTCCTCACTTAGCCCGCGGCGCCACGCCTCCCGGCCCTCGATCAGGTGGGCCCGCGCCCGGCGCAGGCAATCCTGTTGCCGGAGATTGCTCACGACCACGCTGTCCTGTTCGCCGGGCCGATCGCGGTTCAGAACGCCGGCCAGGCTCTCTCTCAACTGATCCACATGAGTGCCGAACAGCGCCGACAGCCGGACCACCTGAATGGCGGCGCTCGCCACCTCATCGGGAAGCTGCGCGCGGCACTCGAGGTCCGACTTATTCACGGCAATAACGACCGGCCGACCCTCGATCGCTTCCCAGACGCGTCGATCGTCCTCGCAGAAGGGTTCCGATCCATCAACAACAAAGCAGACCACATCCGATCGCTTAATATACTCGAGCGATTTCTCCATCCCCGCCGCCTCGAGTCGATCATCCGACTCGCGAATGCCGGCCGTGTCCACCAGGTGGGCCGGGATGCCTGCGAGATTAATCGTCTCCCTTAACGCGTCCCGAGTGGTTCCGGGAATCTCGGTCACAATCGCCCGCTCGTCCCTGAGTAAGGCATTAAACAAACTCGACTTGCCGGCATTGGGTCGTCCGACAATTGTCACCGCGGCGCCCTCCTGCAACAGCCGGCCGAAGTGAAAGCCGCTTTCCAAATCCGTCAGCGCGGACTCGACCGCTCCGAGTGCCTCGATAAGCGCCTCGCGGCCCTCGGGACTCACGTCATCCTCCACGAACTCCAGGGCGGTCTCCATTTGGGAGATGATCCTCACGAGCTCTCCCCGGAGGGGCTCAATCCGGCGGGAAAGGGCCCCGTCCAGCTGTTCCCGTGCCTGCCGTGCCTGGTATTCGGTCCGACTGTTGATGAGATCGCGCACGGCTTCCGCTTGGGAGAGGTCCAGCTTTCCGTTGAGGAATGCCCGGAGCGTGAATTCGCCGGGTGTCGCGAGGCGCATACCGAGGTCAATCAGGGTGCGAACGATTCCGGTTGTCACCGGAACGCTTCCGTGGCAGGAAATCTCGACGACGTCCTGCCCCGTGTATGACGCCGGCTCCGGGAAGAAAGTGACGAGCGTCCGGTCAATGACCGCTCCCGCCGTGTCGTGAAAATCCGCGAGGATGGCCTTTCGAGGATATCTCTCGAGGGAAAGACTCTGAGTCTTCAGGCAGCGGGAGACCAGAGCCCGGGCGGAAGGACCGCTGGTGCGCACCACGCTGATCCCGCCCCGCCCTGGCGGCGTCGATATGGCGATGATAGTCTCGCTCTGATCATGCACAGGCAGGAATTATTGACCGGGGAAGATGACGACGTGGCGGTTCAGTCCCATTCCCGCGCTCTCCGTCCGTATCCCCGCCTCTTCGGCGAGCGTCAGGTGAATCACCCGACGCTCGGCGGCCGGCATGGGCTGGAGGGAAAAGGAGACTCCGGTCGTGCGGACTTTCTCGGCGGCTTTACGGGCCATAAGCTGTAACTCGAGCATCCGGGTGGATCGATAGCCGTTGCAGTCGAGCGTAACCTTCGAGTAGCCACCGCTGTGATGGTGAACTACTTGATTGACGAGATGCTCGAGGGCGTAGAGAACCCGCGCACTGTTACTGAGAACGAGCCCGTTGTCGGGCCCGTGAAGCTCAAGCAGCAATCCTTCGTCCCCCGGCTGCTCATTTTGTACGCGCACGTCGAGCCGCGCCGTCTGCAGCAAGTTTTCCAGAAACTGAACGGCAGTCCCCGTCTCCTCGTTCATCTTCTCGTTCATCGCCCCTTCGCTATCGTTTCTTGGCGGCCGCAACCGCCGGTTTCACCATGTCCGGGCTCCACTTCTGGAGCGCAAGCTGGAACATCATACCAAACACGTTACTGAATAGAAAATAGACCGTCAGCCCGCTCGACATGTTCAGGAAGAAGAAGGTGAACATCACCGGCAGGATCATCATCATCCGGCGCTGCGTCGGGTCTTGTCCAGGGGTCGGGGTCATCATCTGCTGAATCAACATGGTGGCCCCCATGACAAGGGGGGTCACGTAGTAGGGGTCGCTCTTGGACAGGTCCGTGATCCAGAGCATGAACGGCGCACCGCGCAGCTCAAACGATGAAAGCAGCATCTGGTAAAAGGCAAACAAAAAGGGCATCTGAACGAGAAGCGGAAGGCAACCGCCCAGGGGATTCACCCCGTGCTCCTTGTAGAGGGCCATCATCTCCGCGTTCATGTCCTGCCGGCGCGGATCGTCACGCTTCAGCCGCTTGTATCGGTCCTGGATGGAACGGACTTTTGGCTGCAGCTCCGACATCTTCTTCATCGACACCATCTGCTTGTAACGCACAGGAAACAGGGCGAGATTGATAAGGAAGGTCAGAATGATAATAGCCCAGCCGTAATTGCCGATGTAATAGTAGACAAACTTGAGCAGGAAGAGGAGCGGCTTCACCAGCAAGGAGAACCACCCGTAGTCAATGAGATTGCCAAGCCCCGGGTCGACTCCCCGGAGAATCTCCAAGTCCTTGGGTCCAAAATAGGACCTGAAGGTCTGGTCCTTGTCCAATCCCACCTGTGCGGTCAGGAGTGGCACCCGGTACTCTTTGCCCTCCTTATCGGTGCGGATCCAATCGCTCTTCTTGATCAGCATCCGCTGCACGCCGTCGGCGTCGAGAATAAGGTAAGAGAAGTACTGACTGTCGAGCGCTACCCAGCGGGCGGGTACCTCCAGGCGTTGCGGACCCTCGTCCAGATCCCCCGGCCGGTACCGTTCGACTGATCCCCCGTACTCGTAAGCGATTTGTTCGCTGCTGAAATCCCCCGAAGTGCTGTACCCCTCCGCACCAATCCCGGGTCCCAGGAAGACCGAGTAGGGGAGCGCTTTCCCGGCGGCCCGGACTTGCACCTGCATGTCGACAATGTATCCCGAGGCTGGCACATGGACCTTGCGGATTACCTCCAGGTCGCGAGTCCTAAAGGAAAAAGCGACGTCCGCCGGAGCCCGGATACGGCCGGTCCTGCCGCCTGTCTCCACGCTGTACAGTGCATTCGTGACCAGCTTGTCGAGATCCTCGTCCTCGAGCCGCAGTTGAAAGGGGCGCGGGAGAGTCGCGGGGAGATTCTGCGGTATCATCTGCAAAGACTCGTGCTTGCTCCCTGAGCCCAGGCGCTTCAGAAGCGCGCTTTCCAAGACTGCCCCCCGGTTACTCCATTTGAGAACCAGGTCCGAGTTCTCGATCTCAACCGTCTGCGGGGGGGCAGCCGTCGGCTGCAGCGGCTCGGCTCTCGGCGCGACTTCAGGCTGCTCAGCGGGAGAAGGGGTTTCCCTCGGTGCAGCCGGCTTTCGTTCGGCCTGTTTCGCCGGAACCGTCGTTTGCGGCGGAGGTGACGGCGAAAAGCGCTGCATGACATAAGGGACAACCATCAGAAGGGCCAGGGACAGGATGAGAACGAGGAATATCCTCTTCTCCATGTCGAACGAGTTTGGATCCTGGTTGTTCATCGATTTTGATTTTGCCTGGTTTAAGGTCAGCGTGTCGGGCGGAAGTGGATCGAGTCGACTAATATTCACTCGGTCCATTTCGCCCTGATAGGCTGACCTGGGTCTTCTTCACGGGACGGGATCATAACCGCCCGGATGCCAGGGATGACAGCGCGACAAGCGTTTGACTCCGAGCCAGGTGCCCTTGCCCGCACCGAATTTCTGAATCGCCTGAAGCATGTATTCCGAGCAGCTTGGGTGGAAACGGCAGGCCGGTGGCAAAAGTGGAGAGATTACCTTCTGGTAAACTCGGATCAAAACCACGATCACAGACTTCACGGCATCCCCTGGCTGCGGCCGCGTTTGAGAGGCCGGAGACGGAGAACCGACAGGCCTCCGATCCCTTCTACCTGGCACCCCTCAGAACCCGCGTCAACTCGCCTGAGCTCGGTCGGCAGTCAAACCGTAGCCGCTGGCCCGGACCCGCACGAGCCGGCGTGACCTTCCTCTTCCAGACGCCTCAACGCTTCTCTGAAGTCTGTCCACAGGCTTTGGAAGACTGCCTCAGCGGCCGACCTCTTCACATTCAAAACGATGTCGAAGTGGACGTTCCAGTTTGGCTTGCTTGCCCGGAAGACCTCTCGGAGCCTGCGCTTCACCTTGTTCCTGACAACTGCCTTCCCGACTTTGCGAGAAACCGTGATTCCTAGACGGTGATGATCAAGTCCGTTTTCGAGGACGTAAACCACGAAGTGGCGACAGTGGATTTTCCTCCCCCGCCCGTACACATCAAGATACTGCCTGCGCTTGTGCAGGCGTTCCTGCCCCCGAAACCTCCGTTCGTCATCCACTCACCGTCAACCTCTTCCTGCCTTTGGCGCGCCTTCTCTTGAGCACCAGCCGGCCGGAGCGCGTACTCATCCTCTCCCGGAAGCCGTGGGTTTTGCTGCGATGCCGGTTGTTCGGCTGATAAGTCCGTTTCATAGCTTCGTCTCGCCCTCTCGAAAAGTGTTGATCGTATCAGTTTTCCGGGAATTGATCAACCGGCTAATCGGAACTACAGGTGCACACAGGGCTTACCGATTGGACGCCGGTTCACCTTGACGCAGGGGCGGCAGCAAACTGACCGACGCTACTTGCGATAACCTCGCTGCTCCTTGGCGCATTGAATTCGCTCTTCGTTGTCCTTGTAGGTGAATTCCGGCCGTCCTTTGAAGCCGCCTGCCGGGTACCCGGGGCACCGGTAGACCGGATGGGCCTCGGTTCGCAAGTGGGCCATCATCTGATGAGCCAACCGAGTCGTCCTCTCGCGGCGGAGCAGCTCCACGTCGACTGGCCCTACCACGATCTTCTCGCCCTCGCCAGGAGTAGCCTGCGATACCACACGCCCGTCGTAATCGACAATCATGCTGCCGCCGGGCCAGGAGAACGGGGGATAGTGCTTGAGAGAGGCCGCCTGGTTCGCCGCGACTACGTAGGCGACGTTTTCGAGGGCCCGACAACGGTTGACCACTGTCCACCAGTCCATTGGAGCCGTGGCACCAAAGGGGTCCATGTAGGCGGAGACACGAAGGAGAACCTCGGCCCCGTTTGCTGTTAGTTGCCGCATCGCTTCAGGAAAAAGCCAGTCATAGCAGATAGCGGCGCCCAGCCGGCCGATCGGCGTGTCTGCCACTGGGAACAGCTCCTCTTCGTAACCCTCGATGTCGTGGGGGCTGGTGTGGACTTCCCACGGAATCCAGGGATAGACCTTCCGGTAACGATAGAGAATGCCGACTGGACCGATCAAGCAAGTCGTATTGAAAAGCGCATTCGGATACTTCCTGTCGATCTCCAGCATGGTTCCCGTCTGGATATAAACGTCGTACTGCCTGGCCCGTTGCACGATCGCCTCGGTGTGCTCGTTCGGAATCTCCACACCGAGCTTCTCGCGCAGCTCGCTTAATGTGTCATAGACCGGAGCGGCGTGAGAAAACTCGGGGAACACGAGCAATCGGACTGGAAGGAACGGCGAATACCCGACAACGGCCTGGTCAATGAGGTAACAGATGCGGGCAGTGTTCTTTCTCATGTCCGCCCGGTTGGTCGGGTTCGGCATGTCGGTCTGGATCGCCGCCGCGTAGTATTGGAGTTGATTGTCCATAGCGAAGGTGAGCCGGTTCAGTTCCAGATCCCTGGAATTCGCATGGAGCATTTTGGGCAGGCGCCGCGCCCGGTCAACCGGTCTTCTCGAATCTGGTAGCCTCGTCGGGAAACCAGGACTGTGGCGCAATGCGGACAAACGGTGTTTTCCTGCTGACCCACAGCGCCAGGGAGGTTGCCCGCGTAAATGTAGTTCAGCCCGGCCTCCTTCCCTGCCTCGACCGCCTTGAGCAGCTGCCCGGCTTCGGTCCACGATCGATCTGTCATTTTGTAGTCCGGATGGAAGGCCGTCACATGCCACGGAATGTCGCACGATACGGAGGCGATGAAGGATGCGGTTTCTTTGAGCTCCTCGTCCGAATCGTTAAATCCGGGAACCACCAGGGTCACGAGTTCCACCCAGATACCCAGCTGATGCAGGCGGCGGATCGTATCGAGGACCACCGACAGTCGGCCTCCCAGCTGCCGGTAGTTCTTGTCACGCATCGATTTCAGATCCACCTTGTAGCAATCGAGCCAGGGCCGCAGGTAGGCGAGAACCTCCTCCGTCGCGTTTCCGTTTGACACGAAAGCAGTCCGCAGGCCATGCTCCTTTGCCTTGCGGAAAATCTCGACTGCCCACTCCGCCGTGATCAGCGGCTCATTATAGGAACTGGTGACAACACCGGCCCGATACCGGAGAGCGGTGGCCACCAGCTGATCGGACGTCACGAGACTAAACCCGCCCTGTGCCTCCGCATCCCGAAGCGCCTGAGAGGTATTCCAATTCTGGCAATAGCCACAGTGATAATCGCACCCGAGCATTCCGAACGTCAAAGCAGTTGCACCGGGCGTCACGTGGAAAAAGGGCTTCTTTTCAATCGGGTCACACTGAAGGGCGGCGACATAACCGTAGGGGACTTTTAGTTCACCGTCCACATTGAAGCGGACCTTGCAGATGCCGCGCCTTCCCGCGGATATCTTGCAGCGATGACCGCAGGCGTAACACACGAGTCTCTGGCCGTCGATCCTGCTCCAGAGTTCTCCCCTGCTGGTCCGTTCATCTAGCGCGATTTCATAAGGACTGGAGATCATTTCGGTTATTCTACCCCACCTCTGCCCCGGCATGCCGACCAGGGGGCAAAACAGGGGGGCAAAACAGGGGACGCTGGCTATTCTGGAGCTATTCTGGAAGGGGACGAAAACCAAGAAAACCAAGCCAAGAAAACCAAGGGACGCTGGTCGTTTCAAGGATGCCGCAATCGACTTGAGCTAGGGATTTAACTCTCGCCACCGTTA
>Ga0105104_10001710_pt1 | contig 16385 bp, 16 predicted proteins | sample PPLLaktember2015_3_FD_87034 | JGI IMG/M metagenome (GOLD analysis project Ga0105104, IMG submission 87034) | Freshwater sediment microbial communities from Prairie Pothole Lake near Jamestown, North Dakota, USA - PPLs Lake P7 Core (6) Depth... | ecosystem: Environmental > Aquatic > Freshwater >... | reverse complement strand
GCTCGGTTTCCTTTGAAACCTGCATCTGTCTGTTAAGTACTTTTGAGACAGTCTGGTAACTGACACCGGCGTGGGCAGCAACTTCCTTGATCGTAATCTTTTTCGTGGTTATGGGTTCCTTATGAGTAGTAAAGCGAACGTTCGGGCGAACGTTCGCTTTACATTTTACAACTTTCAAAACCAAAAGTCAATCACGAAATTTGTAGATTTATATTCTTATCGAAAATCTCGCCAGGAACGGTTTGGTGCCGCAAACTCATCACCAGCCTGTTGCTCAAGAAACATGCATGTTGACAATTTGACGGAAATGGTAGCCGTAGATGGAAAACGTGATTGCCATGGGGAACAGCCTGGGATGCCGGAAAAGGGTCCAGAAAAACAGCTTCCAGTAATAAATTCGCTCCTTGTCCAGAATGCCCAGATGGAGGATCGAACGTGGGAGCGCCAGCAAATATTGGAAGTCGATCGGGGCTCTGAGTTTGGAGGGCTTGAATTCTCTCAGGAAGGTTTTGACGCGCGCATAATAATTCTTCGGCGCGTACAGGGTATTGATCACTGTCTGGTACCCTTTGTGCAACACATCCACATTCATTCTGGGGATGATGTTTGTGCTTCCATCGACGTTATCCCCGGACATGAAACCCAGCAGGCGACCCTCCTGTTTCATCCGCTCGTAGAGGCGGGTGCCGATGGGTGCCTGCAGCAGTCCGACCATCGCTGTGACAATGCCGCTTTTCTGGATGAAGTCGATCTGGCGCTGGAAGATCGAAGGCGTGTCACTGTCGAAGCCGATGATGAAGCCGCCCTGGACCTGCATCCCGCTGCGCTGGATGCGTTTGATGTCTTCGATCAGGTCGCGGTGCCGGTTCTGCTTCTTGTTACATTCGATCAGACTATCTTCATCCGGTGTTTCCACGCCGATAAAGACCGTATCGAAACCGGCTGCGGACATAAGCCTCATCAGTTCATCATCATCAGCCAGGTTGATCGAAACTTCCGTGCTGAAGTTCAAGCCAAGTTTGCCTTTCCGCCATTCGATCAGTGCCGGTAACAACTCACTCTTGAGGTGTTTCTTGTTGCCGATCAGGTTGTCATCCACGAAGAATACGTTCCCGCGCCAGCCGAGCCGATAGACAGCGTCCAGTTCATGGATGATCTGTGCAGCCGTCTTGACGCGTGGCACGTGCCCCAGTAGAGCGGTGATGTTGCAGAAATCGCAATCGAAGGGACAGCCGCGCGAGTATTGCAGCGCCATCGTGGCGTAGCGTTTGAAATTCACCAGTTCCCAGAGCGGCGCGGGCGTTTGATGGATGTCGGGGAACTCGCTGGAAGCGTACACTCGTTTAACGGAATCCTGCTCGAGGTCGCGCAGGAACGGGGGCAGGGTAATCTCCGCTTCGTTCAAGACGAAATGGTCCACCCGTTCGAACTGTTCATATTCCGTCGTAAACAACGGACCGCCAGCGACGACCTTCAATCCGCGTGCCTTGCAGCGTTCGATCACCTCGTGGGTCGATTCGCGCTGCGCGGTCATCGCGCTGATGAAGGCGACGTCTGCCCAGGTCAGGTCCTTCTCGGTCAGTTTTTGAATATTCAGATCCACGAGGCGTTTCTCCCATGCGGGAGGCAGCATCGCGGCAACTGTCAGCAGGCCTAAGGGCGGCGAGGAAGCCCGCTTGCGGATAAACTTCAAGGCGTGTTTGAAACTCCAGAATGTATCTGGAAACTCGGGGTAGATCAAAAGCACTTTCATTGGGTCCCTCCATTGGCTAAAATATGTTCATCGAAGTAGAAACGATGGGCTGTTTTATTATAGTCCTGTCCAGTTCGTATTCCATCAATGCTGATAGTAGCGCTGATCAAGATTTTCAACCTATCCAAACGCTAACAGCCTGCTAATAGCTTGTCATTCCTTTGGTATCAGTTTTTCAGTGAAAAGTGAGAAATAACATCTCACACTTCGTTATTTTTCTTTTGAGAGCGCGTAGCCATATTGTTGCATGGCCGCTATTGGGAACAAATCAGACTGTCCATCCGTTTCAAAGCATAACGGTGTTTTACCGGATTTTTACTTTGGAACGTTTTAACCACAAAAAGGAAGAACTGTGTTTATCTGTGGTTATGAAACACTTTCTTAGACATATCAGGAGCTATTATGAAAGGACACATTCGAACCGCCTTAATGGTTTTTCTCGTTATGGGGATCGCTGCCTGTGCCCCGGTAGACCCCGCCACGCAGGAAGCCATCGTGTCCCCACAGCCGCAGTTGGCCGACGCCTTTCACCCTCTCAGCGCGCGGACCGGCCTGGAGGACATTGACAATATTTTGGAAGTCCTGGCAGGTGGCGACGCCGAGGAGCTGCGTTCACTCGTCCAGTTTACAAATGCCGAATGCACCCAGGCGGATGGGTTGGGCGGTCCTCCCAAATGCCGCGCGGGCGAGGCAGAAGGAACGCCGGTCGAGGTGCTGCCGTTCCTGGGTTCAGAAGGCGGCTTCCTGCGCAAAGACGAGATCAGCAACTGGCAAGGTGTTGACGCTGCAGGTCTGTACGCAGTCTATAAGGTTTCTCCGGCTGTCATCTTCGAGCAGTATTACCCGGCTGGCGAGTATGCGATCATGCTGGTTGGAAAAGAAGATCAATCTCCTGTGGTGCTGCGTGTCGACGCGGGCCGGATCGTACGAGTTGACTATCCACCCGGTGCGGAGAGTCTGAAGACAATCCTTCAGAACGAAGCCGGGACCGTGATTCTCGAGCCGGTGGATCGGTAGAGATGAGGTATATTTGTAGCCCGTTCGCAGGCTTCCCGTAGATTAGAAATTGGTCAGTAATTCGAATGAGGCCACCGTTATTGACTATAATGTTTCTTCGCATGGTGCGGGAACCTTATTGATAGTAAGTTAGTTCTTGGTGCAAAAGTGCTCCCTGCGCCGTCCTCGGCGCAGGTGGTACCCTGTAATCGCCGCCGAGGACGGCGGCGTGAGCCGGTTTTGCACCAGAAACTGAGTTAATCTTGCGATTTTGTTACCAGCCTACCACTCACACATGAGGTGAATCATGACTCGACGATCAATGCTATTACTGCTGCTCATTGGAATATTGCTGGCATCCTGTGCGCCTTCAACCAGCGGCCAGCCCACACCCGACATCCTGGGGACGACCAACGCTCTCGCTGGAACCATGGCAGCTGCCCTCTTTCAGACCCAGACTGCCCTGGCGCCTTCCGCGACTGTTAGCCCCATCGCCACAGTGACATCACTTTCCTCGCCAACCGCGCTCTCCCTGTCCACGCCGACGACTTCTGTCCAACAGCCTGTTCTCATCGTATCAACAGCTACGCCGACCGGCACCTATTACACGGCGACGCCGCTCGCTTCTTCTCTGGGATCTGGATGTAAAAATCTCAGGCTGATCAACAGCTGGACAGAACCTGAGGGTCCTTTCATCCCGGGTCAACAATTCACCCAGGTCTGGCAGGTTGAAAATAATGGCACGTGCGAATGGTTGTACCTGTTTGAAATGGTGTTTGCCAGTGGAGATAAGCTGGGAGATGCTACGTCTGTAAGATTTGGCAACAAAATCCCGCCGGAGAAATGGACAACATTACAGGTGGGTATGAGGGCACCCAATAAGAGTGGGACCTTTAAGGCTTCCTGGCGGATGACGGATGGCGCTGGGACATCGTTTGGAGCCGTGTTGCCGGTGTCCATTACTGTGGGTGGATCGACCAATACACCGAAACCGGATACCGCCGCGACAGCCGTAGCTGAAACGGTAGGAGCACAAAACGCAATAAATACAGCGGTAGCAGGAACGCAAACTCAAGCATGTGTAGATGTAGGAGGAGTTGCTCCTCCATGTACTCCATAAGCACATAATGGAGCTATCGTTAGCTTCTTTCTGATAGCGGCAGCGGGCGATTGGTTCCAAGCTCAACGACAGCCACACCCGAAAGATGTCCCTCCTCTAGCCCAGGCAGGGACATCTTCTATTTTATGTTGCGCAGAGTCTGGTACTATTGTTTTGCATTACAAAAAAGACGCGAAGTCGTTAAAGGACATAGGCAACTGTCAAAGCGGGATCAACGACCACAATTTCCGGGGGACCGTGGCCGCCCGAATGCTTCGAAGCCAGATACGTCGCGAACTATGCACCCCGAATTCGTTATATAGAACAGGAAAGTCATCGTCAGCCAGGATTGAGTACATCTGTACTGTTTGATGTAAGAAAGATACTGTGATGATGTCATTAATATACTGAGCTTATAAGTTGAGTGTACATCTTTAAAGGTACGTGTACAGGAAGGTTGAAAGAATTATATGGATATTACAGTAGCACTTGGAGGGGGAGGCTCCAAAGGGAATGCACATATCGGCGTCCTGCGCCAGCTGGAGAAGCAGGGTTTTCGCATCCGGGGGGTCGCAGGGACAAGTTACGGAGGGTTGGTCGCGGTCTTTTATGCCCTGGGTCATTCGCCCGACGAGATCGAAGAGATCTTCGCCTCTGCCGATCAGACCCAGTTTTATGGTCATGCGCCGCAGGATGGTCCCTCGCTGGTTGGGCTGGCAGGGGTTACGCGTCTGCTCGAGGAGATGGTTGGAAATCTCACATTCGCGGATCTGAAGCTGCCCTGTGTCCTCACCGCGGTGGACTTAAATAGCGGGCAGGAAGTCCTCCTATCCGAGGGCCGTCTGGTGGACGCCATGCTTGCCACCATTGCCATTCCCGGCGTGTTCCCGGCGCGGCGTCTCAATGGGCTTGAACTTGTGGATGGCGGCACGCTCGATCCGGTCCCGGTTGTACCGGCTCGCATGCTGGCGCCCCGGCTGCCGGTGGTGGCGGTTGTGTTGACGACTCCCATGGGCGCTCCGACGCAGCCCTGGAATATCCCGTTCAACAAATATTGGGCCGGGATGATCTTATCCCGCTTGCTGAGTAAAATGCGCTATGATACAGTCTGGGACGTCTTTTCGCGCTCACTTGACATTACCTCACGGGCTGTGACACAATATCGCCTCGAAGTTGACCGGCCTGATGTTATCATTCGTCCGCAGGTCTTTGATATTGATACGCTGGATATCGTGGATGTGCATGAAGTCGTGAAAAGGGGCGAGGCGGCTGTCGAATCGGTCCTGCCTCAATTGAGGAACTCCTTCACCTTGCGAAACCGCTGGCGACGCACCATGGGCGTCTCTAATTATCGAAGTCTACAATCATAGGAGTCTGTACGTGAGAGATTTACGCGAATATTCGAAACAAACCAACGTCCGCCTGGCGTTGGGTGCATTCATATTGATTTTCATCATTGGAGTGGGCTTGATCTGGCTCATCTATGGCGGGAACGCAGCCGGGATGGCGTTTACCTGCCTGCTCGCGGCTCTGGTCCCGGTGATCCTGATCCTCTTCATCTTCGTTGCCATCGAATGGATCCTCAAACATGCCCGGCCCAGATAACGTCTCGACAGTTTCCTTCAACGATTGGACACTGCGGATCCGGGAATCAACGCAGCCTTCGCCCCGGCTGCTGCTCCTGATCCACGGCCTGACCGGTGACGAAAACTCGATGTGGATCTTTGCGCGCGACCTTCCGGCTCCCTACTGGATCGTGGCGCCGCGCGCACCTCACGTCGCGGCGCAGGGTGGATATTCCTGGCGCCCGCCCGAGTTCGAAAACCTGGACGAGTTCAACCTGGACCAGCTCCGCGCCGCGGCGGAGGCGTTGATCCGCCTCGTCGACGGGTACGCCGCCTCGGCTGGGCTGGAGGCGAGCGTCTTCGATGTCATGGGCTTTAGCCAGGGTGCGGCGATGGCCAGCCTGCTGGCGTTCCTGTACCCGCAGCGGATCCGCAAGGTGGGGATCCTGGCTGGATTTGTCCCGGGCGGGCTGGAGGAACTTGTCGCCCGGCGCCCATTGGAGGGGAAGCCTTTTATGGTGATCCATGGCACGCAGGATCAAATGGTGACGATCGAGCGTGCCCGGGCTTCAATCGAGGTCCTCGAGCAGGCCGGCGCGAACGTCACCTACTGCGAAGATGAAGTGGGACATAAAGTCAGTGTGACCTGTCTGCGCGCCCTGAAAAAATTTTTCACAGACACGCGAAGCAGGCCGCGTAGCGGCAGTGTGGATTAAGCCTTTCTTATCGGGGCGTTGACTAGCCTCCTGTTTGCAGGTATGCTTGGCGCATCTTACGTCATTGCGAACGGAGCGGAGCATAGTGAAGGAATCTCAAACACAATAGGCGAGATTGCTTCCCGCAGGCTCGCAATGACGCTTCTAGTGTGAACAATGACTCAAAATCTCTCTCGTCGTGACTTTCTCAAAATCGCAGGTGCAGGGTTGGGGGCACTGGCTCTCCGTCCCTACAAGCTGCCTTATCTTGAATATTTTTCCCGGCCCCAGCGTCTGCCTGAATTCCCAAAGAGTGAAATCATCGGGCGGACTGTCGATCCGGGGATCGATCTGCGCAATCGCCCCACGAATGATCCAAACCTGAATACCTCCATCGCCAAACTGGATGCAGATACACTCGTGGAATGGGGACGCCAGGTGGTGGGGAACGTGATTGGCGGGTTAAACAACCAGCGCTATGTGGAAACCCCGCAAGGTTACATCTATTCGTCTGTCGTTCAACCCACGCGCAACCTTCCTAATACGCCCATTACAGCGCTGCCCGCCGGGCAGAATGGCTTTTGGGCGGAAGTGACCGTCCCCTACGTCAATCTGGCGCATGAAGGCGCGGTCGCTTCTCCGTGGCTGCAGGACCATGTCAAATACAATTTCCCGCCGCGTTTATATTATGGTCAGGTGGTGTGGATCGATCAGGTTCGCACGAACAATGGCTTTCCGGAATACCGCTGGAATGAAGAAGCGAACGGTCATGGTTATGGGTACGGCGCCTATGGTGAGTTCTTCTGGGGGGATGGCGCAGGGTTCAAGGTGCTGACCGATGCAGATGTGGCGCCGATCAGTCCCGAGATCGACCCGAATAGTAAAACGATTATCGCCAACCTGGATCTTCAAACGTTGTCCTGTTATGAAGGCAGTACCGAGGTCTACTTCTGCCGTATTTCAAGCGGATTAAAATATGATGCTTCCGGACAGATCAGCGATAAGCTTGCCACTCCGGTGGGCAACCTGTTGACACACTGGAAGATCATGTCTTTGAACATGACCGCAGGTACCTATCAAACGGGTTACTCTACACCGGCTGTGCCGTGGAATACCATGATCAGCGGCGATGGGATTGCCATTCATGGCGCCTTCTGGCATAACGGGTTTGGGGAGAAGCGCTCGCACGGATGTATCAATGTCACGCCTGAGGATGCCAAGTGGATCTTCCGCTGGACAACCCCCTATGTCTCTTTGGCTCAAAGTGAATTACGTGTCTCCCTCCCGGATCATGGTACGACGGTACTCACCACGGAGACGAATTTTTAAAGAAGATAAGTTCATCAGGTTTAACACTGATTCCCGCTGGACGCTGAAAATTTTCCACAGACACGCGAAGCAGGCCTGTGGATTAAGCATTTCTTATCGGGGCGTTGACTAGCCTCCTGTTTGCAGGTATCCTTGGCGCATCTTAGTCGTTGCGTGCCGTCGCTTGCGAAGTTTGATTGTGGCAGGCAGCGACATTTCCTAATGTGAACAATGAATCGAAACCTCTCTCGTCGTGACTTTCTTAAAATTGCAGGTGTGGGAATGGGGGCGCTGGCGTTCAACCCCTTTAAACCTTTGGAAATTCCTCCGCCTCTGCCGCAGTTCCCAACTGGCGACAGGCTGGGACGCGTCTTCTCCAGGATCGATGTGCGCAGCGAACCTCATTTCAACGCACCGTCGGTCGGTGTGCTGTACGACGATCAGATCGTCGTCTGCGAGCAGGAAGTGGTGACGCGCGGCGCGCTGGACCCAAACATCGTCGTCCAGCGCTGGACGAAAGTCCCTGAGGGATACATTTACATGCCGCACCTTCAGCCCGTCAGGAATATCGTGAACACGCCCTTAACTGCCCTTCCTGATGGGAAGCCGGGTTTCTGGGCGGAAGTGACCGTCCCTTATGTCGACCTGCGACTCGACGGGGCGGCGCTCTCTCCGCACATCCAGGATCTTGTCCAAAACGGTTTTCCGATCCGTTTGTATTACAGCCAGGTGGCGTGGATCGATCAGATCGCTACGGGCGATGGCGGTGTGGTCTGGTATCGCTTCAACGAAAACGGCGGTCGCCCCGCCGGGCTGACCGGCGGCGGTTACGGCGATATCCTGTGGGGCGAAGGCTCGGCATTCCGGGCGTTGACTCCCGAGGATGTTGCCCCGATCCATCCGGACGTCGATCCGGCGATCAAAAAAGTTGTGGTGGATCGGACGGCGGAACATCAAACCCTCTCATGCTTCGAAGGGGATGAGGAAGTCTATTTCTGCCGCGTATCCACCGGCATGCGGCTGGATGCGTCCGGGAATCCTGTCACGGAGTATTTGACTCCTCTGGGCGAACATACCACCTGGCGAAAGGCGATTTCGATCCATATGAGCGGCGGCACCACGGGGACCGGCTATGATACGCCTGCTGTTTCATGGACCACACTTTTCAGCGGTGATGGATATGCTGTCCACGCTGCGTACTGGCACAACAACTTCGGTGTGCCGCGTTCCCACGGATGTGTGAACTGCCTCCCCGAAGATGCGAAATGGGTCTTCCGCTGGGCGAACCCGCTCAACTCCCTGGAGCAGGGTGATCTCGCGGTGGAAGGCCTGACTAGCGGCACACATGTCATTGTTCAGGAATTGAGCGTGTAATATGGAAATTGCACAGGTAACGGTCGGGCTGGCATTTCTGGCTGGGGTGGTATCCTTCCTATCCCCATGCGTTTTTTCATTGGTCCCTGCTTATATTGGCTATCTTGGCGGGCGCGCCGTGGGCGGTGAGGCAACAGAGAGCAATCGTTTTATAACATTCACTCATGGTCTGGCATTTGTACTGGGATTTAGCCTTGTTTTTATTACGCTGGGAGTCGCTGCCTCTGCGATCGGTGGTCTGCTTTATGATCTGCGTTTCATTCTTGCGAAAGTGGGTGGGGTCGTTGTTGTGATCTTTGGCTTGCACATGATCGGCGTGTACCGGATCCCGTTCCTGGAGTACGATACGCGCGTTCAACAGGCGCCTGATCGTAAGTGGGGCTATTTTTCCTCCGCATTGATGGGCGTATTCTTCTCCGCGGGCTGGGCGCCCTGCGTGGGACCGGTGCTGGGCACGATCCTGACCTTCGCGATCAACGGTGGTTCGATCGCGACCGGCATCTCGCTTCTTTCCGCCTACTCGTTCGGGCTGGCAATCCCGTTTTTGATCGCGGCTCTGGGCGTGGGCTGGGTCTCGCTCACCCTGCGAAGATACGGCAAGGCGATGCACTATATCGAGATTGCCATGGGCGTTGTCCTGGTCATCCTGGGCGTGCTGCTCTTCGCCGGTATTTTCGAGCGGATCGCGCAGGCCGGTCAGTTCTTCTGGATCGATTTTGGTATATAGGCTCTGATACTTTCCATGCTTACCGTTACTCTCTATACGCGCAAAGACTGTCACTTATGTGAACAGGCGAAAGCCGATTTGGAATCGTTGCAAGCAACCATCCCGCATCGCCTGGTTGAAATTGATATTGATAGTGACCCGGCTCTGCAGAAAAAATATTTGCTGGAGATCCCGGTTGTGGAAGTGGGACCGTACGCTCTCAAGGCTCCGTTCGACAAACAAAAATTGATGATGACCCTGGGCGCGGCGGGTGACCGGCGTGGCCAGCTCGACAAGCTGGGCCGCGAAGACCATCATGACCGCGTCCGCCGCGGCCAGGAGATCACCGGCAGTGACCGCACCATGGCTTGGATCTCCCGGCACTATATGGCGATCCTGAACTTTTTCATCCTGTTGTACTTTGGCTTGCCGATCCTCGCGCCGGTCTTGATGAACGCAGGCGCGACGCTCCCTGCCAGGGTGATCTATACGATGTACAAGCCGTTATGCCATCAATTCGGGTTCCGGTCTTTCTTTCTGTTTGGCGAACAGGCTTATTATCCGTTACAAGAAGCGGGGATCGCGGACGTCAAAACTTTCGAGCAGGTAACCGGTTTCGAAGACCTGGACAATCCGGCGGCATATTCCCGCTGGCAGGCGCGCGAATTCACAGGCAATGAGACCGTGGGTTATAAGATGGCGCTCTGTGAACGTGACATCGCGATCTACGGTGCGATCTTTCTGTTCGGCCTTGTTTTTGCCCTGACGGGCCGCCGCATCAAGCCTCTCCACTGGGCGCTCTGGCTTTTGATCGGCCTGGGACCCATCGGCCTGGATGGCTTCTCACAGCTATTCAGCCAGATGGAATGGTCGTGGCTGGTATCCATTTTGCCCTATCGTGAAAGTACGCCGCTCCTGCGTGTCCTCACCGGTGGTTTTTTCGGTCTGGCGACGGCCTGGTTTGCCTATCCTTATATGGAGGAATCCATGGCGGAGACGCGCCAGTTTTTTATTAAGAAGTTCGAGGTCATTCGGCAGAATAAGCCCCCGGTGCCGCCAACAGATCCGGCGCAGGGCTCGCCGCAATGAGCGGCTCTTTCCCATCCTTTTTTAGAGGTCCTTTGGTATGGCTTTTATTCAACACAATGGAATTCGTTATTATCAATTCGAGGCATTGCGGGCGCGCCATGCCTTATTCACGCGCCACGGCGGCATCAGCCCGGATCCCTGGGGATCACTAAATGTCGGCGGGACGGTGGGAGACGATCTCGAGCGGGTCCATGAAAACCGCGTGCTTTCGTTCCAAGCCATGGGTTGCGCGCCCGAATCGATCTTTGATGTCTGGCAGATCCATAGCGCGGATGTGGTTTGTGCCCGCTCCCCCAGGCCCGCAGAGGACTCCTATCGCCAGGCGGATATCATTCTGACAGACCAGCCGGATGTCACGCTCTTTATGCGTTTTGCAGATTGTGTGCCGATCATGGTACATGACCCGCGCAAGGGTGTGGTCGGTTTGGCGCATGCAGGCTGGATGGGCACATTGCGCGACGTGGCAACTGCAACGGTGGAGGCACTGAAGAAAAACTATGGCTCGAACCCGGCCGATCTGGTTGCCGGGATCGGACCCTCGATCGGTCCCGATCATTACGAGATCGGCGCGGATGTCATTTTGCAGGTCATGCAAAAGTACGGGGATGAATCGCAGACGTTCCTCAAATCACATCACGGCAAGATCCATTTCAATTTATGGGAAGCCAATCGCCTCGCGCTCGAACAGGCAGGTGTCTGTCAGGTCGAGGTCTCTGGCATTTGTACCGCCTGCCATACCGAGGATTGGTTTTCCCATCGCGCTGAAAAGGGCCGCACCGGTCGCTTCGGAGCATTGATCTCGTTGCAGTAATCTTCTTCTCACCTTTTACTTCTTTCATCTTTCTTCTTTTGTAAACCCTTCGCGCTCTTCCTTTCTTCGCGGTTCAAATGGTGGGAGATTATAATTACCTCATGTCCAACCTCGTCTCCTCGATTCGCGAAAATTACCAGCACGCACTTAACCAAATTGAAAACTCGGCGCGCAAGAGCAACCGCGACCCAAAAGAAATTCGACTGGTTGTCGTGACAAAGTCACAGCCCGTCGAAGTTGTGCAGGCTGCCATGGAAGCGGGCGTCCGTATTCTCGGTGAGAATTATCCTGAAGAGGGTGTTACAAAAATGCAATCTCTTGGAGGACAAACTGGTGTAGAATGGCACATGATCGGTCATGTGCAGAGCCGCAAAGCCCGCCTCGTGGCTGATCATTTTGCACTTTTACACTCTCTGGATAGCCTGAAACTCGCGCAGCGCCTCAACCGATTCGCTGCCGAACAAAACCATGTATTGCCGGTCCTGCTGGAGTTCAACGTCGGCGGGGAAGAGAGCAAGTCAGGTTGGGAGGCGTTGGAGGAAGCACAGTGGGAGGCGCTGCTGCCCGACCTTTCCTCTGTACTGGGTCTGCCCAACCTGCGCGTGCATGGCTTGATGACGATGCCGCCCCTTGGAACTGACCCGGAAGATTCGCGGCGGTTCTTTCTACGCCTGAGGCGCTTACGTGACCATCTGGCGGCTCAGTTTCCCCAGGCGGACTGGCATGAGCTTTCGATGGGTACCAGTGCAGATTACACGATTGCTGTCGAGGAGGGCGCGACGCTCGTCAGAGTAGGAACCGCGATTGTAGGTGCACGCAAATACAATCGTAGCAGTCCTGTGGACAAGCCGGAGGTTGAAGCGTGATGGATTTCTTAATTCTTATTATTGGTGTTTTTTTTCAGCTGCTATTCTGGTTGGTGATCATTGCCGTCCTTCTGTCTTATTTCATGGCCCCCTATCATCCTGTACGGCAAAGAATTGACAGTCTCGTGGAACCGATGCTTGCCCCAATCCGGCGCATCCTGCCCCCCATGGGCGGATTGGATTTCAGTCCGTTTGTTTTGCTCATCCTTATCCAGGTTTTCAGAAACATTATCATTCGTCTGCTGCTTACATTGAGGTGAACCATGTCTGATCGCAAATTCAATTTACACGGCGGCAAAAAAGGATCAGCCCTGGCAGTGCGTGTTACCCCGCGTGCCAGCCACAATGAGATCGTCGAACTGCTCGAGGACGGGACGATCAAGGTCCGCATTGCTGCGCCGCCCTCGGATAACGAAGCCAATGAGGCGTTGATCGGCTTCCTTTCCGAGGTCCTGGGTGTATCCAAATCCCGGCTGGATATTGTCGCTGGCGCCTCGGGTCGCGATAAATTGGTCTCCGTTGTCGACATGGATGCGGAAACTGCTCATCAGCGCATCCTGGCACATCTTGCATAAGAAATTATTTCATTATCAAAAGTGACAGTCACCTTCAAGGTGACTGTCACTTTTTTAACCCGTTGGGCTGTATAAACTGCGATAGGTACTGAAGATTTCATAAATGTACCGTATATACGTACGTGTTTCCTGAAAGCGGATCACTTCCAGCAACAGGTCAGGGTCATTGCCGGCCAGGTTTCTCCAGGCAAGCGCATTTCCGGGTCCCGCGTTGTAAGCGGCCAGTCCGGCGTAGAGGTTGCCGTCCAGCAGATCCCGGTTCTTGCCAAGATAATATGAACCAAAGCGAATACTGACGAGCGGACGGTACAGATCTTCCGGACCGTATCCCGGTGGCCAGCCGAGTTCCACCGCGATCTGCTCGCCGGTGCTGGGAATGATCTGCATCAAGCCGTGTGCCCCGGCACCCGAGCTGGCAAATCCTTCGAAGAGGCTTTCCTGACGGATCACGCTGAACATAAAGAGTGGATCAATGGCGTAGCGCTGGGATTCGATGATGATCAAATCGTGGTAATACAATCCATAACGCAGGTGATTGAAGTAGGCCGGCGCACTGAGCGAAGCGGATTGGCTTTCCAGGCCCGCCAGGTTCAGGACCTCACGTGCGGCAAAGATCGCCGAACGGTACAAGCCGATCTCAGATAAATGGTTGGCAAGCCTGAAATTGGCGATGGCATCGGCAGTGATCGATTCCCGCAGGGATTCAAATTCAAGGCGCGCTTCCGCATACATTCCAAGTTCCCAAAGCTCCGTGCCGCGCACAAACCTTGGGTCCTGGGCGAGCGCGCCGGGACCGGTCAGATCGGTTTCGGGCGGCAGGTTAAATGTGACTCGCACCCAGGATTCCGCCTTCTTGCGTTCCTGCTCGAGATCGGGGTTCAAATTGACAGAAGCGGCTGACTCGAACGGAACGCGCCCTGTCAGCAGGTCACGGGCGCGCAAGCCGTAATAACCGGAGGGGTCTGCGGCTTGGGCCTGCTGCCAGGAGGCTTCCGCAGCCGCCGCGTCACCCGCTTGCTGTTGGAGCTTGCCAATCCAGAGATCGGCGCGGGCTTTGTCCTCTGGCAGAGTGGAAAGCAACAAGGCGCGCTGGAAGGTGGTTAAAGAGCCTGCCTGATCGCCAAGACGATAACGCGTGATGCCGGCCAGGAAGAGGGCGGTGGGGACATTTTCACTCCCTGAGTATTCATCTGCCACGCGTTGCCATGCCGCGGCAGCCTCTTCCAACTGGCCATTGCGTTCCGTGACTCGCGCTGCGTTCATCAGAAAGTCGGGTGAAGACGGCGAGGCGGGATAGGTCGCAACGAAATCCAGCAAAGTCTTTATGCCCGCTTCATAATTCCCCAGGACAGCCCATTCAAGAAATGCTTTTTCCTCCCAAGCCTCGACAACGCGCGGGTGTTCCGGAGCGGACTTGATGAAATAGCCGAGCTCATCGATTGCCTCCTGGGTGCGCTGCAAGTCGCGCAGGGTGAGAGCGCGGTAGTAATGCGGCGTCCCATCGTTGACGGGATTCGCATCAATATAACGGTCAAAGGCAACGAGCGCCACGTCATATTGCGCGGCGTAATAATCCACCAGGGCGCGGTCAAGGTCATCCACTTGTGCACCCGCATCCACCAGTGCGACCAGCGCGAGGTAGGAATAATAGGACAGTGGATAATTTTCGACAGTATGCAGGTAACGCGTCTGCGCCTCTTCCACCTGACCCAGCTTAATATGCGCGTTCCCCGCGTAATAATCCATTTGCGCCTTGATGTAATCGTTTGTAGTGGGGTCGGCGAAGATCTGGTCGTAGAGGGTCAACGCGCCGGCAAAGTCGCCGAACGCGGCCCGGGCTTCGGCGATCTTGATCTGCAGATCCAGTCCATCGTCGAGGCGCGCAGCGGACAGTGCGGCGTTGTACGCGTTCTGTGCCGTGGTGTAATCCCCGGCTTCATAGAGGGCGTCGCCGCGATAGTCCTGGACGTATCCGTCGAGCACGCCCGGCACGCGACTGCTGTAGGTGTTGTAGGCATCCGCAGCCTGTTGATATTGTTCCAAGCGCTCATGGGCTCTGCCTATCAGAAAATAGGCTCGGGCTGCATAGGTGGAATCAGGATAGCTGCTGATGAGAGTGTTGAGCGCATTGAGCGCTTCCTGATAATTGCCGGCTGCCAGCTCGGTTTTGCCTGTGCCCCAGAGCGCCGCGGCTTTGATCGCCTCATCTTCTGAGTCGTTGAATGCTGCGAGGTACTGTTCGCGCGCCAGGTCATAGTCGCCAAAGAACAATGCCTGATCGCCCGTATCGATCCGAACGACAGGCTCCATCGTCGGCAAAGGTGTCGGAGTGGGCAGCGGCGTGTTGGTGGGAGTGGGCCCCGGCGTATGGGTCGGGGTGGCGGTTGGAACGGAAAGTGGTAATGCCTGGCAGGCAGAGACTGCAAAGACAAGGCAAAGCCAGGCGAGTTTTTTAGTTGGATTCATGCAAACCTTATAACGGATGAAATAGGGGGTGTCAATGTCAGAGATTGCCGCTCGTCTCATAAACTACTAAGCTTCCTACTGATGATCGACGCGGCACTGCGTAAATCGCGCTGAGCGGCGCTTCGTCTACGGGACAGAAGAGCACTGTCCCTCCGCTCAGCGCGATAAATCGAGAATTTCCACGTTCATTCCCAGCCGGATCCTGCCCTCGTTTAAGGGAATGACGTTTTGCCCGAAGATCGCCCCGAGCTTTTGTTTGCGGTATTTGGCAAGAGTTTTAAGGGGTTCTTTGCTTTTTTCAAGCGTTTCCTTGTCAATGGTTGTGACCACACAGCGATCGCACGGTTTGACGACTGCTAATTCAACGCCGCCGACCCTGATTCTGTTCCAGGTATCTTCGGCGAATGGTCCGCAGCCCTGCACGACCAGATTCGGCCGGAAGCGGTTCATCGGGACGGGAACTTCCAGGTGCGAATTCAGATCCTGCAGGCCTTCCTCCGAGGTCAGCAGGATCGGGTAGCCGTCCGCAAAGCCGGTGTGATCGTCGTCGTTGACCGCGTATTGCGGGTTGAGGCGGCGTTTGTAGCCGTCCGCGAAATGGACGAGCCGCACGGATGTCCCCAGCCAGTCGGAGAACCAGCGCGCCGCGTCTTCGCCCTGGTCGATGGCGTGGATACCTTTGCTCTTCCAGAGATTGACGGGCAAGGGTATCCCCGATGTCTGAATCCCCAACCGGATGGAATCATAGTGCGGCGCGGAGAGTTCCAGCGTGCCGTCACTTAGTTTTGGGGTCACGAGCGCCAGCCTGGGATGTTCGCGCTGTGTCAGAAACTGGCCTTCCGGGGTAACGACCATCATGCGGCGGTCGTGCTCCAGTCCCATGCGCTCCACACAGGCTGAGTCGACTTCAAATCCGCGGCAGGCTTTGATGGGATAGTAAATAATATTGGAAATGGTAATCATTGGAGTTTATCGCAAATTATTTTCGAAAGTTTTGCCATGCAGGCATGGGCCTCCTCTGCCTGGTCCTCTGTGAAGCCGCGCGTCATGATCGAGAGTGTATAGGGCTTTCGGCGTTCGAT
>Ga0105104_10001709_pt1 | contig 16401 bp, 17 predicted proteins | sample PPLLaktember2015_3_FD_87034 | JGI IMG/M metagenome (GOLD analysis project Ga0105104, IMG submission 87034) | Freshwater sediment microbial communities from Prairie Pothole Lake near Jamestown, North Dakota, USA - PPLs Lake P7 Core (6) Depth... | ecosystem: Environmental > Aquatic > Freshwater >... | reverse complement strand
TTCATCTGATGAATGCGGAGATTATATTCCCGGATCCACGTTGCCATTAAACAAACTCGGCTGCTCCGGGTTATGGAAGTCGATTCCCAGATGCTCATACGCCAGGCGGGTGGCCATGCGGCCCTGCGGGGTGCGGTCGAGGAAACCGAGCTGCAGCAGGTACGGCTCGTAGACGTCCATGATCGTATCCGGCTCCTCGCTGATCGAGGCGGCGATCGTCGCGAGCCCGACCGGCCCGCCGCCGTATTTTTCGATGATCGTGCGCAGGACCCGCAGGTCGATTTCGTCCAGGCCGAGCGGGTCGACGTTGAGCAGGTCCAGCCCGGCGCGCGCCGTCTCGAGGTTGATGGTGCCGTCGGCGCGCACCTGGGCGTAATCCCGCACGCGGCGCAAAAGCCGCAGCGCGACGCGCGGGGTGCCGCGCGCCCGGCGGGCGATCTCGCGCACGCCGCCTTCATCTATCTGCGCCCCCAGGAGCCACGCGCCGCGGCGGACGATCTCCGCCACCGCCTCCTGATCGTAAAAATCCAGACGGTAGACGGCGCCGAAGCGCGCCCGCAGCGGCGAGCTGAGCATCGCCAGGCGGGTGGTGGCGCCGACGACGGTAAAGGGCGGCATGTGCAGGCGGATCGAGCGCGCGCTCGGGCCCTTGCCGATCACGATATCCAGGGCGAAATCTTCCATCGCGGGGTAGAGCACTTCTTCGATCGCGCGGCCCAGTCGGTGGACTTCGTCGATGAAGAGGATATCCCCCTGCTGCAGGTTGGTCAGGATCGCGGCCAGGTCCCCCGCCCGCTCGATCGCCGGACCGGAAGTGACCTTGATCGCGACTCCCATCTCGCGCGCGAGGACGTGGGCGAAGGTGGTTTTGCCGAGCCCGGGCGGGCCGTAGAAGAGGGTGTGGTCGAGCGGCTCCCGGCGTTCCCGCGCGGCGCCGATCTGGACCGCCAGGTTTTCCTTGATCCGCGTTTGGCCGATGATCTCCGCGAGAGTCGTGGGACGCAGCGCGGGATCGAAGGGTTCCTCGCCGCGCGTATTCGGAGAAACGAGCCGGCCTTCATCCATGAAACGATTATATCAGTGTGCGTATTTCCGATCCGGACGCAATGAGAGTCATTGCGAGCGACCGAAGGGAGCGAAGCAATCTCCCACTTTATGGAAGCGGGAGATTGCTTCGTCGCTTCGCTCCTCGCAATGACCTATACCCGCCCGCCTGTCGTATAATCGCCGCATGGACATACGCAGCCGCTCCCGCAAACGCAACCGGATCATCGCCATCGCGCTGATCGCGCTTTCGGCGCTCGCCGCCGTCTATTCCCTCTGGCCGACCAGTTACCGCACGGAGGTGTTCGAGGTCAGCTCCGCGCTGCTCCCGCAGAAGTATCAACTGGAGGTGCGCTACCCGCGCTTCGGGCCGACGGGCGAAAACACCACAGTGGAGGTCACCTGGAGCCCGGCCGGAACAGCCGCGGGGTTCACCAAACCCGGCGAAGCCAACCCGGTGCTTGTCGCCGAGATCCAGTCCGCGGATATCGGTTTCACGCCCGACGGGCAAATCTCCACACCGCTTCAGGAGGGAATTCCGGTGCATTTCTCCTGGGAGGCGCTGTCCACCGCAGCCGGCGACGGGCAGTTTAATCTGTTCTTCTTCAAGGCCGGAGCGGAGGAAGTCGACGGGGTTTATCTGCAGCAGCCCGTGTGGGCGCGGATCTTTCCGTATTCGACCTTCGCCGGAGCGGGCGGGCTGAAGATCCCGCTTTTATTCTTTGCGGTGCTGGGCGGTGTGTTCGGCCTCGGTCTTTTGCTGTTGAACTCGCTGCGCCAAACCCGGAGCCGCGCCTCATCCCGAATCTGACGACGAACGAGCCCCGATGAACGAGCGAAACAAGGATCCGCAGGGAAAATGGGAAATCGTCCGCCTGACCGTCGGTCCGCTGCAGACCAACTGCTACCTGGTCGCGGACATCGCGGACGGGAAGGCCGCCGTCATCGACCCCGGCGATGAAACCTGGAAAATCCAGCACGCGCTCGCGATGCACGAATGGTCGCCGGTCTGGGTGCTCGTCACCCACGGGCACTTCGACCATATGGCGGCGTGCGGAGAACTGGCCGCCGCGTCGGGCTGCCCGATCGCGCTTCATCCGGCCGATCTGCCGCTGTGGTGGATGCACGGCGGCGCGGACATCTTCAATCTGAAAATCCCGGACCAGCCCGAACCGCAGCATTCGCTCAAAGAAGGGGAAACCCTGTCGGTGGGCGGTCTGTCCTTCGAGGTCATCCTCCTGCCCGGTCATTCCCCGGGCGGCGTGGGATTTTTCGCGCGCGAACCCGGCTGGCTGTTTTCCGGGGATACGGTCTTCGCCGACGGCGGAGTCGGCCGCTCGGACCTGCTGGGGGGAAACGAATCGGAGCTGAAGGAAAGCATCGCGAAAATCCTCCGCCTCCCGGATACGGTCGAGGTGTTCCCGGGCCACGGCAGCCGGTTGACGGTCGAATCATTGCGGATGATCTGGGGGGATTTATTGTCGGACACGCAAACGTAGGGGCGAGGCAATGCCTCGCCCCTACGTTTTTCCCCCGCTTGACAAGAAATCCGATATTGATACAATTAGTTCAATAATACATTTGATACTTTCGGCACGCTATTCCGTATACCGGAAACAGGAGAAATCCCATGGAAAACTTTCAGCAGTATCTGCCCCTGATCATCCCGCTCGTCCTCATCCAGCTGGTGCTGATGGTCACGGCCCTCCTCGATCTCTACAAGCGGGAAAAAACCCGCGGGCCGAAATGGATGTGGGCGCTCATCATCATCTTCGGCGAATTGATCGGTCCGATTGTGTATTTCACGGTCGGCCGGCTGGAAGAATAAGATGAGCCTTTCACCGCGCCGCACCGAAAACCGGACGCCGCCCGCCGCCCCGGATTCGCCGGAAACGGCCGCGATTTTCTGCCGCGGCCTTTCCAAGCAGTACGGCGAGGTCCGGGCGCTGGACGGGCTGGATCTGGCCGTCCCGCGCGGATCGGTGTTCGGATTCCTCGGCCGCAACGGCGCGGGGAAAACGACCACCATGCGCCTGCTGGCCGGGCTGGCATTTCCCTCGGCCGGACGCGCCTGGATCGACGGGATGGAAACCACCTCCGCCAACCGCCTGGCGCGGTCGCGCTTCGGCTACCTGCCCCAGTCGCCCGCGTTCTACAACTGGATGACCGCCCGCGAATACCTGGACTACGTCGGACGGATCCAGGAAATCTCCCCGGACGCGCGCCGACGGCAGATCGATGAATTGCTGGAACTCTCCGGATTAAAGGAAGCGTCGCGCCGTAAGGTCGGCGGATTTTCCGGCGGCATGCTGCAACGGCTCGGGATTGCCCAAGCCCTGATCGGGAATCCCCCGGTCCTCCTGCTCGACGAGCCCACCAGTTCGCTCGACCCGGCCGGGCGCTACGAGGTGCTGGAAATGATCACCCGGATCAGTGGATCGCGGACGGTGTTCTTCTCCAGCCACATCCTCAACGACATCGAACGGGTCTGCGACTCGCTGGCGGTGCTGCACAAGGGGCGCCTGCTGCTGGTTTCCGGCGTGGAGGCGCTGCTGGCGCAGTATCCGGTGGACGCGGTCGAGCTGGAACTGGATCCGGCCGGCGGAGAAATGGAATCCGGCGCGGCGGCGGCATTCACGGCGGCCCTGCGGGATATCCCCTGGGTGGCTTCCGTTAAAACGGAAGGCCGCCTGATCCGGGTCATGGTGAAAAACGTTCCCGACGGCAAACGCGGGCTCCTGCCGCTGATCGCCAAGCTGGGGCTGACCGTCAACCGTTATGAGTGGATCCGGCCTTCGCTGGAAGACATATTTCTGCAGATGAGTTCATAAGATGGAAGGGCAAACCGGCATGTTGACAATCCTCTACGGCGCATCCGTATTATTGATGATCCTCGTTCCGGTGATCCTGGCGGCCGGCCTGCGGCGGATTTCATCCGCGCCCTGGCTGCTGTTCGGCATCGGGAGCGGGACGTTTGTCCTTTCGCAGGTCGTCCACCTACCGCTCAACCAGTGGCTGGCGGATCTCGGCCTGCTGCCCGGGACCGTTGCCGCCGATGTTCCGATCGTCCAGACGGCGCTGATCGCCGGGCTGACCGCCGGATTGTGCGAGGAGCTGGCCCGCGCCGGCGGGTACGCCCTGCTCCGCAAGCTCCGCCCGGCGTGGATGCGCCTGCAGGACGCGGTCATGCTCGGGCTGGGTCATGGCGGAATCGAATCGATGATCTTCGGCGGCGTGCTTACCGCCGCCACCGTCAGCTCCCTGCTGCCGCTGATCGGCGCCGATCTCGGCGGATTCGGGCTGACGCCGGACCAGCGGACGAACCTTCAGGCGCAACTGGATTCCCTCGCGGCCAATCCGTGGAACAGTGCCTATCCGCTGCTCGAGCGGCTCATCGCCATCTCCGCACACGTCGTTTTCTCGCTCATGGTCTGGAAGGCGTTCACCGGCGCGGGGCTGCGCCGCAACTGGTTCTACATCCCGCTCGCAATCCTGTACCATGCCGGCGTGGATTTCGCCGCCGTGTACGGCATGCAATACCTCAAAGACCAGACTTTGCTGTTCGAACTGAGTTTCGTCGGAATGCTCGTTCCGGGGTACGTGTGGGCGGCTTACCAGATCCGGCTTGCGCGAAAGTCCGTTGCCTTGGCAGACCCGATCTCCGACACCGCCCCGCAAAGCTCGATCCGCAGCGAGCTGGCCGTCTACCGGACTGCGGTTGGCAAGGAACTGGTGCAACTCTGGCGGACGAAGCGGATCCTGGTGACCGGTGCGGTATTCCTGGTCTTCGGGATGGGCTCGCCGCTCATCGCCAAAGCGATACCGGATATCTTCAAGTCCGTGGAGGGAATGGAGCAGTTCGCCGCCCTCATCCCCGTACCCAGCGCGGTCGACGCGATGGACCAGTACCTCAAGAACCTTTCGCAATTCGGATTCCTTCTGGCTGTCCTGCTGGCGATGGGCACCGTGGCCGGCGAGAAGGAACACGGAGTCGCGCCGATGATCCTGAGCAAGCCGATGCCGCGCTGGGCGTTCATCGCCGGCAAGTTCACCGCCCAATCCGTGATGTACCTCGCCTGCTTCGTGCTCTCGGGCGCCGGGGCCTGGTACTACACCTCGATTCTTTTCGGCCCGCTCGAGCCGGCCGCATACCTTCTGGTAAACGTTCTTCTCCTGATATGGATGCTGACTTTTGTCGCGCTGGCCGTACTCGGCAGCACGCTCGGGAAAACGACGGTCAGCGCCGGCGGGATCGGCATCATCCTTTCGGTGATCCTGATGCTCTCCGGCTCGATCCCCCGATTCGGCATCCTGTTCCCTCAGGGGTTGCTGGCCTGGGCCGGGCAGGCCGCCCATACCGCCGCGGGGCAGGCCGCTTCTGCGGTATCCACCGCGCTGGCCGGGCAGGTTTTCGTTAATGGCGGTGCACTGGCCTCGGCGGTTGTTCTGATTGTGATAAGCCTGATCCTTTCCGTCGGCTTTTTCGAGCAACAGGAATTGTAGATTACCGTATACTCAAATTAAAGCAGGAGGAATCCATGGAATCCCAAACTCCCGTTACCACCTTAAAAATGAACCTTCCGCGTTTCCTGATGGCCCTGATCGTAAAACCAAGGCAGGCCTTCACCCAATTGGATCAGACGGGAAGGCCGCACTTTCTCTGGGCGGCCGCGGCGATGCTGACCGTCGTCTGGCTGGCCGCGATCGTCACCCTCCCGGTTACCCAACGCGAGGCGGTGGAAGGTTTTGAAACCATCATGGAACCCGGCGGTAACTTCAGCGAAGAGCAGCAGGCTGTCCTTGAACAATCCATGGAATTCTCGACCAATCCGGTGTTCCTCGTCGCCAGCCAGGGCATCGTGGAAACGATCAGCTGGCCCATCCTGTGGCTCTCCGCGGCCGGATTGCTGTACCTCTTAAGCATCGCGTTCGGCGGGCAGGCGCGCTTCGGGTCCGTCCTCGCCATGGCGGTCTGGGCAACCATCCCGTTGATTTTCGGGAAAATTATGTTGATGATCGGCACGCTCGCCACCGGCGCGACGGCCCAACCGGGCCTGTCCTACCTGGTCAATGTTGAGGATGTTTCCTCCCTCACGCCCGCCGCCGCGGTGCTGGTCCAGATCCTCTCCCGCATTACGATCTTCGAGATCTGGTACCTGGTTCTGATCGGAATCGGGATCGGGGTGTGCGCCAAAGTGCCGCGGGTCAAGAGCGCCGTGATCACCGTGCTCTACTGGCTGATCTCATTAATTCCGCCGGTGGCCCTGGCCGTCGGCAGCGCCCTCATTGCCTCGGCGACGCTCGGGTAGGCCGCCTTTATGGCGAAGAAATTTTTTTTTACCACGGAGAGAATAGCCTCAAAAAACACAAAGCACACAAAGTAAAAAGCAATATTTGTGTTCTTTGAGTCCTTTGTGGCGGAGAAAAAATAACATGTCCGACCCCGTGTCATTTCTCCAAGCAAAGAGCCTTCGTAAGGAATACCGCCAGGGACAGAAAGCGCTGGAAGTCCTGTGCGGCGTGGACCTGACGATCCGGCGCGGGGAGTTTATCGCGGTGATGGGGCCCTCCGGATCGGGGAAATCCACCCTGCTGCATGTGCTCGGCGGGCTGGACCGCCCCACCTCCGGGACGATTACGGTGGAAGGGCAGGAGATCACCGCGCTGGATCAGGACGCGCTCTGCCGCTACCGCCGCGAGCGGGTGGGCTTTATCTTTCAATCGTTCCAGCTGCTCTCGACGATGAGCGCCCGCGACAACGTCGCCTTCCCGATGGTGTTCACCGGCGTGCCGCGCCGCGACCGGACCGCGCGCGCCGACAAGCTGCTGGCCGAGGTCGGGCTGGCGGAACGCGCGCACCACAAGCCGAGCGAGCTCTCCGGCGGCGAACAGCAACGGGTGGCCATCGCCCGGTCCCTGGCCAACTCGCCCGACCTGCTCCTGGCGGACGAGCCGACCGGCAACCTGGATTCCGCGACCGGATCCGAAGTGATGACCCTCCTGCAGCGGCTGCACCGGGACGGTCACACCTTGATAGTCGTCACGCACGACGAACGCATCGCCCGGCACGCCCAGCGCGTCCTGCGCATGCTGGACGGGCGATGGACAACCCGAACGACGGAGAAAAAATCATGAACCCGACTGCCAACCTCCTCCGCTCCGCCCCGCACCGGCGCACCGCTCTGAAAGCCGCGGGCATCCTGATGCTCGCGCTCCTGAGCATCGCCGCCGCCGGAAAGCGCGGCCCGGTTGCGGACATCACCATTTACGGCCGGCCGGCGCTGATTGTATCCTCGGCGGTGGTGAGCCCGCGCCCGGGCGAGGAAGCCGCCTACCCGCGCGTTTTCGATCTGACGCTCACCGTCGCCAACACCGGGTCGGTCACCGCCAGCCACGTCGTCGGGACCGTTCCGGCCAACGAGTACGTCGGAACCGAAACCGGCAGCGCGCTGTTCGGGTACTCTTACATCTACCCCGGCAAATCGGAAGTCACCACCCTGCACATGCTCCTGGATCACGCCGATCCCGGCGGGCGCGTGCAGCCGGTGATCCACTTCGAATACTATTCCTACGACGAGGAAGAGGACATCAGCCTCAAGTACACCGGCGATGAACCGGTCCGCCTGTCGTTCGGCGAACCGGGCTGGAACCAGCCGACTCTGCTGCTCGAAGAACTCACAACCGTTCCGGAAATCCCCGCCCCGGGCGACAGCTGCACCCTTACGGTGACGCTCTCCAACATTTCATCCGGGGCCGCGGAGCAGGTGCTCGTCCGCCTGGGCGGGGCGGAGGGCCCGAAGCCGTTCGCCACGGTCGGGTCGGGCAACGTCGGCCACATTCCGCGGATCGCGGCGCACGAAAAAGCCAGGGTGAAATTTTCGCTGGTGGTGGAAGGGGATACGGCCGCCGGGCTTTATCCGATCCCGGTCTCGCTGACATTCCGGAATGTGCTGGGAGAGGAATTCTCCGACACGCAAACGGTCTACCTCAAGGTCCAGAACAAACCCGCGCTGCAGGCCGGGCTGATCGGCGACCTGCCCGCCCCCCTCCTCGCCGGCGAGCCGTTCGAATTCCCGGTCGAGGTAATCAACATCGGGCGGCAATCGGTCAACGTCGGCACGATCGAACTGACCAGCGCGGATCTGATCCTGACCAATGCTTCGATCTACGCCGGGCCGCTCGACGAAAGCACCTCCACCTCGATCATCGCGAACGCCGTGGCGGAGAAGGCGGGGGCCGCCGAGGTTATCCTCACGGTCCACTATCTCGACGAGTTCAACCAGCCGCAGACGTGGACGCTCACATTCCAGCTGACGATCGAAGAATCCGCGATCGCGGCGGCAGAGCCCGCGGACACCGGGGAGACTCCGAATTTCTTCGAATCGATCTGGAAGGCGTTCCTGGCGTTCCTGGGTTTCGGCGGCTAGATGAAAACCCGCGACCTGATCCGGCTGATCCTCGAGAACCTTAACCGGCTGCGGTTCCGGGCCGCGTTCTCGGCGGTGGGCGTCATCATCGGGACGACGGCGGTCGTCGTCCTGATCGCGCTCGGCATGGGGCTGTATGAGTCGAGCATGGCGAGCGTCGCCTCTTCGGTCGGATCGATGAACGAGATCACCGTGCTTCCGGGCGCGGTCCTACGCGCCTTCGGGGGCTCCTCGGCCATGGGCGCGTCGAACGAGGAGGCGATCGATACGGGCTTCCTCGAGGAAATGCGCCGCCGCCCGGACGTGCTGGCGATCACGCCGCGCGAATCGGTGGCGTCGAGCGCGCTGACGATGCGCCAGCTCAATCTGTTCGTCACCCCGGTGGGCGTGGATCCAAACGCGATCCGCGCGATGGGGTGGACGGTGCAGAAAGGCGCGTTAACCCTCGGCCGCGGGATGGCGCTCCTGGGGGCGAAAACCCTCGACAGTTTTGTCGACCCGATCCGCCGCGAGAAGGCCGCCTTCCAGGCCGAGGACCTGATCGGCCAGTCGCTGACCCTGACGGTGATCCGGACCAACGAGGAAGGGAAACAGGAATCCCGTTCCGTCCGGCTGCGGATCGCCGGGGTGCTGGCCGAGCGCGGCGGACAGGACGATTACATGCTTTTTCTGCCGCTCTCGGAAGCGGAATCGTTGAACGAATGGATTTCGGGGCGGCGGATCAACCGCGCCCGGGAAGGCTACACCCAGGCCTCAATCGTCCCGCGCTCATCGAGCGAGAGCCTGACGATCGAGACCGAACTCCTGACGCGCGGTTTTTACGCCATGTCGGCGCGGACGATGATGCAGGCGCTCAACCTCGTGTTTTTGATGATCCAGGCGGTGCTCGGCGGCGTGGGCGGGATCGCGCTGCTGGTGGCCGGCGTGGGGATCGCCAACACATTGACGATGGCGATTTACGAACGCACCCGCGAGATCGGATTGATGAAGGCTCTCGGGGCAACCAACCGGGCGGTGATGTTCATCTTCCTGGGCGAAGCCGGCGCGATCGGATTTCTGGGCGGGCTGGGCGGGGTGCTGCTCGGCCTGCTGCTTTCCGGCGCGGCCAACCTGCTCTACGGGTTGTATCTCCAGAGCCAGGGCGCGGCTTCGGCCGCCGGCGTTTCGACCTCGATCACCGCCATCCCGCTCTGGCTGCCGGTCGCGGCGGTGCTGTTCGCCACCGTGGTGGGAGTGCTATCCGGATTGTATCCGGCCCAGCGCGCCGCGCGGCTGGAACCGGTGGTCGCGCTCAAGTACGAATAAATGAAAGGGCGCGGTGACCGCGCCCTTTGCTGTTACATGGATTTCGAGTTTTATCGGTATTTGCTATGAGAGATCCGGCTTCGTCGGCACCATCTCTTCGGGCATTCCCTTCCGGTCGACAATCTCAGGATCGCTGCGAACGCCGGTCAACCAATCCTGATAGGCCGCCTGCTGGGCCGCCGCGTACTTCTCAGCCGCCATCGGCTGCGGGCCGCGTTCCAGGACCTTCAGGATGACCCAGGTATTCGCGCCGGTCTGGAGCACCTGACTGACCTCGCCGGCCTTCATCGCAAAAGCCGCCTTTTCCAGATCGGTCGGCGGATTCTGCATTGGTACCCAGCCGATATCCCCGCCTTTGGCTTTGCTGACGGCGTCGGTGGAGACCTCCGCGACCAGCGCATTCCACGTCTCGCCGCGCAGAAGCCGCGCCAGAGTATCGACCGCCTTCTGGTAATCATCCACAACGATCTGCGCCAGACGAACCTGCTCTTCCGTGCGCGCAACCTCGCCCATGATCGCATTCCGGACCTTCTGGATGTACAACTCGCTGCGGACTCGTTCCCGGTATTCGGTTTCGCTCATCCCGGTCTGGCGTTCGATATCCGCGATGTAGAGCGTGTAATATTTCTGGAACGCCTGCTCGGTGAACGGGGTGGCGGTGGGAACCTTGGTCGTGGTCGGCGTGAGTGTCGTAGTCAGTGTCGCCGTCACCGTCCCGCCCAGAGTGGGGGTCTGGGTCAGGGTGGGAGTCTGGGTGATGGTGGGGGACGGGGTGAGGGTCGGCCCGCCCACGGTCACGGTCGGGGTCAGGGTATGGGTGGATGTCGGCGTGAAGGTCAGGGTTTTGCTCGGCGAGGGCATCGCCGTGAGGGTCGCGGCCGGGATGTACCCCAGGATATCATCCACCGCGTCCTGGACCTCCGCGTCGGTCACCGTGATGCCGCGCAGTTCGGCTTCATGCCGCGCGATTTGCGTGTCGATCAGGAACTGCAGGGACGAATCGGCCAGCGCGATCTTGTCGGACAGGCTGCCGGCGATCACATCCGCCTGGGATTGCAGCGCGGCCGCCTCGGTCGGATCCAGCAAGGCCGAAGCGGACGCAATCAGGCGGTAGTACGACGCCACCAGCTGCACGCGCTGAAAACGGACTTCTTCCTGGACCTGCCCGATGGTGATGGTATTGCCGTAGACGACCGCCGCGGGCTGCTTGACCCGCAGGAAATACGTATTCAGATACCCGTACCCGATCACGCCGACAACCACCAGGATGATCGCCCCGGTAATCGCCAGCACCCAGCGGGTTTGCACCTGGTCGTGCCGCAAATGCCGGCGCTGTTTTCGGGTGAGGGTTGTGGGTGTTCTTTCAACTCGCGATGGCATAGCTACCTCCAAGGTTGCTTTCCGGCTCGGACGACGCACGACCAGCCGGATGGACTATCGCAAACGGCCGGGCCGCAATCACTCGTCGGCGAACGGCAACAGGGCCAGGTGCCTGGCCCGCTTGATCGCCACCGCCAGCGCGCGCTGATGGTGGGCGCAGGTTCCGGTCTGGCGCCGCGGGCGGATCTTCCCGCGCTCCATCACGAATTTACGCAGCATATCCCCCTGCTTGTAATCGATGATGGTGGCTTTTTCAATGCAGAACTGACAGACGCGCGGCTTGCGGATATAACTGCCGCGGCCGCGCCCGCCCCCCTCGGACCGGGTTTCCATCTCCGCGCCGGGAGCTTCTTCCAATCTATCCATTATGTCCTCCAGGGCGGCTTCCGCCGCCGACTGACTTCCTCCCGCGCGGGGCGCCGGAGGAAACGAATTCTATGTACGGGATCGATGCGGCGTGCTCGCGCTTCGCTCCGGGCTTAGAAGGGATATTCCTCGTCGACCGCCGGATAATTCAGCGCCACGGTGCTTTCGCGCTTCTCGCCCAGCTGGATCATCTCGCCCGCGACGATTTCCACCGCGGCGTGTTTTTTGCCTTCGGTATCTTCCCACCGGCGGCTTTGCAGCCGGCCTTCGATGTAAACCTGGGATCCCTTGCTGAGATGCTGTTTGCAGATCTCGGCCAGGTTCCCCCAGGCCACAACGGTGAACCACTCGGTCTCCTCGTGGCGTTCGCCGCTCGCGCTGCTCCAGGAGCGGTTGGTGGCCACGCTGAACGTGGTGACCGGTTTTCCGGACGAGGTGTAGCGCATCTCCGGATCCCGGCCCAGATACCCGATGATCATCACCTTGTTTAGGCTTCTCGACATCTTCCCGCTCCTGGTTCCGGCGGGATACCTCCGCCGAAAACCGCGACAATCGCATCAGCTCTCCGTACGGATAATGGAAAACCGCATGATCGATTCCGTAAGGCGCAGATTCCGTTCGAGCGTGGCCGGGATGACTCCGGGCAGGTCCGCATACAGGAAGGCATAATAGCCCTCGCGCTGTTTGCGGATGACGTACGCCAGACGCCGTTTGCCCCAGACATCCACCTTGGCGACGGTGCCGCCCGCCTCGGTGATCCAGCCTTTGATTTTAGTCAGCAGCTCGTCGAGGTTTTGCTGGTTGGTATCGGGAAGAACAATCAAGCCAACTTCATAGTTGCGCATGAGGAGAACCTCCTTTCCATGGGATTGCCCCCCTTGGCCGGGCGGGTACCCGGGTGGGGAGCGGAAACGCGGGACGGACCCGCGGCAACGGGCGGGAGTATATCGAAAAGGGAGTGGAATAGCAAGGTGGCGGGGAATCTACAAGATCAACCGTGAATTACAACCCTAAGGGTTCCGTAAGGTTCCACCAACCCTTAGGGTTCCGTAAGGTTCCACCAACCCTTAGGGTTCTGAAAGGTTCCATCAACCCTTAGGGTTCTGAAAGGTTCCACCAACCCTAAGGGTTCTGAAAGGTTCCATCAACCCTTAGGGTGGTAAATCGGTTAGGTCAGTTTCTTCACCTGATATAACTCACCGTCCTCAAATCCACGTTCGCGGTAATAATCGCGGGTGCCGACAGCGGAGATCACGGCCAGGGTGTGAAAGCCGGCCCCGCGCGCGATTTCCTCCGCCCGCGCCAGCAATTCGCTCCCCAAGCCGAAGTGCTGCGCGGCCCCGTCCTGGCTTTCCCCGATCGGCACGGTTTGCCCATAGATGTGGAGGTCGCGCACGATCGCCGCTCCCGCCAAATCCGGCATGCGCAGATCCGGGTGCGGGCCGCCGGGAAGCGAGAGCCGCAAATAGCCCGCGAGTTTATCCTCGGGGGCGATAAAGGATAGGAACCGCTCTGCGCCTCCGCCCGCTTCGTAGCTGATCTCGTCAAGCCGGAGTTCGTCCCGCGCCACCCTTCGCGCGCGCACCTCGCGGCAGCGGATGCAGCGGCAGCGGGTTCCGCGCGCGGCCATGAGACGCTGGGCATCCTCGCGCAGGTTGGATCGCGTATTGCCGGCCGCCACATGCCGCATGGGGATATCGCGCGCCAGACGGTTGACCCGGCAATACGGCGGGATGAGCGGTTTGATCGCCGCGATTAATTCGATCAGGTCGTCGTAGGAATACGGATGATATTCCCCGCGTTCGTAACAGGCATAAAGCAGGCTGCTCTTCACCAGGATGGTGGGGTAGATCTTCAATTCGTCCGGCCGCAGGTCCGGGTCGTCGAACAGCCGCGCGAAGTCTTCGCGGTCGCTTTGGGGCGTCGCCCCCAGCAGATTGGGCATCCAGTGCGCCTGGATCTTGAACCCGGCCGCGCGCATCAGGCGGAATGCGCGCCGGGCGTCCGCAACCGTGTGCCCCCGGCCGTTCAGCGCGAGGATCCGGTCGTCGAGGCTCTGCAAGCCGACCTGGATCTTGGTCACCCCCAGCCGGCGCAAATTGCGCAATTCCTCGGAGGTAATCATATCCGGCCGGGTTTCGACCACCAGGCCGACGCAGCGCCGCGCGGCGCGCTCATTCTTCCGCTGGGCTTCGGCAAGCGAGGCGGAATCCTCCCCGTTCAGCGCATCCAGCAAGCGCAGGACGAATTGCTCGCGGTACTCCTGCGGATAGGCGCTCCAGGTTCCGCCCAGGATCAGCAGCTCGACCTTGCCGGTCGGGTGCCCGACCGATTCAAGCGAGTCCAGGCGGCTGGCCGCCTGGCGAAACGGATCGAACGCATTTTGCGCGGCGCGCAACGCGCCCGGTTCGTCGGCGATATAGCTCTTCGGCATGCGCACATCATCCGGGCAGAAGAGGCACCCGCCCGGGCATGGGTACGGGCGGGTCAGCACGCTGACCGTCGCCACGCCCGAAAGCGTGCGCACCGGCTTCATCCTCAGGCGCTCCCAAAGCGCCGGATCCGCCGCCAGCTCGCCCGCGGCCGTCATCGCGCGGTACTCGGCGATCAGGAAATCCTTGCTCAGGTAGGCTCCGCGCGCCGGATGGCGGTGCAGCGCCGGACGCAGCTCCGCCCCGCCCGCCACCTCGAGGAGGATCGCGCGCGCCGCTGCCCGGCGTTCGGGATCGGAATAATCCCGCGCGCGCTTCCAGGCGTCCAGCCGGGCGCGCTCTTCTTCTGTATAATCTCCGGTTGTGAAATCAGACATCGCCCGCCGCCTCGTTGACCTCAATCGGGAATTCTATCAAACCCTCGCCGGGCCCTTCGCCGCCACGCGCGGGAGTGTCCAACCTGGCGCGCAGCGCCTGCTGGACCGGATTCCGCCGGACGTCGCGGTCGCCGATCTCGGCTGCGGGAACGGCAATGCGGCGAATTACCTCACCGACCGCGGTTTTCACGGCCGATATGCGGGCTTCGATCTCAGCACCGGGCTGCTCGAAATCGCCCGCGGTAAAGCCTATCCCTTCTTCGCAACCTTCCAGGCCGCGGATTTTCTCGAGGCAGGATGGGAAAACGCCATTTCCGAAGAATCCATGGATTATGTCTTCGCATTCGCCGTTCTCCACCATATTCCCGGTCATTCCGGACGGCTTGCCTTTCTTACCGCATGCCGGCGGCTGCTCATCCCCGATGGGATGCTTTTCTTCTCCAGCTGGCAATTCCTACGAAGTGAGAAGCTCCAGGAGCGGACCGTTGCCTGGTCCGAGGCCGGATTCAGTCAATCCGATCTTGACGACGGGGATTATTTACTGGATTGGCGGCATGAGGGGCGCGGGCTCCGGTATGTGCACGTGATCAGCGCGCAGGAACGGTCGAAGCTATCAAAACAGGCGGGATTTTCAGAAATCGAGTCCTTCGAATCCGACGGTAAGGAAGGGAACCTGGCGGATTACGCGGTGTGGGCCCCCGCCCATCCCTCCCCCGTCAAGAAAACCGCTTGACGGTGGAGGATTGCCGCGCAGAATCCTCCCCCGTTAGCGTTTTTGAATTTCCGCTAACGGCGGAGGAAAGAGGAGGGGGTTATTGCGTGGGTGTGGCGGTCGGGAACTGCGGCGTGACATCTTCGCCTCGCGACCAGGCGATCAGGTAAGGGTACGGATCCAATTCGCCGCGGCGGGTGAGCCAATCTTCCGGGAAGGTCGGATGCGAGATACCGAAGTGGAGGTGCGGCACGGTATTGGCTGCATTTCCGGATTTTCCCACCAAGCCGAGCCGCTGGCCCGCCTTCACGCGCACGCCGCGCTGGATCCCATCGGCGACTTCCGAGAGGTGCGAGCCATAGTAACGGATCCCGTCGTCGCCGATGATCGCGACGCTTAAGCCGCCCGCGACGGCCGGATCGTCCGAATCAAGATTCCATAGATCTCCGAGGGAAACAAAATCGACCGTTCCGGCGGTCGCCGCGACAAATTCCGTCCCAATCAACGCGTAGATATCGGTCGCCGGGTAGGCATGGCCGCCCGAGGCAAAATCGGCCGCCGACTGCGGTTGAACGGGGAAGACATATTTATGGGTATTCTCGGTGCGGGAAGGGGTATAGGTTGGGGTGATGGTTGGAGAGAGCGTGGCTGTGGGCGTGGGCGGATTTGTCTCTGTATTCGTGCGCGTGCGTGAAATGGCAAGGGTGGGCGAGTCGGCGGTGATCACCACGGGTGATGGAAGAGCATCCGTCGCCGCGATTATGCCTGGCGGCGCGTCCCCGCAAGCCGGGAGAAAAAATAATAACAGGACCGGCAGGTTCCAGATAATTTCTTTCTTGAACATAAATGTATTATGCCAATAAATCGGGCTGCTGCCTATTGAATAATGAAATCGGCCATGCACTCCAAAAAGCGGGCGGACTGCGGGAAAAAGCAGGTCAGCCCAACCGGGCAGCAGCTTCCTCTCATTCCTCGATCCCCTGATTCATCCGCCGGGGGAGAAATCTAACGAAGTAATTGGGGCGGAATTAAAAACGCAAAGCGCCGGAAGCGGCGCTCCATTTTCCCCCATGACAGGCATCCTCGGATTTCCCATTCGAACGGATTATTTAATTTCTTCGTCCGGATCGGATAAACTCGGCCCCTTCCGCGGAAACTGGCCGGTGGTGCCTGTCGGCCTCGGCTGCGTATTCCCGGTTCGGCCCAATTGGCCGGTGCCGGTGCGCGGAAACTGCCCCGTCCCGCCCTGCGAAGGCTGACCCGTACCGGTCCGTCCCAACTGCCCGGTACCAAGCCGCCCCAGCTGGCCGGTCCGGCCGATATTCTTCTCCTCGGCGGCAACTTCTTCCTCGACTTCC
>Ga0105104_10001708_pt1 | contig 16401 bp, 13 predicted proteins | sample PPLLaktember2015_3_FD_87034 | JGI IMG/M metagenome (GOLD analysis project Ga0105104, IMG submission 87034) | Freshwater sediment microbial communities from Prairie Pothole Lake near Jamestown, North Dakota, USA - PPLs Lake P7 Core (6) Depth... | ecosystem: Environmental > Aquatic > Freshwater >... | reverse complement strand
TGGCGTAGGTGGTCAATGAAAGCGTCCAGGTGTTGCCCGATGGCAACCGAATCGTCCACCAGGAGAGGTCGCGAGTGGCGCGCGACAGCCAGGGGCGCGTGCGCAGGGAGGTGGAGCGCGACGGCCAGGTGACATCGGTCTCGATCGCCGACCCGGTTGCCAAGGTGACCTACTCCCTGGACCCCGCCTCGAGAACGGCCTGGAAGACCCCGTACGGCGCAGCGAGCATCGTGATCTACGACAAGATTGCGTCTCGCCAGGTCGATCCCGCCGAGATCGAGATCCGGCGAAAGGTGGAGCAGGAACTGCAGCAGATGGGCCCGCCTCCGCCCCCGCCTCCGCCGCCTCCTCCCCCGCCCGTTCCCGAGGCCGAGCGGCGGCAGCGGGAGGTCGAAGCCGCCGCGGCCGCTGGCGTCGCCCACGGCACCCTCCAGGTGATGCGGGAACGCAATCCCGGCTGGGAAGAGAAGGTCGAGGATCTTGCACCCCGCCAGATCGAGGGCGTCCAGGCGGTGGGGAAGCGGACAACGCGGACGATTCCAGCCGGCGCAATCGGCAACGAGCGGCCGATCGTCATGGTGTCGGAGGAGTGGCGGTCGCCGGACCTGCAGGTGCTCGTGCTGACGACGACGTCGGATCCCCGGGTGGGTGAGTCGGCCTACAAGCTCTTGAACATCAACCGCACCGAGCCGGCGCAGTCGCTCTTCGAAGTTCCGTCCGACTTCACGGTGAAGGAAACCGGCGTGCGGCGGCTGCCGTCGGAGCGGTAGGGCAGGGATCGGGGATTAAGGAATCGGAGATCAGGCGGAGGGTGGAGGGCGGGGGGGCGGAAAAGCGGCTGTTCCTCGTCCCGCCCACCGCCTCGCGGCGTCCAGCCCGCCCACCACCTACCGCCAGCCGCCTTCATTTCGTGACCTTCTGCGTCTCGAGCACCACCCGGTGCGGCACCTGTTCGCCCTTCAGGATGCGCGCGGCAAGTTCCACCGCCTGCCGGCCGCCGGTCGGGTACACGAACGTGGCGTCGAGCTTCCCGTCCTTCACCGCCTGCCGGCCACGTCGAGGACGGGCAGCGCGTCGATCTCGATGCGTGGCTCGCGTGATGCCTGAATCCTGAATCCTGAATCCTGAATCCTGAATCCTGATTCCGATAGCCAGGGCATCGCGCGGGCGCCTCCCGATCCCCGATCCCTGAATGTCAAGACAGGCTCGTGAGCCGTGAGCCCCGGCCCATGAGCCTTCGTGATATTCTCCGCCGCGCAGGAGGCCTCGGCGTGAAACAGCCGGAGGGCCGGTGCGGCGCCAGTGATCGCCCTGGCCCGAAAACGTCACCGGCGAGAAGGGCCGCGGGGGCATGGCCACGGAGGGGACGGGCGACAGGTGCTCAAGCCCGACGGGCTCTACCGTTCCCAGCAGCGCTTCGGGATGTATCGCTGGCATATCATGGATCCCGTCCGGTTCGAGAGCGACCTGCGCGTGACGATCCAGGCCCTCGGGTGGCGAGGCGACGGCCGCTACCTGCCGTTGCAGGACGACATCGCGTCGGTGGCCTACTGGTACCAGGCGGAGCCCCACGCGGCGTTTCCGCGGCTGCCCGCGCGCGACGTGCTCGAGGTGAGATGACCGCGGGCGGGTAGTGGCAGGCCACTAGTCCCTTTGGCGATCCGATGTCCGATTCCTTGTTCGACGCGCTGCCTGTGGCGCTGATCCGGCTGGATGCCGGCGGGAGGGTGGTGCGGCTCAACGCTGCCGCCGCGCGCCTGCTCCGCCTGCCCGATCCGGCGCCCGGGGTCCCGCCTCTCTCCGGCCTGTCGTTCGCCGCGTCCGACGGCACGCCCTGCACGCTGATCCAGGTGGCCTCCGGCCTGCTGCGCCGTCCCGCCGGTACAACGGGCGCCGTGACCGCTCATAGCCCGGACGGGTTCTCCCTGCCGCTCGATGTGACGAGTTCGGCGGTGCCCGGCGGTCGCCGCGAGGTCGTCCTGGCGCTCCACGATGGCTCCGAGCGCCATCGCGCGGAGGCCTCGAGGCGGCAGGTCGAGGAACGGATGAACCGCACCGAGGAGATCGCGCAGCTGGGAAGCTGGGAACTGGATCTCCTCGAGAACCGGCTGAGCTGGTCCGACGGGGTCTACCGATTGTTCGGCTTGCATCCCCAGGAGTTCGGTGCGACGTACGAGGCGTTCCTCCAAGCCGTCCACCCGGACGACCGTGAGGCGGTGCACGAGGCGTACTCGGCGTCCATCAGGGACGGACTGGACTCGTACGACATCGAGCACCGGATCGTCCGCCGATCGGACGGTGCGGTTCGCGTCGTGCACGAGCGCTGCGAGCACACGCGGGACGCGTCGGGCCGCATCGTCCGCTCCGTCGGGATGGTCCACGACGTGACGGACCGGCGGCACTCGGAGGAGGCGCTGCAGGAGCGGACGGCGCGGCTGGCGCAGGCCGACCGCATCAAGGACGAGTTCCTCGCGACGCTCTCGCACGAGCTGCGCACGCCGCTGAGCACGATCCTCGTGTGGGCGCACCTGCTGGTGCACACGGAGCTGGACGAGGCGTCGAGGCGCCGCGCGCAGGAGGTGATCCTCTCGAGTGCCAGCGCGCAGAAGGAGATCATCGACGAGGTGCTCGACGTGTCGCGCATCATCAGCGGCAAGATGGCGCTGAGCGTCGGTGAGGTCGCGCTCGAGGTGGTGCTCGCAGCCGCCCTGGACGTGGTGCGCCCCGCCGCGGTGGCCAAGGGGCTGCGCCTCGAGGTGCACGCCGAGCCCAACCTCCTGGTGCTGGGGGACGCCGCGCGGTTGCAGCAGGTCCTCTGGAACCTGCTGGCCAACGCGGTCAAGTTCTCGGAGGAGGGCGGGGCGATCCACGTGGACGCGTCGAGGGAGGGTTCCTCCGTTCGCGTGGCCGTGGCCGACACGGGAATCGGGATCCTGCCGGACTTCCTGCCCCACGTCTTCGACCGGTTCGCGCAGCAGGACGCCTCGCCGGGACGTCAGTACGGCGGGCTGGGCCTCGGCCTGGCGATTGCCCGGCACCTGGTCGAGCTGCACGGCGGCACCATCGAAGCCGCTTCCCCGGGACCGGGGGCCGGCGCCACCTTCAGCGTGCTGCTGCCCGCACGCAGCCGGCGTACGAGGCGGGCGGACAGCAGCGAGAACGGCGTCGCGCCGGTCGATGCGTCGCTGCGCCTTGCGGGGACCCGCGTGCTTGTCGTCGATGACGAGGCGGATGCGCGGGAGGTGACGGGGACCGTGCTGCTGAGGGCGGGTGCGAGGGTGACGCTGGCGGCGAGCGCGGCCGAAGCCCTCGACCACCTGCGGGCGGGCGAGCACGATGTCATGGTCGCGGACATCGGCATGCCCGGGACCGACGGCCACGCGCTGATCGCGGCCGTTCGGGGTCTGGACGGGCCGGTGGCCCGCATTCCCGCGGTCGCGCTGAGCGCCTACACTCGGGACACCGACAGGCGGCAGGCCCTGGCCGCCGGCTTCGACCGCCACCTGGCGAAGCCGGCGACGCCCGCGGAGCTCGTGGACGCCGTCCTCAAACTTCCGCGGGTCAGAACCTGACGTCCTGAAACTGCCCGGGTCCTGACTCCTGCCCGATCAGCGGCGCTTGCGGCCGCGGATCTTGCGGCCGCGCGGTTTTCGGGGCGCGTCGGCCGCCGTTTCCGCCGTTTCAGCCGTCTCCGCCGGAACCGCAGCCTGTCCCTTCTTGCGAGCCCAGTACGCCTTCATGCGCTCGGCAGCCGCCTGCCGCGCCTCGGGTGACATGCGCCCCCCGCCGCCCTTGCGGACCTTTCTCGGGCGTCCAGGCTTTCGCGCCTCGACCCTCTCCTCGGCAACGTCCTTCAAACCCGGGAACATCCGCCGGATGGCCTTCATTTCTTCGTCGAGTTCACGCAGGCGCGCGAGCGCGCCCAGGCGAGCCAGCCGCAAGATTTCCTGCTCGGTCAATGTCTTTGCCACGTGTCGCCCTCCGAGGCCGATGCTATCACAGCCGTTCGGCCTGCCGGAGGAAGAACGGCGCCGCCAACAACCCGGCGCCGGCTTTGGGCGGGAGCGGGGGGCGGCAGGCGGAACGATTCAGCGTCGCGTGGCGCCTGATTCCTGACTCCTGATTCCCGATTCCTGCGTACAATGTGGCCGTCTTGCCCCCAGGGGTGGTCGCATGAAACTCGCCGATGCCGCCTGGCTGATGATTGCTGCCCTGTCGTTCGCGTTCCCCACGGCCGCTGTCTCCGATCCCCCGCCCCTCGACCTTCGCCGTCCGACCACCTCTGACCGTCCACCCTCCGCCCTCCGCCTCCCGCCTTCTGCTTCATTCTCTGGTCCCCTGCTCTCCCAGGCGCCCACGATTGCGGACGTTCTCGCCCGTGCGGCCGCGCGGGCGGCCGGCCTCGCCGATTCCACGCGGGTGGTCACCTGCGAGGAGCGCTACGTCCAGAAACTCTCGAAGCTGCGCGCGATCGTCGGCTACGAGGGCTCGGGGCCCGTGGGCTCCCGGAGCGACGTCACCCCGGCCAGCCTGGACAGCCGGGAGTGGATTGCGGAACTGGCGCTGCTCGGCACGCCGAGCAACGAGCCGTTCGGCTTTCCCTGGATGGAGTTCCGTGATGTCGTGTCGGTGAACAGCAAGCCCGTGGGTGGCGGCGTGTCGCGGCTGAAGGTCCTGCAGACCGACCCCTCGGACGCGGCCGGCCTGAAGGCCGTGGAGTACTCCGGCGAGGCCGGTCGGCACGTCTTCGGCCGGCTGGTGCGCGCCGTGGACCTGCCCCGCGCGGCCTTCGTGATCCTGCACGCGTCGAACCAGCCGCGGTTCGAGTTCAAGAAGGGCGGCGAGAAGGTCATCGGCGGCGTCCGGGCGTGGGAGATCAAGTTCAAGGAGAAGACGAAGCCGACGATGATCCGGGCGAGCGGCGGCAAGGACTCGATCAGCAGCGGCTCGTTCTGGGTCGATCCCGAGACGGGGAACGTGGTGATGAGCCTGCTCAAGAGCCCCGACTCGTCGGATTTCTACGACGAGCAGACGGTGACGTACCGGGAGGCGCCTGGCACGGGGCTCTGGCTGCCGGCGGAGCTGAGGGAACGCGTGGTGGACGACGAGGCGGGCTTCCGGGTGGAGGCGACTGCGACGTACACGAACTGGAAGGTCGTCCCGCGCGGCAAGAAGTGAACGCTTGAATTGTGTGCCGGGCGGGTTGGGCATATCTTGGAAAGTTCCATGTGGGATCCTCGGACGCACGCCGCAGCAGTCCGCGGCGGACCGGCCCGCCCGCGGAGGTAACGATCAAGGAGAACGGCTTCGACCCCTCACGCCTTGGTCCCGACGCGGCAGGAGAAAGGCAATCGGCCATGACACCCTGGCTCACGCGACTGTCGGAGATCGCCTACGTCCTGCTGCGCATCGTCGCGGGCCTGATGTTCGCGCAGCACGGAGCGCAAAAGCTGTTCGGAGTCCTGGGCGGCAAGGCCGTGCCGCTGTTCTCGCTCCTCGGCGCAGCCGGCGTCATCGAACTGCTGGCGGGGGTGCTGATCGCCCTCGGCGTGCTGACCGGCTGGATGGCCTTGCTGGCATCGGGGGAGATGGCGATGGCCTACTTCCGGAACCATGCGGGGCAGGGGTTCTGGCCGGTGGAGAACCGCGGCGAGCTCGCGGCGTTGTACTGCTTCGTCTTCCTCTACATCGCCTTGCGCGGAGGCGGGAAGTGGCGGCTGACGAAGAATTGAGAATGGAGAATGGAGAATGGAGAATTGAGAATGGAGAAGGGAGAAGGGAGAAGGGCGGAGGGCTCAAGGTCCGGGCTGGTGACAGACGGGCCCCGAGCCGGGACCTCGAGCCGTGAGTCCTTTCTTCCTACACGCCCTCCAGCGGGATCTTCCTGGCGTTCGCGGCCAGCCAGGCGTCGAAGTCCTGGAGCTCCGGGTTCAGGCGGCGCGCCAGCGCGATGTCGCGCGCCCCGACGAAGTCGGCGTTGAAGTCGCGCTTGAACTGGAACATGTTGCCCATGTCGTCCGCGCCCGGGAAGCCGAAACTCCGGTACACCTCCGGCGTCACGTCGTTGTAGCGGATCGCCCGCCCGAGCGCGCGTGACATCTTCTCCGCCAGCTGCACGCCGGTGAGATGCTCGCCGGCAATGCCGATCTCCTTGCCGATGAACTCCCGCCCGGCCTTGAAGACCCCCAGGGCGCACTTGCCAATGTCCTCGGCGGCAATCCCCGGCAGCTTCTTGTCCCCCATCGGGAGGGTCAGCGCCAGCACGCCGTCCGGGCCAGTTTTGGGCCCCGAGCCGAAGTAGATGAAGTTGTCCCAGTAGAACGAGGTGTTCAGCAGGGTGACAGGCAGGCCCGCGTCTACGAAGATCCTGTTGGCCTCACCCTTGCCGTCGAAGTGCGGAACCTTGTATTTGCCGTGGAGGGTGGGCATGCGGTTGTCGTCGAGCGGAATCCACCGCCGCGTGTCCTCGAGCGTGGACCAGATGACGTGCTGCACGCCGGCCGCCTTGGCGGCCTCGGCCATGTTCCGCGCCTCCGCGACCTCCTTTTCGGCCGAGAAGTGGTTCCAGAAAAATGTGACGCAGAAGACGCCGTAGGCGCCCGAGAACGCGCGCTTCAGGCTCTCCACGTCGTCCACGTCGCCTGCCACCACCTCGGCGCCCATCTGGGCCAGCTCTTTCGCCTTCGGCGCGCTGACGTCGCGCGTGATCGCGCGCGCCGCAACCTCGCCGCTCTTGTCGTTCAGGATCGCGCGCGCGAGCCCGCCGCCCTGCGCGCCGGTTGCACCAACCACTACAATCACTTTCCTGGGGGACATCGAGCCTCCTTCCCGGCGCCGGCCCGGGAGAGCGCGGGCCACCGCCGCGCGACGCGTCGCTCGCCCGGCAGCTCCCGCAGTGCTAAAGGTCTATTCCCCGATTATGCCTGATCGGCGAGGGGCGTCGGGGTACATTTCCCTGCCGGGACGAGGGAACGGTCTCCCGACTCTTGGGTGAGGCTATTCGGCCCGCAGCGTGATCATCGGATCCACGCGGGTGGCCCGCCGCGCCGGGATGAGCATCGCCACCACCGACACGGCTACGACGAGGGCGATGACGCTCCCGTAGGCAATCGGGTCCAGGGCGGAGACGCCGTACAGGATGTTCCCGATGGCCTCGCGCGCGACCATGCCCAGCGTCACCGACAGCGCCAGGCCCAGGAGCAGGCCGACGGCCAGCGGGCGGCCGCCCTGCACCAGCACCTGCCGGAGAATGCGGCGGGTGTCGGCGCCAAGCGCCATGCGCACGCCGAACTCCTGCGTCTGCTGGCTCACCGCAAACGCCACCACCCCGTAGATGCCGACGGCGGCCAGCAGCATCGCGATTCCGCCGAACACCGTGAACATCGTGGCCAGGATCCGGCTGCCGGCCAGGCTGGCGTCGATGTGCGCCTTCGGCGTGCCGACGAAGTACAGCGGCAGGTTGGCGTCTACCTTGGTCACCTCGCGCCGCAGCGTGTTCACGAGCGACTCCGGCGGAACGCCCGGCCGCGGCCTCACGATGACCGTCGCGAACTGGTTGGCGACCGGCTCCGGCGGCGCGGCGCCGAAGGGGAGGGAGTAGAACGGGACGTAGAACCCGGTCTCGTCCACGTTCGGGTTGTTGAACGGCCCCAGCATCCTCACGGTGGCCACGACGCCCACGATCGTCCGCCAGGGGCCGTACGGCGACGTGCCGTCACCCGTCCGGAACCTCCGGCCCAGGGCGCTCTCGCGGCCGAAGTGCTTGGCCGCGAACGCGCTGTTGACGATGGCCACCGGCCGCTTCGTGTCGAGGTCGTCGTCGTCGAACAAACGCCCCTCGACCCGTTTCTGGCCGAGCACGCCGAAGAAGCCGGGCGACACTTGCTCGAAGTTCGCGTTCGGCCGGTCGCGCTTCTCCCGGTAGGTCCGTCCCTCGATCTCGATCGGCCCCGAGCCCGAAAAGACCATGCGCATGCGGCTGGTCAGCGCCACGGCCTCGAACTCCGGGTGTGCGCGCAGCTGCGCCAGCAGCCTGTCGTAGAAGATCCGGCGGTCGCCGGGCGTCGGGTAGTCGCCCTCCATCAGCCCCATGCGGGCCGTGAGAATCCGGTCCGTCGGGTACCCGAAGTCGATGCGCTGCTGATGGAGGATCGACCGAACCTGCAGCAGCGACCCGATCAGGAGGACGCATGTCACCACCACCTGCGCGACCACCAGGCCGCGGGTCGCGACCTTCACCGCCCGGCTGCTCGTGCCCCGGCCGCCCTCACGCAGCACCGTCACGACGTTGGCGCGCGCCGCCATCCACGCCGGCAGGAGCCCCGATACCAGCGCGGCGAGGACGGCGGCGAGAACGGTGACGGCGAGCGCGGTGCGGTCGATCGTCACCACCATCCAGGCCGGCGGGCCGTTCTCCATGTTGTGAATGGTCGCCGACAGCCAGTCCACCGACAGGTAGGCAAGGCCAATGCCCAGCACGGCGCCCAGGCCGGCCAGGATCACGCTCTCGGTGAGCATCTGGCGGACCAGGCGGCCGCCGGTCGCGCCGAGGGCCGATCGGACCGCCAGTTCCCTCGCGCGCAGCGTGGCCCGCGCGAACTGCATGTTCATCACGTTCACGCACGCGATGAGCAGGAGGCCCGCGCAGAAGGCGAGCATGGTCAGGAGCGTGCCGCGCAGGACGGGATCCGAGAAGGTGTCGAGAAGGGGCTCCACCCGCGCCGTGTTGAACGCCTTGTTCGTGTCCGGGTACGCCGCGGCAAATCGCCTGGCGATGGCCGTGAACTCGGCCTCGGCGCTCTCCAGGCTGACGCCGGGTTTCAGCAGTCCCACCACCCGCGGGTTGTTGCCCTGCGGGTCGTTTCGAGGCTTCACCGGGAACTCGCTGTAGAGCGGGATCCACAGCTCTTCGCGCTGAGGGAAGACGAACCCCTGCGGCATGATGCCGATGATCGTGGCTGGCTTGCCGTTCAGCTGCACGCCCTTCCCGACGACTTCCGCCCCGCCGAACTCTCGCTGCCACAGGCCGTAGCCGATGACCGCCACCTTCTCCGCGCCCGGCCGGTTGTCCGCCTCCGTGAAGTCGCGGCCGCGCATCGGCTGCACGCCCAGGATCCGGAAGAAGTCTGCGGTGGTGTAGGCCCCCGTGAAGCGCCGCGGCTGCCCGTCGATGGTCATGTTCACGGTGGACCCGTCGAGCAGGGCGACCATCCGCTCGAACGACTTCTGCTCGGGCAGGAACTCCTCGAAGTCCATCGAGAACAGCTGGCGGTTCACCCCGAACGCCGTTGCCGTCGAAGGATCGACGAAGCTGACGTCCACCAGCCGGTCCGCGGTGGGGAACGAGAAGCCGCGCAGCATCACGGCGTTGATCAGGCTGAACTGCGTGGTGACCGCCGCAATGCCCACGGCCAGCACCAGGACGGCAAGGCCCGCCACCAGCCGTTCCTTGAACAGCAGGCGAAACCCGATTCGAACGTCCTGCACGAGGGTTTCAGGAGTGCTCATCGGTCCTTCCTGTCGTGAAATTCCCGAGCCGGGTCGTGAGGTCGCGCGCGATGGGGTCCCTTGAAGAGGAGGACGGAGAAGGCCGGCCGGAGGTTCGATTTGCCCAACCGGGGACGGGCAGCGGCTCCCCACCGGCCCAGCTTGCGCCCGTTGCCAACCCGCGCTAGAGTCCTCTGAGCGACCAGATAACCTCTTGCGTATAAACCTGTTACGAGAGCCAACAGAGGCGTGCGGGTGAACTGTGCCCTTCAGCACCGACCTGGTTCTTCGTGTCGGTACTCCGCCGAGCAGGCTTCGCCGTTACCTGTTCGCCTTTGCTGTCGTGAGCGCCACCACACTGGCGCGCCTGGCCCTCGACCCCCTCGTCCAGGACCAGATTCCCCATCTGCCCTACCTGGCGTCCGCGGTCATCGTCTCCTGGTTCTGCGGCGTCGAGACCGGGATCGTGAGCGTGGTGATCGCCGCGTTCGTCGCGAACTACCTGTTCGTGCAGCCCCGCTACGAGATCTTCCTTCATCCCCAGGACCGCATCGCCATGACCGTCGTCTCTCTCGTCGCCTCGGGCCTGGTGCTGCTTGTGGCGAGCTGGCGGCGGACGGAGGTGGCGCTGCGGCAGCGTGCGGAGGAGCTGCAAATCCTCCTCGACACCGTTCCCGCCGCCGTCTTCGTGACGCGCGACCGGGATGCGCGCCGCATGGAAGGCAATCGGTTCGCCGCGGAGTACGTGCGCTTGCCGGTGGGGTCCAACCTATCGCTGACGGCGCCGCCCGATGAACGGCCGACAACCTTCCGCGTGGTCAGGGACGGCCGCGACCTGTCGGGCGACGAGCTGCCCGTCCAGCAGGCGATGGCCGGGGGCGTCGAGATTCACGACAACGAGTTCGACTTCGCCTACGCGGACGGGAGCACGCGGACGCTGTTTGGCAACGCCACGCCGCTGCGGGACCAGCAGGGTAACGTGCGCGGGTCGATTGGCGTGTTCATGGACGTGACGGAGCGGAGGAGGATGGAGTCCCGGCTTCGCGAACAGGCCGAGGAGCTGGAGCGCGTGAACCGGGTCAAGGACGAGTTCCTGGCAACCCTCGGACACGAGCTCCGTACGCCGTTGAACGCGATCGTTGGGTGGTCGAGCCTGTTGTTGAAGGGGCAGCTGACGGGACAGGCCGTTCAACGCGCGCACGAGGCCATCGCGCGGAACGCCGAATCCCAATGCACCTTGATCGAGGACGTGCTCGACGTGTCCCGCATCGTCGGCGGAAGGGTCCGGCTGGAGACCCGGCTGACGGACGTCACGAGCGCGGTCAACGCGGCGATCGAGTCGGTTCGTCCCTATGCGGACGAGAGGAGAATCACGATCAGGACGGCGTTCCGGGACGGCCCCGCGACCGTCATGGGGGATCCCTCCCGGCTTCAGCAGGTGTTCCTGAACCTGCTCACCAACGCCGTGAAGTTCACGGGCACCGGAGGGTTGGTCAGGGTGAGCACGGATCGAGTGGGTGCCGAAGTGACGGTGCAGGTCGAGGACGACGGCGTCGGGATCCCGACCCACCTCCTGTCACACATTTTCGAGCGCTTTCGCCAGGCGGACAGCTCGGCCACTCGGAAGCACACCGGCCTGGGACTTGGCCTCGCCATCGTCCGTCACCTCGTGGAGCTGCACGGCGGTACGGTGGTGGCGGACAGCGCCGGGGAAGGCCAGGGGGCGACGTTCACAGTGCGGCTGCCGTTTCAATCGCTGGAGCACGCGCAACGTCGCGCCGAGGACCCGCACCGCGGCGCGGCATCCAACCGGCTGTGGATCGATTCGCTTGCAGCCATCTCCACTCGGGCGAGGAGCCTGCGCGGGATCCGCGTGATGGTGGTGGACGACGAGCCGGACGCTCGCGAGCTGGCGTCCGCGGTGCTGGAGCAGGTGGGAGCCAGCGTGGAGGTGGCGGCCTCCGGAAAGGAGGCGCTCGCCAGGCTGAAGGACGTCAACCCGGACGTCTTCCTGATCGACATCGCGATGCCGGAGATGGATGGGCTCGCGTTGATTCGCGAGATCCGCGGCAGTCGTAGCCGGGTCGGGCGCGCCCCCGCCATCGCGGGCACCGCCTACGCGCGCGAGGAAGACCGCCGCCGGGCGCTGGGCAGCGGGTTCCAGCTGCACCTGTCAAAGCCCGTGCAGCCGGAGGCGCTCGTCGAAGCAGTGGCATCGGTTTGGGAGCGGGCCGCGGCCGGCGGCTCCGTGTGAGGAGGCCAGGGCCAGCCCGCTTCGCCTTGCTGTTCGATCGAATGATCGTCACTTGGCGATCGCCATCTTGCCTCAGCGCAGCGACGCCTTGGTGAAGAGGTGATCGGGGATTGAGGCGTTGAACTCGATGGCCTCCAGAACGAACTCCGTTCCTTGCCCCTCCTTGAGCGCGTCCTTGAAGACGACCCTGGTCGAGACCCACCGGTCCTTGATCCGCTCCACGCGTTGCACCTCGGTCGTCTTCAAGAGCTTGCCGCTCTTCGCGAAGCGCTCCTCGCGCAGCACCACCTCGCGCTCCTTGTCCACCCAGATCTTGCGCCTGTGGTAGGCGACCTCCTCGCGGCGCGACGTGAGCTCGAGGACCCAGCACGGCCGGTCACCGACCTTCGCCTCCCCGATCACGTCGGCCCGGTAGAGGGCGACGAGGCGCTGGTCTTCCATTACGTCCTCGTAGGACAGGTCTGAGCCCATCACCGGCTGCCGCAGCATGTGCCCCGAGATGAGAATCGTCCGATCCGACGAGGGCGTGTAGGTCCAGAGCTGGTCGTCGAGCTTGAGCATCTTCGTGCCCTTTTCGCGCGGCGGGTCGAGATACTCCGTGAACGACTTGGTCCGGCCCTCGATCCACGACTTCGAACGCACGCTGCGCGAGCCGCGCCGGGCGTGGATGGTCATCTGGCTCGTCGTGACCTTGTTGTCCGACCCGATGTTCTCGTCCACGCGGCGGAGGATGGCCTCGCCGTCGGGCGCCTGCGCGAGAGCAGCCGCCAGGCCGGCGGCGGACAGGACGGCGGCCATCGCCGTCACGCGGGATCGGACGGGGAGTGTCATGCCTCGAACTCCTTCGCGAGCGTGGACGTCTGGCGCCTGTAGATGCCGATGCCGGACACGGCCTTCCCGAGGAAGGTGGCGGCCAGCCCCGGCACGAACCCGATCACGAAGCTCACGGGTGTCACCCTCGCCCGCAGCACGTCGGTGACGATGATGGACGCGTTCCTGAGCATCGACCCGAGGTTGAAGCCCTTCTCCTGGAGGTAGTACGACACTCCGAGCCCGAGGGCGGTGCCCACGATGGAGCCGACGAGCCCGATGAGGATTCCCTCGGCGATCAGCGAGCGATAGAGCCGTCCGTGGTCCTCGCCGAGGGCCAGGCGGATGCCGAACTCCCCGTAGCGCCGCAGGCTCGACATCAGCCCCGCGTTCCACAGGACGATCGACATGACCAGGATGAAGGCGAGGAGCAGGAGCGAGTAGATCTGAGTGGCGAAGTCGAGCGTCTGCGCCAGGCTGCTCTGCTGGTGGAGGGAGACCATCTCGGGGGCGAATTCGTCTTTGTCGGCGGCATGCCGGCGGTTGAACGCGGCGGCAACACCTGCCGCCTGTTCCCTCCGGTAGATGGAGTCGCGGAAGAAGCCCAGGATCTCACCGGTGCCGTCCTCCATGTCGAGCGCGGTCCGGACGTCGCGGATGTCGGCGACGATCGCGCCGCGGTCCATCGCGGTGACGCCGAACCTGATCGTGCCCGACACGACGAAGTTGTGCACGACCAGGCTGCCGTACATCGTCGCCCCGATGAACGTCGCCGTCGCGCCGGGGCCGATGCCGAGCCGGGTGGCGAACCCGTCGCTGAGCAGGATCTCTCGCGGATGCTCCGGGAGGCGCCCACGAACCACGGCCCTGTCCAGATTCAGGAGGCCGCGCTCCGGGCTTCCGGGCGCCAGGTCCACGGCCAGACCGGCCGCGGGCCCTTGCACCCGGGTCTCCCCATTCTCGTCGGGGATGTCGATGAGCCCGCCGAACTTGATCCGCGGCGTCCAGACGAGGTCCGGGTGATCGCGGGCGAGCTCGGCGAGGAGCGAGCCGGAGCCCGCCAGGGCCAGGTCGTTCGGGGCCTGGTCGGCTTCCCGCGCATACGCGCGCGACATGACCTTGACGTGGCCCGTCGAGAACCGCGCGCCTGATTCGATCATCGAGGAGATGGCGCCGTTGATCCAGCTGAAGCCGATCACCGTGAGCATCGATCCCAGGACGACCGTGGTGAACGGCAGCAGGCTCCGGGAGCGATCGCGCAGCAGCCCCTTGAGGAGGAAGCGGATCACGTCATCCTCCCCCTCAAGGCATCGGTCGGCTTGAGCCTCGCGATCTTCCTGGTCGGGAGGAACGCCACGAAGGTCGTGACCAGCAGGACCAGGAGCGTGGTCCCGGCAACCAGCCCCACGCCATAGGCCGGGAAGATGCGCTCGCCGATTGGGAAACCGTAGCTGTCGGTCTCGGCCGGCAGGGCCCACCCGGTCCGCGCCATCCACGAGAGGAGCGGGATGCCGTAGACCGCCGCGACCAGGGCGGCGAGGACGCCATTGAGCATCCCCTCAAAGGTGAACAGACCAATCACCTTCCCGCGGGTGAAGCCGAGGGCCATGAGCGTGCCCATCTCGCGGCGGCGGTGGAAGATGGCCAGGACCTGCGTATCGAAGATGGCCAGCATCGCCAGCGCCAGGAAGATCGCGTACAGGATCGACCCGCTGAAAGACTTCGTTTCGACCATGGCCCGGAGGTCGGCCAGGAAATCGTCCTGGTCCCGGAACACCCAGCCGCCGGCAGCCGCCTGGTCGGGCGGGGCAGCGACCTTCGCCAAGACGACGAACGTCGCCTCGCCGGGGAGCCCGGTCATCTCGCGAAGGCGGGCGAGCGGGACCCAGACCTGTCCCTGGTCGATCGACTGGACCGACGTGTTCATCACCTGGACGACGACTGCGTCGCGCGCGTCGAACGTGCCGCGGGCATCGCGCCACTGGAGGGTGACCCGATCCCCGGCCTTGAGCCCGCTCAACATCGCCATTCGCTGGCCGATCAGGGCCGGGACCTCGTCGTCGCTGGATCCGGCGGACAGGAACGACGTCGGGATGTTGAGGATGGACTGGCCCGGGTCGATGCCCTTCACCTGCACCGCAATCAGTCGGCCCTGGGGGTAGATGGTGCCCTGGACCACGAGGACCGGGGCCGCCTTCCCAGCCGCCGCCAGCGACTCGAGCGCGGGCGGGACGGGGCCGTGGGCGTCGGCAAGCGTGAGCGGATCGAAGGGGTCGTAGGCCGGGTGCTGTACGTGGCCGCCGGCCACCTCCGACGCGATCATCGCTTCCTCCGCCTGCTGGTCCATCCCCCGTATCAGGCCCTGGCTGAAGATGATCAGGACGAAGGAGAGCGACAGGACGAAGACGTTGAGCCACGTCCGCAGGCCGGCCCCGAGCAGGTTCTTCAACGCGAGCTTCGGGATGATCACCGCTCCGCTCCCGGGCGGCCGACGCCCATGCCGCCGCCAACCTGCGTTTCGTCCGAGTCCACGCGCCCGTCGACGAGCGTGATCGTGCGCCGCAGATACTGCATGACCTTGAAGTCGTGGGTCGCGAAGATGAACGTCGTCCCCAGCTCGCGGTTCAGTCGCTCCATCGTCTGCAGGATGTTGTGCGAATTCTTGGCGTCCAGGTTTGCCGTTGACTCGTCGGCCAGGATGATGTCCGGTTCCTTCACGATGGCTCGCGCGATGGCCACTCGCTGGCTCTGGCCGCCGGACAGTTGTGAGGGCTTGGACCTGGCTCTGTCGGCCAGGTGGACCCAGTCGAGGGCGTCCATGACCTTGCGTCGCCGCTGCGCCGGCGGCAGGCCGAGCAGCAGCAGCGCGAACTCGACGTTCTCGTAAACGGTGTAGACGGGCAGGAGGTTGAAGGTCTGAAAGACGAAGCCGATGTGGCGGTTACGAAGCCGGGCGGCCTCCTTGTGCGTCAGGGTCTCGATCGCCTGGCCCATCACCACGGCGCTGCCCTCCGACGGGGCATCGAGCGAGCCGATGATGTTGAGCAGCGTTGTCTTGCCCGAGCCGCTGGGACCGACCAGGCCGGCGAACTCGCCCTTCGCGATGTCCAGGGTGACGCCGTCAAGGGCCGCGATCTGGTGCAGGCCCATGCGATAGGTCTTCTTCAGGTCCCTGGTGTAGATGAATGGCGCGTCCGTCATGGCTGTCTCATGGTCCGTCCTAGAAATGATAGGTCAGGAGCAGCTGGATGCCGGTGCCCGCGTAGGATGCCGACCCCGGCTGGCCGGGGAACGCCAGGAACGCGCCGGGGTTCGAGAAGACCACGGCGTTGAACGAGAACGTGTCGTAGGTCCGGCGCCAGGTGACGAACCGGTGCACCTGGTCGTTCTCCCAGTCGTAGTAGAGGATCCCGGTCAGCTCGTCGAGGAGGCCGAGCGGGTAGCGGACGAGCAGGGCCGAGAGGTTCAGGGAGTCGCCGCCGCCGAACGCCCGGGCGCTGGACTGGAAGCGGAACTGCTCCGCGACGGCCGTCAGGCCCTTGCCGAGCGCGAACGTGTAGTCCAGGCCGGCGTTGAGGGTCAACTGGTACGGCCGGGGAAGCCGCGTCGTCTTCTGGTGGACAAGGGCGCCCTCGAGCCAGAAACCGACGCCGAGGTCCCACTTGCCATCGATTCCGAGCCGGTCCTCTGGGACGGGCGCGACGTCGGGTTTGGCCGGGGCGGGCACCCCGGGTACGAGCGCGTCGATCGCCGCTTTGCGGTGGTGAAATGCGGCGGCCAGCTCACCGGTGAAGAGCGGGATCTGCACGCGGCCGCCGAACTCCGGGCTCCGGTCGTCGGGCGGAACCAGG
>Ga0105104_10001706_pt1 | contig 16404 bp, 14 predicted proteins | sample PPLLaktember2015_3_FD_87034 | JGI IMG/M metagenome (GOLD analysis project Ga0105104, IMG submission 87034) | Freshwater sediment microbial communities from Prairie Pothole Lake near Jamestown, North Dakota, USA - PPLs Lake P7 Core (6) Depth... | ecosystem: Environmental > Aquatic > Freshwater >... | reverse complement strand
GCAAGTTATAACGGTAAATCCATTTCAGCCGATAAGCCAGTGCTTTCATCAGCGCTGCCAAATGGCGAACGGGTACAGGTGATTATTCCTCCTGCCTGCGAGCCTAATACCGTTTCTATCACTATTCGTAAGCCAAGCATGATAGACAAAACTCTTGATGAATTGGATACAGAAGGTGCATTTTTAGAAGTAGCACATTTGGATTCTGGATTGAAGCCTTTTGAGCATGATTTATTGTCTTTAAAAGGTGAAGGGAAAATCAAAGAGTTTTTGGATGTTGCCGTACGCTTCCATAGGAATATTCTAATTGTAGGCAAAACAGGTTCAGGTAAAACGACGATTACCAAAAGCCTGACCCGTAGCATACCAATAGAAGAAAGATTGATAACAATCGAGGACGTACATGAGCTCTTTTTAAACCAACACCCTAATAAAGTGCATTTGTTTTATGCGCGAGAGGATGAAGGGGGGGCCAAAGTTACACCTAAACAGGCATTAGCTTCTTGTTTGCGTATGAAACCGGATCGAATTTTACTGGCCGAATTACGGGGTGATGAAGCCTGGGAGTTTATTAAATCCGTTAACACAGGTCACCCTGGTTCAATTTCTACCATGCATGCTAATGGAGCCTTTGAGGCGTTTGAACAATTAACAGCACTAATTAAAGATAGTCGAACGGGCGCTCATTTAGATACCAATTATATTAAAAATCGTTTATACACTACTCTGGATATCATACTTTTTTATCATAAACGTAAACTGCGTGAGCTTTATTACGACCCTGAATATAAACGTAAACAAATGAATGAGGGGCAACAAGGTGTAAACAATGATTCAGGAGGTTACTCACAAGGTAGTCTGAAAGGTTCTTTAACCGACCGTATTGTGCAACATTTTAATGGCGGCAGACGTCAATCTGACCGTGTCGCCGAATGAATGCTAAGGAGTTATTACATACTACTTTTGGCAAGCTAACGTTAATTGTATTAGCGCTAATTTTGCTTGCTTTATGGTTATTTCTGGCCGGTGCTGTGTTGCTCATTGCTTTTAATAAAGACCCAAACGATGCAACAATCCTAACGTTATATCAATATTGGTACTATTACAGGGATAATGCCGTAGTTCTTGATTGGATATATAAATCTAGTGGCATAGCGCTAGCGATTATAGCGATTCCTTTGTTGGCAATATTTCTTTCACCAAGTAAAAAAAAGTTATTTGGAGAAGCCCGCTTTGCGAAGCGTATTGATATTCAAAAAGCTGGTTTACTAGGCGATAATGGCATTATTGTAGGCCGACTGGGTTCTCGGTATTTAATGTTTGGTGGCCAACAGCATGCGATCATTTCCGCACCTACAAGAAGCGGTAAAGGTGTTGGCATTGTAATTCCAAACTTGTTGAACTGGCCCGAAAGTGTTGTTGTACTTGATATTAAGCAGGAAAACTGGGATATCACCAGCGGCTATAGACAAAAGCACGGCCAGGAATGTTTTTTGTTTAATCCAGCGGCAACTGATTATCGAACTCATCGTTACAATCCACTAGCCTATATCAATGCAGATCCCAATTTTCGCATTGATGATGTGCAAAAAATCGCCAATATGCTGTTTCCTGATGTTCAAGGTACGGATGTTATTTGGACGGCTACTCCGCGTGGGTTGTTTTTAGGCATTGTTCTATATCTTGCTGAAACTCCAGGGTTGCCGGTGACCCTTGGGCAGGTAGTAAGAGAAACGCTGAAAGATGGGGACGGTTCACAATATTTTGCGCGCTTAATCAATGATAGGGTGGCGGCAGGAAATCCGCTTTCAAATGCTTGTGTACGTGCACTGAATAGCTATATATCAATTTCTGCTGAGAATACGCGTGCCGGGATTATGACCTCGTTCCGTTCTCGTCTTGAACTCTGGATGAATCCCCTAGTAGACGCTGCTACCAGTGCCAATGATTTTGATTTGCGGGATATACGAAAAAAACGTATGTCTGTTTACCTGGGCGTTACGCCTGATAACCTGGAACGTATGGCACCGCTTTTAAACCTTTTTTTTCAGCAGCTGATAGATTTAAATACGCGCGAACTTCCAAATCAGAACAAACAACTCAAGCATAGTTGTTTACTACTTATGGATGAATTTACAGCAATTGGGAAAATTGGCATATTGTCCAAAGGCATCAGTTATATTGCGGGCTATGGTTTACGTATGTTGCCTATTATTCAAAGCCCTTCACAATTGGTGGATGTATATGGGGCAGATACTGCACAAACTTTCACGACCAACCATGCTTTAAATATCATTTTTCCGCCTAAAGCCTCTGAAACACAAACTGCTAAAGATATTTCTGAATGGCTCGGTTACGAAACAGTCAAGTCTGTTTCCAGATCCAGATCAAATAGACTATTGAAAAAAGATAATGATTCTAATAGCACATCAGAACAACAGCGTGCTTTGATGCTGCCGCAGGAAATCACCAGTCTAGGGCTGAACCGTGAGTTAATCATTATGGAAAATGTCCCGCCGATTCTCGCTGATAAGGTTGTTTATTTCAAAGATGCGGTATTTGTTGATCGCCTCAAGAAAATTTCAAAATCTCTGCGTAAATTAGGAGGTAAATTACCTACGCAACAACAAATGGATGAGTCGGTCGGGCTGGGTGAGCTTGCAGCTAGAGTGCCATTCATTGATATTGATACTCACCATAAAGAAATAGGTGGGGATGTTGCAATTACCGTTACTGCCCCTCCTAAAGGCGGTGTAACTACAATCAAAAGACCCGTGACTGCTGAGGATATCTCAAATTTAGGAAATCTTAAACTGGAAGATTTTGCAGTGGATTTTTCGTCTGTTAAAAAGCCGCCGCCCGGTGAAATGGATGAGGCTGCATTAAAAGCCTATGCCGATGATCTATGCCGGGCAATGGGAATGCAAGTGTAGTTAATCTATGAACAGCGCTGACGAAAATTCTGTCAGAAATACAAAAGATGCAACGGGCTATCGATTGCGCGTGATTAAAATTTACCCCTTAGATGGTAAGCCGGTAACGAATAGTCAGTTATGGATTGCGGTTGCACAGGTACATAATGAGTTAACTAAAAGACTATTTTTAAGAGATGGTCAGCAACACCGTTTAATATCTAAAACTTCTGCTTTCAGTTTACTTTCAGACGCTAACAAGAAAGATTTATCAGCCATTTTAAAAGCCACTTCTAACAAGGGAGGCTTATTCCCGTCAAATCTCGTTAATGTTATCGAGAATATTCAAAATCACACCTTAAACAGTCAAGGTCAATCTTTCATATCAAAACCCAGCGGCCAATATAGTGGCTGTATGGATGTTATTCATGTCAGTAATTCACAGGCAGATGCGTCGCAATCATTAAGTGCTACATCAAATAATCCAATCGACATTGCAGCTCTGGTACAAATGGCCCAGTTGAAAAGTTGGGGTTCAATCAAGGTTTCTGGTTCTGAGTTTTTTCGCAGGCAAGTATGGTTGGAAGCTGCATCAAGGGGAATGTACATCGAAGGTTATGCTTATACTGAGGAAGATAGGCAGACATTATTCATGCTTGTTCCTCAGTCAGTTCAAGAGCATATTAGACCAGAATATAGACCTGTAAATACGCAAAATAAACGTTTATTAAAGTCTGTTGCCATCATTGAGTCTAAGTCAAAAAACATAAAAAAACAAAACAATGTAGATAGTGACAATCAAAGAGAATTAGATATATTGGATTTGTCAGAGCAGGAACTAACTTATCTACTTATGCGCGTTCATCAAATTGCTCTTGATGATCAAAATGACGTCATGCCAGGTGATGAGCCGCCGCCTCATCGCGATAATGTTTTTCAATTTCCTACGGATGTAAATGTGCCATCCGCTATTTTTAACGATCAACTCCAATTTGGCTACGTAATACTCGGCGATGAAGTTGAATTGCCATGATGATTGTTAACAGCTTAAAAGTTGTTAAGTGAATAGTCGATGTTAGGTCAAAAAATCTTTAATGAGGAGAATAAGGCACATTTAGACGATCGGACACGAAATTCTGAAATGAATTTGATGGGCGGTAGCTGATTTTATACAAAATAATACAAATGTAATCAATAGGTTATTGGTGCGCTTTAATCTGTTGTAGTAATTCCACTACACATGAGTGAATTACCAACCTATCGATAGGCGAAAAACTAACATAAATCATTGTTTTAATAGACAATTTTATGTATGGCACACACTTTGCTCACACTTGATTACAAGCATATTAAATAATAGAAAACATAAAGAGAATTGAGTGGTAGCTGCAAATTAGCTCAATGAATTTGGGAGAAAGTTATGGCAGATTTAGAATTAGATAAACGTATTGAAGCAGTGCAAAAAGAACTTGAGCAATTAAAAGCACAGGCTGCTAAGCAAGCGTCGAGAGATGCCGCAAACACAGATGAATTGGAGAAGCCGCCTGTAATCGATATACGACCTATATCTCAAAATCAAGATAGTCAGCCTGCCGATAACGCACAAAAAGAATTACAAGCGTTAGCCGCAATAAAAGATGAAGCCGAAAGGGCTGAAGCTATTAGGCAAAAAGCCAGTTTAATTACTAAACAAACTGACATTCCAATTGAACAGACAATGGCAGGATTATCCAATAAAGTGGATGCTTTGATTGCCGCACACGCTCAACTCCCATCAACTTACGTAAGTAATTTTATGCCTAAAGGCGGACAAGCTACTGTGAGCACAGGGGCTGACAAAGATGGTTTGACCGGCGGTGGCGCTACTCTGCAAACGCCAAGCCTTGAGACAGAAGTGGGTTCATTTGCTGCATTTGCAAACGGAGAATTAGATGCGAAGGGCGATTTTCAGGCGGCTGGGGCAGGGCTTAAATATGTGTCTCCAGCATTTAAATCAAATGGTATTACTGGTGTTGTAATTGGTGCTGTAAGTGCATCATCTCCACTCGATGGTAAAGATTTTGACGCTGGAAAAATTGGCTTTACTGCAGGTGTAGTAGCGTGGCTTGATAAAACCGGTACTTCCTTAATTACTTCAGTCAGCACTAATGTTAAAGGTGACAACCTGGTTTCAGGACTGGATCTTAGTCAGAATCTATTTCAAACAGATGGCGGCACAGTGCTATCTGCGCATTTAGGCGGTAATTATGATGTGCTTAATGGTACAGGCGGTGCTGTTGCCGGTGTAATGGGGAAAATACCGATTAACAGATATTTATCAGCCTGGGTTGGGCCAGATATTGCCGTACAAAACTTATTCAGCAAAAACGAGTTGACTGGCCTATTGAACGTTGGCTTAGTTGGCGAGAATAATGTTTCTGATGATAACAAACCCAAGTCGGATCATTCAAATGATCAAATAAGACCTAACGAGTTTACACAATCCGTGGTTGTAAATCCTGAGGCTGGTCACCAATCATCGCAGTCTGCATCAAATGTGCAGACTGCGCCGAAACAGCAAGAAAACGCAACTATTCCAAAAACGGAAGAGGGGAATACTATTGCAGAAATGAGCAAAGTTTTTTATGCATTAAAAGGCGATAAGCAACAAGCATACTTGGCAGATGCGGCCAAGGTTTTTTCAGAAAACAGTGGTATGAACAACATTGGCGCTGCAAAAGAAATAGTCCTGAATGCATTCCAATACGAGCATGATGCACAAAATAATCGCATTGCTACTTTATAACTCTAAATTAACTTGTCAGTATTCAATCAACAAGGAATAGCTACTTAAGCTAAATCATGGACAATAATTCACCCAAGTATAAGTTAACTGGTAATGCAAAATTTGAACATGTGAAACATGATGCCAACGCTATGTTGGTGTCTTTTGATATTGTTAATCCGCCAAGTAAAAAACAGCCAGCGGGTAGCTTGTTGCATTTTGATTTATCTGAATACTCTCGCGAAGGCGAAAATGTAGACGCAAACAGGATATTAAGAGAAAAATTTTACCAGGCCGCACATTTTTTAGCTGAAAACGTTCCAGCTTTTACAGCACTTTCTGCCAGTGTTGCAGAAAGTGGCGCTCAAAGGTTCGTACTTAAAAACCCAGATGCTACCAGGTTTGGTATTGCAATTTTTCCCGGTGTGACGACGATTGAAAAGATCGATGTAAATAAACCGGTTGTTATGGTCGGCAACCTGGATAGACTTACTGAATTTAGCCAAATTGGTTATGAACGCCACCCTAAAGTTTATTTAGATAGTAATGGCAATAAACAGGATTTACGATCGGCAATAATGGTATTTAATCAGCTTGCAATGGCGTCAAAAGATGTCCAGCAATGGCCGTTACCTTTAACTTTTAATGGCCGTGATTTTGGCAGAGAAGAGACTATCCACAACGTAATGAAAGCAGGATTTTTCGTAAGAGATGCCATTAATCTCAATGCAGACGATACACCTTCACTTTATGAACTGCGGCTTGGTCATACCCCGGATAAATTTCTGGCGAAAGGTTATCCTGACCCAACTGCAGTTTTGTCTACAGACGCCAAGCCAAATAAACTCAACCAGAATTCTGAACTGATGAAGGCAGAATTATCAGAAGCATTTGTACTTAATAGGATTCTACAAGTCCTGGCTAGTCAGGATGATAGGCCGGCTCAGTTAGGTTCGGATGGGCATAATAGTAACGATTTAGCTACGTAAATATAATAAAAAAATAGGGGATAAAATGAAATTTAGCCATATTGCCTTTTTGATACTGGCGGCTATCTTAGCCGCTTGTGCACATAAATCAGCTGAAATGTCTTTAGATGAGACCCCGCACAAAGTAAGTAGAGATTATGAGGCGACTGGCGATGCAACCGGTATTCGCCCCTATGCTTTTGGCAAGCATACCTTAATAAAATTTGACTCAGGAAAGTCATTTTTTACATCAATTACAGATGAACAGGGTGCATCTGTAAGTTACAAAATGCAGGCGGGTTATCATGTGCTGGATCGTAAACTGGATTCATTTACTGTAACTAGTCCTGGGCGGTCAGTACGATTTAATCGTATATATCCCGAAGCACAAGTTGAAGAAGCAGAAGATAGTAATGACTCATCCAGTAATCAAGCAATAGATGTTTTGTCAGACAGTGAAAACGGTGATGCCGCGATTAATGCTCATAGGAAAATTAACCCCAGCAATCCTATATACGCAATCATGCTTGAGCGGTTACAGCAGCATCGTAAGTTATTCAATATTGCGAGCGAGAACCCCGCGTACACTGGTGAAGAGCTTTTTCAGATCAATTCAAGACTGGACTTAATTGAATATAAAATCGCCAATCAAGATGAAGCGATTGTTCATGTGTATTTCCCCTTTAATAATACCGTATTTAATCCAGAACTTAAGCTTATAGAAGCTTTGCTGCCTATAGCGAAAGAAGCCACTAGAATCAATATCTATGGGAGAACCGATTCTAAAATTTCAGATGCCGCTAACAAGCAAATTGCTGAGGGTAGAGCAAATGCGGCCAAAAAGTTTCTGGTTAATCATGGTGTATCAGAGAATATCATTTATACATCTTCACGAGCATCAGGAGACTTCATTGCGCCCATAGGTATGGAAGAGGGCAGAAGACTCAATCGTCGTGTAACAATTGAAGTAATTATGTAGTACTTGTGTCACCGGTTTGCCGAATTAATTAATTTTAAAAGGCGTAACTGTTTATAGATAAGCCTGTTCAATTAAACTCTTACTATTTGTAATGCTCTGGCAAATAGGATGTCTATTATCCTATTGATTAAAAAAGGAATTTCAATGAATGATTTATTTCGATATATTTTGTTAGGAGCTTTTATGCTTACCCTTAATGCTTGCACTACTAATGGCACACTGCATAATGACAGGATTTACCATTCGTTTGAATTAAATAGAGGAGAGTTTGATGGAAAGGCGGGGGTAGAGCGTGTTCAAATTCTTGACTTTATATATGGCAATCCAGATGGCTATGCGGCAAGAAATCCACCAGAATACCGTGCACGTGGTGAATGCGCACAAGGGGACAGTAGCCATGTTAACATGCCTCGTAAAGACCTTAAAATTCTCTATGTGAAATGGCTGGATAAAGTAACCGGTAAAGTAAATGAGGTTACGCTGGATTTGCCAAAAAAATTACCCAAGGATTTTGGTGAAAACCATGAGGTATTTGCATCCTTTAAACAGGGGCAACTTTATGCATATGTGATTACGCCAGAAAGACGCCTTAAAACGGAGCCACCTAACGGCCCTAAAGCCTCGGATTATCTAAAAACCATTACCATCTATCCAGAGTAATAAGATAAATTAGTCATGGCAAATAACATTGCGGGTGAATTGAGTGAAAAACAAACACAGATAGCGCATGCCCAAGCACGAGCTATTGCAGATTCGGCTTCAGTGGGTGCAATAGATGAAAACAAGTTTGTGTTCTTTGCTGCGTTTGATGGTACGCGCAATGATATGAAGGATGTAAAGCTATCTGGCAATCCTTTAGATTCAAATGTAGCTCAATTATATAAACAAGCAGATAAAGTTGTTAAGGCTAATCCTGAAGGTAATCTTCGAGCGCATTATTATCCTGGTCACGGGACGAACGGTGCATTGGTGGCGTCTGATTGGCTCCCTGCCCAAGTAACGCAGGAGGCCATTGATACGGCTCAAAAGGCTTACAATCAATTTTCTAAGCAGGCGTCAGCTTGGTTGAAAGAACACCCAAACGGTGAAATAACAACCGCCATCACATCATTCAGTCGCGGTGGCGCTACGGCTGCTGTATTTACACATATGTTATATAAAAATGGTTTGATCGACCCGGAAACAGAAGAAGTGCTGATACCGCCCGGTCAAGTAGGTGTTTCTGCAGGTGTGATTTTTGACCCTGTTACTACCGGTGTGGATGCCAACGTTGCATTTGCGCCGAATGTAAAGAATGTCGCGGTAATACGTGCTGAAAATGAATACCACTATCTGTTTAAAGCCGTAGATTACGCCATCCAGAATGGTATTAATATATTTCCTGCAATAGGTAATCATTGTAACATTGGCGGGGGCAATGATAATGATGGGCTTGGTGCTTTGTATTTAGAAGCAGCAACTCGATACTTTCAAAAATCAGGCTTAAATATTGCTGATGTTGACCCTAGCCGTCGACTTGATTCAAATGCGTCGTTACTTGTATTTGATGAAAGCGGTACAACAAATGATATGGATCGCAATCCTCTGAATCAGGAACAAAGGTGCGGAAAATGGGACGTTTATGCACATTTTACGAGTGGTGCAGAAAAACAGCCGGCTCGACTTTTGGATAAAGTGGCTCAACCGGCACAGGTACAACAATTAACAGATTCTATATTAACGGATTTTATTTTATACAACAAACAACATGCGATAGAAATTAAAGCGGAAAATCAAGAAAAGGCAAAGGTTTACTTGGAGGAATCCCAGGAAGAAGTTTTAAAAAATCATCCTGATTTATTAGGTGCTTATAGCCTCAAGACTGCACTATTAATTGCCGTCGCAGATAGACCAGCTAGCACTAAAGAGGCACTTGTGAATTATTTTGATACCGTAATGGTAGCAAATATTGAGCGGGGCAATTTGTCAATATTTAAACAAGACCTGGATATTGCAACAGCTAATGATATAGCGGCCATGCAAGCATAGTGAAATAATCAAGGGTTACTACCAATTATTGCTTCTCGCCCGGTGCTAAAAGTACTTTGTGCGGTAACGCACAGAATAACCAGACTTGTCAGCGCATCATAGCCTTGATGTTGTTCAAAATAACATTTGCATCTTGGGTTCCAATTCTTAATACGCTATCTACACTAGGAGATACATCATGATTAAAAGAATTTTCTTGTTATTGCTGTCAACACTATTCTTAGCCGGTGCTGCTGCGGCACTTACCGGTTGCAATACGGTTGAAGGTGCAGGCAAAGATATTGAACAAGGTGGCAAAGCAATCAAAGACGAGGCGGGCGAGCACAAGTAATAAATTTAACGTGTAATGCTAATTGGATAGCTTGATACCATCTTCTAGCATTTGTCGTTATTGGTTGTGATGGGAATTGCTTAATGGAGTGTAAATACGTCTTGTATCCAATGTTTTGCTGAGCATATTCCTAATGGATTCCATCGCAACTTTCGTTGATGCAATCATAAATAATTCGCGTATCACAATCAGCAAGAGTTATAGGTTAATTGTTCCAACAGAAGGAGCTATCATGAAAAAATTATGGTTAGTCTTAAGTTTGGTTGTAATTGGGTTGAGCGGCTGTTATGTTAGAGGTCATGATGAAGGTTATCATAGAGATAGAGATCATGATGAGCACCGAAATGATCGTGGTGGAGAGCATGGGGATCACCGATAGGTGATTTTTATGTATTAGTGTATGTACATGAGTATATTCCAGCAAGGAGCCCCTGAATATTAGCTATTGCGCGACTCGATTACAACGCGGATAGCCAGGGGTAGAAATGCGCCGATGCATGCTGCGACTAATACATCGGTTGGCCAGTGTACCCCGAGTGCCATACGTGAAAGGGCGACAAGAGAAACCCATAAAACTGATATTACCAAAGCTGGATTGCGCGCTGCTGGTCTAATTTTTCCAACACATAAAACAACAGCCGTAGCAAAAGCGGCAACAGCTAACGTATGGCCACTGGGGAAGCTGGAACCCCAATACCACTCTGTGACCCACATCTCTGGTCGGATTCGGTTGGTCATCATTTTGATAACGTAAATTACAATCGCGCTACTGATAACCGAAGTTGCGACTAGAATCGCTTCAGGGCGATACCTGATGCACAGAAGTGTGATAGTCACTACGGTTGCGAGCGGAAAGAGAAATTTTGATGAACCTGTCAATGTGACAGCTTCGAAGAAATTTATTAGTGAGCCTGGGACAAGACCATGAATGAAAAGTAAGATAATTCTATCAATCTGACCTGATTTTCCACCAAGTACATCTTCACTTACTTTAATGATGGTTACTACGAGGATGAGCACAAATAGAATGGTCAAATGTCGTTTACCCAACGCTTCAATCCGCTCTGACTGGCTGTGCTGTAAGTACAACTTCAGGATGAAATATAGGCAGGCGACGACGAGTGTCAACTCTGTGATTTCTTCAATTAGTTTGAATATCACACGTTTCCTTGTTAGCCCATGCTAAAGGCATCCGGACTCATAGTGTTGTTATAGAGGTAAGCACTCATTTTGCCTCGTCAACCATTTGAATAGTCTTTTCTTCTACATCCTTAGCTACTTGAAGCAATGTTGTATCTTGCGATAGTGCAGAGAGCATTTGCAATGGCTTTATAAGACCTATTTTTGTTTTGCTTTTCTCCGTAAATACCGAGATGCGACATGGCAATGCCATATTCAGGCGCATGTCGGTGGATAAAACTTTCGCAGCCTGACCTGGGTTGCAGACCTCAAAGACCTTACATTCTTCATTGAATGCAATGCCTTTGCTGCGTAGTGTATTGCCTAGGTCGTGGATATGCATTACTCCAAAGCCATGATGTTTAACTGCTGATTCAAGGTCTGCTGACGCCTGGTTGAATGATTTGCTGGTTTCAACTATGTAATACATGAAATCACCTCAATCTTTATAATTGACACTTAACGCTTAAATGAAGCAGATTCTAATTGTCACTGGTTAACGCCAATCTGTTTCGCCAAAACCATCGTGGCCAAGAAATGTATAAAAGATTCCCAGCGTACCCGTTGACTGTTTTCTATCCCCAAGATCAGGAAAAGTCGCATCACGTTGGTTCCATTGATACTTTAACGAAATCGCGTGCTTACGATAGACTCGATATGTGAAGGCAACATCCGCACGGACGATGTTATCGTGCCCACCTCTGCTTGCGTTACCGACGTCGCTGACAAAATATTCCCGTCCAGTAAAATCAACAGAAGCTTTATTTCCAAAAATAACACGCAAAGCAGCCAGGCCTTGTGGCGCGACCCCGTAATGATAATCCTGCTCAGTCTTTCCATGTAGGGTTCCAACAGCAGCGTAGCCTACGCCGCCAAGAATAGTCCCCTGGAGTGCGACGGACTCGCTTAGCCATAACTGACCAGTGGTGCCAAGCGATAATGCAGTGCTGGATACACGGAAAGTTTGCGGCGAAATATAGTCATAACTGCCATACAACCCCCACAATCCGCGATAGTTTTCCCCGACCTGATAATCGTTTCCAAAAAGTAAACCGCGAGTCATCACATTTTCAAACACATTAGCGGTTGAAGCCGTGCTTTGAAACACGAAATAATCAAAAGGGCGCTTATAGGAGTAGCCAGGCTGTCCTGGCAGTCCGTAATCCATGGCAAAATCCAGTTGAACATCGTTACGTTTAACTTCAGCTGACGTACCTGGGTTGCCACTGATGGTATTACTGAGGCCGAACTGAAAGCGGCTATAATATGCTGCGTCATTTCTTGCAAAGACCGCATCGAATCGATCTCCAAAGGCATAACGGTTAAATCCAGTTGCGGGTGAGATTGCTGCCGCACCTAGCTCGTGCCAAAGGCTGGGGTTGCTGCCACCCTTCTCAAGCACAATGTTCGACATTCTGAATAGCGACTCGCCAAGAAAAGAACCGCCAAAACCGGTCGAGATCATATCATTTTTAGATGGAGGCACTTTTTCTCCCGCAATTTCCCACAAAGCGCTTCCTGCCAAATCGTACCCTAGCGATTCCCAGTAATTGAGACCGGCCGACCTGGCAAAACCATGGTACATAGAGCCCTGATATGGATGGCCAAGCTGGTTAATCTTGAAAGGGTCCTTGTCGTTGTTCCAACTGCTACTCAGGTTATCGCGGATAGTAGATAAGTTTGAGTCGTAATCTGAGCTGCCGCTAAAGTGGCGATTAAACTGGTTTAAAAGAAAATCAAAGCCGATAATTTCGGCTACAGGGATCAGATAACTTTTGTTCGCCTGCCTATCTAACAAAAAGTCTTCTTTTGTATTGTTGAGAGATGACTCTGGTGAAACTTCAACTGACTCAATGTTTGTTACCGGCTTGGTAATCATAATAGAGTCATCGGCAAATGCGATGCCAGTTGTTGTAGCATATAGCATTATTACAGCACTGATGGCTACGCTCTTTATACAACCAAGACTCTGGAATCTAACTGTGGGTGATCTAAGAACTGCGCTTTTTATTATCATGTCAGATTCTCTACTTATCTAATTTGATAGGACCAAATAGCAAAACCGCAGCTTGATATTGTACTTGAATTGATATTACCTTCAGTTCGACCCCAGCTCATTTGTATCCCTTGTATTCTAAGGTTGCATGACGATTGGAATCGTCACAATGACGGACATCCGAAAACCGGAAAGTACGCGAACTGCTCGTCTCACTATATCAGAGATTACGGCGATTGCTATCTAGCGTCTGTTTGCTACCGAACATTGCTGATGCTCTGCTAAGCAGATTAATAGTATATAGAGGTCCCATTAAGCTACTGGGCTACCTGCTGCCGTAGATACTCCTTACGTTTCATAGTGAGGTAATCAACCCGCTCTACTTCATGTAACTGGCGGGCATACTGATCAGTGCCGTTGTACCAAAGGTTCAATCGTTGTTCTAATTGATCTTTGGCAGGTGTATTTAACGCAGCAAGATAGGCATCGATTGCCAGATAATAGCGCATGGTATTGCGCTCAATCACGCCACGTACCCCTTGAATATAGCTAGACTGGCCATCAGGCAGTTTACCTGTGACGGTAAATCCAACCTTGTCACGGCCTAAAGTTGCCAGATAACCTTGCATGGCGAGGCTAGCAGTTAAACCAAAAGCATAGGCATAAGTGAAATGTAAAAAAGTGCGGCCAACTGAAGCTGGCGTGGCTTCAATCCAGATACGATAATCACGCGTACTCAATGGCCCGCTCTCGGCATTAAGCTCAATTGCAAAATAATCCTGCGTTGTGATGATCTCCTTATAATTGAAATCAACTTGATAGGCATCCGCTAGCGGCTGGTCGTATTTTTTACCAAGATCAACGGTAAATATGGTGCCGTTTTGATTACTGGCAGCATGACAGTATTTGATATTAATGTGCAGTATCAGCACGTCACACCAATGCGCCGGATTGTTGAGCGCTAAGTTAACGGTGGCAAATGGATAATCTACCACGGCATAGATTTCGCCCTTCAGATCGTGCGATGATTCTGTAGAGTTAAGATAGAGCGCACGTTGGAACTGATTGTTACTTAATTTCTCGTTTAATTCCGTATACTTGGCGCGTAGCGGTATGTTAGATACATTAGACTCGGCGGCAGAAGAACTCCCACTAGTGAAGCATAGGCTGCTGATAAATATGAAAATTGGTATCCAATGCATAGGTTTTATACTCATTTTAATAATCCATCGCGTTTGAGTTGGTAAGGTCAATGATTTACAACCAGTGAGCCCACAAACGTGCCGCTCTTTCCTTGATGCGGGCGCCGATAGAACGCATTCTCCAGGCTTCCAGCGTTATATGCTTGGATGATTCCAGGTCTTTTTCAAACATGGATTGCATCTGTGTGCCAAAATCCTGACCTAGCACGATAGCATTGATTTCCTGGTTGTTAACGAAACTGCGCCAGTCTAGATTGGTTGAACCTATGGTAGACCACACACCGTCTACGAGCGCAGTTTTTGCATGTAACAAGGCATCTTGCCGTTCATAGATTTTTACGCCGGAACTCAGCAGTTCATCATAATAAGAGCGCGATGCATAAAACACCATGACTGAATCTGTTTTTGCTGGTAGCAATATCCTAACATCTACTCCACGTTGAACAGCTTCTTTCAGTGCGGTAAGTAGTTGTGGATCTGGGACAAAATAGGCATTAGTCAGAAAAACCCGGGTTTCAGCACTGTTTATGGCTGAGAGTAGGGTGGAATAAATTTGGCTGTAGGGTTCTTCGGGCGAACTGCCGATAGCACGTACAACTTCATTACCCTTGCTTCCGAGCTCAGGAAAATAATTTCTTCCCGTCAAGGGTTCGTCTTTTTGTTGGCTCCATGTCGTCATAAACAGTTTCTGAAATTCACTTACTACAGGTCCTGCCATGCGTAAATGAGTGTCACGCCATGGCTGAACACCTTTGCTTGGTTTTGATCTGCCATATGAACCGCTGGAGTAGACGCTGCTGATATTGATGCCGCCCACGAAGGCAATCTGTCCATCTACAATTAATAGCTTGCGGTGATCGCGTCGGTTAACTTGCCAGCCTCGATGTGCCGTGAGCGGGTTGATTGGGTTGAATTCCAGAACATTGACACCGCTTTCTTTCATTGTGGTGAAGAAGCCTTGGGGGGTGTTGAGGCAACCAACACTGTCGTAAATCAAGTTTACCTGTACGCCGCTACGTTGTTTGCTGATTAATAGCTCTGCAAAACGTTTACCAATTTCATCATCTTCGATAATGAATGTCTCCATGTTGATATGGTCCTTCGCATTTTCTATAGCTGCGTACATTGCATCGTAAGTAGTGGGGCCATCAACCAGCAGCTCTACTTTATTGCCTATAACCAGTGGGCTACCTGCAATTTCTGCTTCCAGTGCCAGATGTTTATCGAAGATATTTGTGTTGTCGCTATTCTTTTCAAGTTTGGCGAGTATTGCTTTACTCTGCTGAGTAGTAAGAGGGCCATGCGCACCTTCAAGCTGTACCGGATGCGTTGAATGCATTGCCATGTCTGGCACCATGGTGGGTATTGATGAACATCCAAGCAGCATGGTGAAACAGAGCATGGCTAGAATGTTGAGACGTTCTGATTTCTTTATATACATCAACATCACCCTCGATAATCATGGTCTGACACCGACGGTGCCTTGCATGCTCGATCTGTACCAAAAATCTAAAATACAACTAGATTTAAGCTCAATAGTGACTAGAACTAAATAGTGTTTATTGCAGGGTTACAATTTAACAAGTTAATGTTCTTTTATCTGTACGCTATCGAACATATAGCTGGATATTAATTAACTATAGTTTTGTTGGCACCATTGTGAATAAATGAGAATTTTTAAAGATTGCGAAAGGTTATAAGGAAGTTAGAACGAGGGCTGTCAAAAAAACCTTTTAGGTTATGTACGTTATAGCACAGAACTTTTTCGGATTGTCTAGGATTATGAAACCGTCAGGCAATCCTGATTGGTGTAAGTAAAATTTCTTTAATTAGCGACTTAGGTACGAATGATGTATTTGCTAACGAACTACTAGAAATGAATCTTCACATTAGCATTTTAAAAAAGATCTTTTGATTTACCCGTTTTTTATATGGAGATACCACAATGAAACAACTTAAATATATTACCAATATTATCCTTGCAGTTACGTTTATGACAATCTTAGGTTGTGCTTCATCATCCAAGCATGAGGGCACAGGAGAAT
>Ga0105104_10001705_pt1 | contig 16408 bp, 16 predicted proteins | sample PPLLaktember2015_3_FD_87034 | JGI IMG/M metagenome (GOLD analysis project Ga0105104, IMG submission 87034) | Freshwater sediment microbial communities from Prairie Pothole Lake near Jamestown, North Dakota, USA - PPLs Lake P7 Core (6) Depth... | ecosystem: Environmental > Aquatic > Freshwater >... | reverse complement strand
TATTATGCTGAAAAAGAAGAGCAGTTTTCCGGGGGTGTCGCGTGGTGCGGCGGATGCACCCTTGAACTTACTGCCAGGCTGATTCCCAAAGTCCTCGGTAAAGACATTGTACTCGTTGGTTGTCCCAGCTGTTCGGCCACCGTCTTATTTGGACAGAACGCCGGGGCATGGCACAGGTTAGCCTCTTATAGTTGTCTGATGACCGGAGTTGCTTCCAGTGCTACGGGTATTTCCAGGTATCTGCGCCGGGTAGGCAAAGACAATACGGTCGTTTGTTTCACCGGCGATGGTTGTGCCGCCGATATTGGTTTCCAGCCTTTAAGCGGTGCCGCCGAGAGAAATGAACACATCATCTATATCTGCTATGACAATGAAGGCTATATGAATACCGGCTACCAGCGGAGCAGTACCACGCCTTTGGGGGCCTCAACCAGCACGACGCCATCAGGCACTGTCAGCAAAGGCAAGCCTACCCCCGCGAAAAACGTGCCTCTCTTGATGGCCCTGCACGGCATCCCCTACGCCGCTACTGCCACTTTGAGCAATATGGAAGACTTTGCCAAAAAACTTCTTAAAGCTAAAGAAAAGGCCAAAGAAGGAATGGCGTATATTCATGTTTTTGCCCCTTGCGTCATGGGCTGGCGTTTCAATAGCTCTTTGTCTATAGAAGTATGCCGGACAGCCGTAAGAACCAACTACTTCCCGTTGTGGGAGATGGAAGATGGGAAATTCAGGCTTACCCAGGAAGTGAGTAATCCTAAGCCTGTTCAAGAGTTAACCAGGTTATTGCGTAAGTTTTCTCATCTGAAAGAAGATGACTTTTCCAGGCTGCAAAAGATCGTCGATGAACGGTACGCGTTCCTGAAAAAGCTTTGTTCAACCTAGATAGAAACAATCCGGAAAATCATGTGTTGGTTGCACGGATGTTTTAGCAAAGGGGAATACATGTTACGTATAGCAGCAACTGAAAACGGTATGGTTCGGGGGATGCCCGCGGCTGATGCCAGGATTACGGTTTTTAGAGGAATACCCTTTGCGGCGCCGCCCGTCGGTCCGCTGCGCTGGAGGGCCCCGCAGCCTGCGGCAAATTGGAAAGGTACACGCGCCTGCCTGGAATTTATGCCCATCGCCATGCAGCGTGTGCCGGGCGGCAATACGAACACCGGGGCTTTTTATGCCAGGGAATGGCACGTTGACCCGGAAGTCCCGATGGATGAAGACTGTCTTTATCTTAACGTCTGGACAAATGCCAGGACCGGCAAAGAAAAGATGCCGGTGATGGTCTGGATATACGGCGGCGGCCTGCAGGAAGGCTACCCGTGGGAAATGGAATTTGATGGTGAGCGCATCGCGCGCCGGGGCGTTATCCTGGTTTCGGTTAATTACCGCCTCAATGTCTTTGGGTTTTTAACCCATCCGGAAATAATCGATCAGTCTCCTGATGGATTCGTCGCTAACTGGGGGTGGCTTGATCAGAAGGCGGGTATTGATTGGGTCCGCCGGAATATCGCTAACTTCGGCGGCGATCCGCATAACATCACCATTTTCGGTCAATCGGCGGGCGGCGGCAGCGTTTTAGCCCACTTGAATTCTCCCCTGGCTGCAGGCTCCTTTCAAAAAGCGATCGTGCAATCCGGCGGCGGGATAGATGTAAAAAGCCCGGCTTTTAGCTTAATGCCTTTCCTTGATCTTCAAGGGTTGGCGGCGCAAGGCGAAGAATTTTTCCGTTTTATCGGGGCCGGAAATTTAGCCGGGGCAAAGGCAATCGATACTAAGACATTAATGTTCCGGCATCTGGAGTTCGATAAATACTGGAACGGGACGATAGACGGCAAATACGTCGTTGAGGATTCGTCAAAGAGTATTTTGGCCGGGCATCAGCATAAAATTCCGCTCATCACCGGCGCGACAACCAATGAAGCTTTGTATGGACCGCCGGATGATAACATCGATGCCTGGGCGGGAAAAGCTATCCCGGGAATCACCGGAGAATACTGTAAACTGGCGCGGGAAAAAGCCGCTGCCGAAGGCATTAGCTTGAAGCAGGCCGCCCAGGTCAACTTTTTTGAGCTTTCTGCTGCTTTGGTTTGTGATTCAGTTGCCGGGCAAGGTAAACAGCCGGTTTACGGCTATCGTTTTGGTCCTGAAATACCCGGTGACGATGCCGGCGCTTTCCATTCCTCTGACCTCTGGTTTGAATTTGAAACGTTAGCAAAATGCTGGCGCCCGTTCAAAGGCAAGCACTATGACCTGGCGCGCCACATGTGCAATTACTGGACGAACTTTGCGAAGAATGGAGACCCGAACGGGCTCGACGCAGATGGAACGCCTATGCCCAAATGGACGCCGTACACTTTGAAATCGCCCCGGGTGATGGAATTTCTCGATAAACCTGGAATGGAAAAAGAACAAAGCAAAATGAAGAAACTGTTGATAGAACACAATAGAAAACTGTCGCAATAGTCTCAAAAAAAAGAGAGCAAACTTAAAAGGGGAGCTTATTAAACTCCCCTTTGCTTTAGTACTTTACCAGGTTTATCTCTAATACCGGCTGTATTCCCTGAACCATTTCAGCAAACCCTGCATGTCTTTTACCGATGTATGGTCCGGTATCATGATAACGATCATCAGGCCGGTCTGCTTACCCCAGGTATCTATAACGTCTTTCAGGAAAGATTGTAATTGATTAAGCGACCAGACTTTGGAGGCATTGGGGGTACGGACTAACAGGCACTCATGGCCCGCCAGGAGTCTCTTGGCATCGGACAGGTCCCTGGCGTCTATCGAAATGATAATCTTGCCTTTAGGTAGTTCCTGGACATACTTCAGTCTTTCGCCAAAAGGAGCTTCAAAAAACGGGCACGGTATAAAACCCAGGTCTACATGTGTTTGCAGGGACTTTTTTAAGCCCGGCCAGTAGAATTTTAAAAATTGCGCTTCTGACATAAATGTCGGGTCGCCGCGCCAGAGCGGCATCGCAATTTTCTGGGGGTAATCTCTGGCGGTTTTATCCGCCGGCCTTGCGCGTGAGATGCGCCTTTCCAGGATTTTGTTGCAGGCCTTGATCAGGTTGTCCGGTTGACGGTACATGTCCACCATGGAACCTTTCATCCCCCGGAGAGAGCTTGTCAGAGTATCGAAAGGCGCGCCGCCAACCCCGCCGCCCCCGAAACTGGAGAAAGGCGGGAAGCCCAGCTTTTCCAGGTCGCCTGATATCTCCATAATGGTTTTGCGGAATTTCTCGACGTGTTTGCCGGCCGCCGCCAGGTGTTTAGCCATTTCCGTGAATTCCGGGCTGGCAAACATCGGCGTTAGAAAATCAAAACCCCCAAACATGCTGTCCATCGGGGGTAGTTTGGCCAAAGGCTGCAAAACCCCGTATATACGGGGAAGATAGCGGCGAATTACAAAACCGGTGGGGTCGTTGAGGAACATATCATACTCATCGGCCTTCATGTATTCGCCCTCGATAGCCTGCATACCGTAATCGGGCGGTAGCGGGCCACCGGGCCATAGAACGTTCTTTATATCCATTTCGGTCATGGCAGCGCCGCAAGATGGAAAACCTCCCTCGGCCATATCGGGTTCCAATTCCACCGCGGCCTGGCGCATCGCCCGCTTCATTCTAAGAGGGTCGTAATAAGATGCCGCATTCGGAACCCCGGCAAAAGGTTGCACTTCCACCATGAGGGAAAAGGGCACCCGGTCCGGATTTTTTAAGTTGATCGCGGCGCGGCCCCGTTTTTCTCTCTCGTTATAAAGCTGTTCGACCGTCTTACCGGCCTTTTCCTCGATTTGTTTTTTCAGGAGCTCATTTTCCTCATTATATTTTTGGGTTGCAGATAGTGGTGACATCCTTAAAACACTCCTTCGATAAATTCCACTTTTTACATTTTTATGTTGTAAACTTCTATCAGTTTGGCTGCCTTTTGCGGATTGCTTTCAAGGAATACCTTAACGCTCGATATCTTGATATCCTTGTTCTTATCGATTTTAAGTGAATACAAAACGTTCATTTTTACTTCCACCAGCACTTTGCCGGAAGTTCTTTCTATGGCCTGTGTTTTTGCCAAGACGGCGGCTTCCAGCTGCTTTTCATCAACGATAATGTGTAAGGGTGTTATTTTGTCCTGGATGGCGGGATGGCTCAAACAAGCCTTATACCATTGTTCCCGGCTGGTAACTATGCCTTTATCGAAAACAAGGTCCGGTACATAATAATTATCCATCACATGTTGTGTTTCCGCGGTTTGCCCTTTTTCACTGTAAGCCGGGAAGTATGCTTTCATAAAACGGACGATATCATCATACATAGATGCCATGGAAATTCCCCCTTTTTAAGTCACTGCCGCTATTACCATATCGGCGATGCGCCGGGATTTTACGGTATCCTTCATTAAAGGAACACAATAATCATTTACCGGTGTCCCTGTTTGAACGTCCAAATTATAGTACGTACACGTACTTTAATACCAATAAATATATAATTATTCAATCTTGTTCGTCAAGCTTGGATGAAATGTCAGGTGATTTGCTGAATGTTCGCTGCTGACCGGAAGAAAGCGTTGTTTTTGGCTTTTGTTTGCCGGGGGAGAGAAAGGGGGGATGCGGCTTTAGCTTCAACTAAAGCCTCGCCGCAATGAGCTTTATCAGTGGGTTGGGGGCCAGGCAAACCTGTAAGCCGAGTTCTGTGTACCCCGGTTTTACCCGGGGACGGCGGTCATCTATCTAGCCCTTCCGTTACCGGAAGGGTCAAGCGACCAACCCGGAGACAGGCCGGGCGCCCTGTTGTCTCCCTATTTGGTCTTGCTCCGGATGGGGTTTGCACGGCCTCCGGTTCACGCCGGAGCCGGTGAGCTCTTACCTCGCCATTTCACCCTTACCCCCGGTATTAACGGGGGCGGTATGTTTCTGTTGCACTTTCCGTAGGGTTACCCCTCCCGGACGTTATCCGGCATCCTGCCCGGTGGAGCTCGGACTTTCCTCCCCGGTGAACTTGCGTTCACCGGCGCGGCCGCCCGGTTTACCTGGCCCGCTTTACAGTGTAGGGGAGATTGCATATAGAGTCAATGGGGTAGGGAGGTTTCGTATTTTGGTATTCGTATTTCGTATTTGTCTCGGATTTGGATATTCGTATTTCGTGCTTGTTTCGTATTTCGTGCTTCGTGCTTCGGATTTGTTTAGTATTTAGAGTTTAGGGTTTAGAGTTTCTTTTATATGTACTCACGGATATTCATTATCCGTATTTTCACGGATGGGTAGCGGACGCCTCATCGTCATACAATTGAGTGCGCCCGGAATTAGCGCGTATATAAAGCCGGGGGTAGGTATTTCTTTTTACATAAACGATGAGTACGTTAACGGAAATAAAAAGCCTTGCGCTTCATCTGGCGGAAAGCCGCGCCAGGGTCGCCGCCCGCCCGCAAATAGACTGGATGAACAATGCCCGGATTATAGCCTGCTTCATGACCCTTTTCCTGCATGTCTCCGCCGGCGCTGTTAATGGTATCAGCGATATCAACGGCGCTTCCTGGTGGATGGGGAATATCATTAATTCTTTTTCCCGTTGGCCGCTGCCCATCTTCGTAATGATTAGCGGCGCGCTGTTACTGGATAACGCCAAAGATGAACCTATTTCGCTTTTCTACAAAAGGCGTGTCTCCCGGATCTTTATTCCCCTCGTGTTCTGGACTGCTTTTTATCTCGTTTACCTGTATTTCGGCGGATTTTTCAGGTATGAAGAACGGTTAACTATCTCGAGCCTGCTCGGTTCGGTGCTGAACGGCACGCCGTATTATCACCTCTGGTATCTTTATATGGTCGTCGGACTTTACATGTTTTTACCTTATTTCACTAAAGTCGTCCGGCAGTCATCGCCCAAAGAACTGCTGCTGCTGTGTGTTTCCTTGTTCACCTTCGCCCTGCTGGGTAACTTTTTCGTTACTTACTTCACCGCCAGCCATATCCCCGCCGAATTTACGTTTATCTACTATGTGCCGTATTTGTTTTGCGGCTACTTGATATCCCGCCATGACTTCAGCCCGCCGCTGTGGTCTTTGTGGCTGATATTTATCATGTCTGCGGTTATCAACAGTATTGGATATTATTTCTCGATGGCACCCGACCATACGAATAACGGCTATTTCGGCCATTGTTTAAGCATCACCGTTATCCCCATGTCTATCAGCATGATGTTTCTCTTAAAGCGAATAAAAATCCCGTTGATCAACGCCGTAGTCAGCAGCAAGCTGGCAATATTAAGCCTGGGGATTTACGTTATCCACCCCTTTTTCATCGATAGTATGAGATTTTTCGGCTTCGTGCCGGAGTCTTTTAACCCCCTGCTTTCGATTCCGTTGATTTCACTCATTGCGTTGGCCCTGTCCGTCTCCTCATGTTATCTCATCGAGAAAGTGCCGGGGCTGAACAAGGTTATCGGGTTAGGCTAGGATTGGCATTGTCCGCATTTTGCCGGTGTACATTGAAGCTGGGGCAGCACGTCAGGGTTTCCAATCCAGCAGTTTGGCGTCTGTCATCGTGAGGTGATAATTATAGGCGTCCATATGCCCGTATTTGGCGCCGTACGTAAAGACCCCTGTTACTTCTATTTTACCGTACTCGGCGGGATAGCCGGTTGGGTTTTTCTCCTGGGTGTATAAATTAGAGTACACGGCTTTCGGCATATAGCCTTCCGCCCAGATTTTTATACCGGCCGGCACATAATTCCCCTCCCATCCCTCCTGCGGTACCAGGTTTTCGCAGACCACCTCGATCTCAAAACCGGCAAAATAATAGCCGTCAAAAGTGACCGTCTTGCCATTGTATTTTCCGGGGTCCGCTGCTATTTGCGCAAAGAAGTTGCCGGACGGCGTTACGGTCTTTTCTCCGCAGCCCGCCGCACTGGTAATTATTAGCAGGATTGTCAATAATATTAATAATCTTTTTTTCATCGTCTCCGCCCCAAGGATGTTGTCCGGCTTGATCTGTAGTGTCGAATAACCATAAATTAGTGTCAATGGGACTGCTATTGCGGAACAAGCGTAGGGCTTATAATAGGCTGCTTCCCATCGATGACAGTGATCTCCATGGTCCAGTCTTTAAAGCCCGGTTTACTGACTTTTAAGGTATATGTCCCGGGATATATTCCATCAATGAATATCTGCCCGTTTCCCTCGTAAGACGTCCCGCCGTATTCGCCCCCCACATAAATATCGGCCCCGCCCGGAGTTGTGTATAGTAGAAGAGTTTCGGGCTTGACCCCTGATGGTATTATTTCATCTCTAGTCACGCTCGCGCCTGTTCCGCTTTCGAGATAAGGGTAAACCGTGGTCCGTTTTTTGTTGGTTATAGTAATTTTTTTTGACCAGTCTTTGTAACCCGGTTTACTTACTTTTAAGGTATATGTCCCGGAAAATATTCCATTAACAAATATTTCACCGTTTCCGGCATAAGATGTTCCGCCGTATTCACCCTCTATATAAACATCGGCGCCGCCCGGAGTGGTATATAGTAAAAGGAGGCCCGGATCGGTTGACGGCTGGATAATTTCATTCCTGGTCGTTTCAACTCCCGTCCCGCTTTCTAGATAGGCATAGGCAAGAGTCCGGTGGTCGTTGTCTATTGTTATCTTTTTGACCCAGTCTTTATAACCTGGTTTACTGACTCTTACAGTATATGTTCCCTTGTATAATCCATTGACGTAACCTTCGCCGTTTCCGGCATAGGATGTCCCCCCGAATTCGTCATCTACATAGATATTTGCTTCATGCGGATAGGTATATAGTAGCAAATAACCGTGTTCGGTTCCTGATGTTATTGTTTCCGTTCTGGTCGTGGCGGTACCTTCACCTTTTTCAAGATGAGCCCAGATGTTCAACTCCGGTCCGCCGCGGATAACGGTCACTCGTTTTACCCAGTCCTTGTAGCCCGGCTTGCTTACTCTTATTACGTTGAGCCCGTCGTAAGTATCGATAACCGGGGAAAATCCGTTGGATCCCGTCTTCCCTTTATATTCATCGTTTATATATATATCAGCGTCACCCTGGTTGGCGAAAAGGAATAGGGCAACCAGGTACCTGAAAGGTTGGGTGGTCTTGGTGTTAAGAGCCGGTGTAACTGCTGATGTTGATGTTATGGCCGGCGTGCTGGTGGTAATCCCGGTGGGTGTATGGAAAGGAGTCGTACTAACGGAGCCGGTCGTCTAGTTTTGTCCCGGCATAATACAAGATGTAAAAATCATAGCGGTTAAGAGTATAATTGCCATGATACAAATTAGTGCAGGTTTTTTACATTGACCGGTGGTATTCGTATTCCCCCCTTTTACACAGACCAGCCGGCAGGCTGCGTCCAATACCCCAATTACTAATTACCCACACTCACACTCACACTACGTTTCCTACCCCCTACCCACTACTCCCTATACCCTAATCCCTATATACTAACCCCTAATAACTAACCCCTAATTACTAACCCCCATCTAATGCCTTATTACACAGTGCGTCCGCCTGCTTGTTTTGCTCCCGGGGGATGTTGGCGGCGGAAAATTTCTCCAATTGCCCGGTGAGCTTCATGACCTTCTGGTACAGCTCCCGCAGGTCGGCGTTCTTTACCTTATAAAGCCCCATGAGCTGTTTTACCACCAGCTCGGAGTCTGATTTCAATAGCACCGTTTTCGTGCCCAGGCTGATCGCTTTTTCCAGCCCGGCGATCACGGCGGTATATTCCGCCTGGTTGTTCGTCGCTTTGCCGAGGCACCGGGATATCGTCGCGACGGTATTACCCCTCTCGTCTTTAAGCACCACCCCGATCGCCGCCGGCCCCGGATTGCCCCGCGCCGCGCCATCGGTATATATAACCAGCTTTTCATTATTCAAATAGATTCATTTCCTTCGTAATTTTCCTCGCGTTTACCAGAGGAATAACCAATAACCAAGAAACAAACACCAATCGGTACGTCATCCTCGCTATAGCGGGGATCCATTTCCAGCAGGCGTTCAATGATGGAATTCTTAGCTGGATTCCCGATCAAGCCCGTACTGCGTACGGTGTCGGGAATGACAAAAAAATTATTTGGTTATTGTATCTTGTATCTTGGTTATTACGATATGAACAGTATCCGTCCGCATGTCCCGCACTGCACCGGGTGCCCGGCGCGCGCTTTCTGGAGGGCGGAGGCGGATAAAGAGAGGCGGCACCCCTGGCAGATGCCCCGCTCCACCCGGGCCACCCCCTGTTTCTTCATCTTGCGGATTCTTTCGTAGAGCGCCACGGCCGCGGCATCGATTCTCCCGGCCATTTCTTTGCGGCTTTCTTCCAGCCCGGCGAGCGTATTTTTCAGCAGTTCGATGTTTTTGGTAAGCTGTACCTGCAGGGCGTTCCAGTCCGTATCCATTTGCCGGTAGTCCGCCGTCATCGTGTTTACTTTTTCATCGGAGGCTTCCAGGTTCTCGATGATTTCCAGGGTTTTGGTCTCTATCTGGTCTTTCTGGGCGGTCAGGCCTTTGATTTCCTGCTGGAGATTGGAAAGCTCCTTGGAATTGGATGTTTTCCCGCTGTAAAGCTGTTTATTGGCATCGTTGATTTTGGCGGCCAGGCCGGCGACTTCCCCTTCCGCATCGCGCCGCTGGCGCTTAAGTTCTTCGAGGGTCTTTTGTTCGGCGGCGAGCATGGCGGCGGCGGTTTCCACGGCGGTGCGGTTGCCCAAAGCGTTGGTCTTGAGCCTAAGCGTCTGGCGCGTACTCTCGATATCGTTATCCAGTTCCTGCAATTCAAAAAGTTGTCTCGTAACTGCCATGGTTAGCCTATTCTAATACGGCAGGGGAGGGAATAGCAAACCGTTATCCCCATCTGTCATGCTGGAGGATAGTTTACCCTGAGCGAAGCCGAAGGGAAGCATCTCCGGGTGGGGCATTAGAGCATAACGGTGAAAACTCAAATCTCAGAACCACAACTCAAAAATAAAAGATGTAGGTTATTATGATTACTCTTGAGGAAGAAAACAATCCGTACATTCCTCTCCCTCGACGGGAGAGGTTAGGTGAGGGTGAGGGTGAGGGTGGGAAATTGGAAGAACAAAGGATATCAGGGTGGAGTCGTGTAGGGTGGGTAAAACCCTTACTCCATTTTTTTACCCACCAAATCCGTCACCTCCCAAAAAAATCTTTTTCCCGTTTTCTATCTCCACAGGCACGACAAAATGATGTTGATAGAAATAGAACATATGTACTAATATCTCTCTGCCAAAGGAGGTGGAACATGAGTCTATTAAAGCTCGCGATAGAAAAGGAACGTTGGGACCTCGCGGCGCATATTATCGTGCTGGCCGCCGCCCGGTCGGTAAATGAGGAGGTGAAAACAAATGGAAAAGAAAGAAAAGAGAAAAAGGGGCGGACAAAAAGGTAATCGTAATGGGGTAAAACATGATTTTTACTCCAAAATGTTGGATGAAACAGAGCGGTTTGATTTTAATGATGCTGCTGGTATTGAGGGTATTGATGATGAAATTGCGCTTTTAAGATTTGAAATCAAGAAAGCTATTTCCGGAGGTAAAGAAAGAAATTTGTTGTTGCTCGTTAAAGCTGCCGGCGCATTGGAAAAACTTATTCGTACGCGTTATCAGATCTCTGTTGCCAATCGTAAGGGGCTTAAAGAAGCTCTGGCCAACGCCGTTAAAGATGTACTGGTTCCTATGGGTGTTACCATCGGTAGTGCGTTTATTACTAAACGGATTCCTGATTGAGTTAACATAATGCGAATGTTTTGTTTACCCTGACGAATCAGCCTCAACTCAAAGCTAAAAAGTAAAAAAAATTGCAAAAGACGAATAAAGTTGGAATTTATGGAAGAAAAAAGAATTTTGGGTAATATGTTTTCTTATCAGCTCGGTATCGCTAATACCATATTGGATAGTGTTAATAGTCGTAAAGGGTTGACCTTCTCTGTAGAAATTGCGCGTCAGGGCGGAAAGAACGAGATATCCGCTCAACTGGAATTTTCCCTTTTGCTCATGGCTGTGGAGAAACCTTATAACTTAATAAAATGCTCGCCCACCTTTATACCGCAAGCGTTAATCTCCATGCGGAGGCTCAAAGACCGTCTTAATGACGCCTATCTTTGGGGTACTTGGGAATCTGAAAAGGGTCATATCATCAAATTTGGCGCCGCCCGCGCCATTTTCCTCTCGGCGGATGAGTCCGCCAACGTCGTCGGCAATACCGCCCACCTCCTGCTGGAGATCGATGAATCGCAGGATGTCAGCAAAGAAAAATATAATAAGGAATTCAAACCCATGGGTGCCACCACCAACGTCACCACCGTCCATTACGGCACCACCTGGGACGATAATACCCTGCTGGAAGAGGTCAAGCAGACCAACCTGGAACTGGAACGGCGGGACGGCATCAAACGCCATTTCCGGTACGATTGGGAGGAGGTGGCAAAGTACAACCCGGACTATCAGAAATATGCGGAGGCCGAGCGCGATCGGCTGGGCGAAAACCATCCCCTTTTCCTCACCCAGTACCGGCTGCTGCCGTTAAGGGGCGGCGGCGGTTTTTTGAGCGTCCAGCAAAGGGCGCAGATGCACGGCGTACACTCAAGGGTGCGCTTGGCGGAACCCGGCAAGGTTTATGTCGCGGGCATTGATCTCGCCGGCGAGGCGGAAAATGTTGAGGACTTACTCTTACAGAATCCCCGGCGTGATGCCGCGGTCGTGACCATCGCGGAAGTGGATTTCTCCAACTCTGATGACGTCATCAAAGAGCCGTCCCTCAAAGTCGTCGAGCATTACCGCTGGGTGGGCAAAAAGCACCCCGACCTTTACGCACAGCTCACGGACATCCTGAAAAACGTCTGGCATTGCCGTAAAATCGTCGTGGACGCCACGGGGGTAGGAGAGCCGGTAGCCTCTTTCCTGCGCAAGGCTTTGGGGAGCCGCGTAACGCCGTTCCACTTTACCGCGCAGAGTAAAAGCGAGATGGGCTTTAACCTGCTGGCGGCGGTCAACTCCGGGCGCTTAAAGGTCTATCAACCTGACGGCTCTGATGAGTGCCGGGACTTCTGGACGGAGATGGAAAACGCTAAGAGCGCCTACCGCCCCAGCCAGACGATGAACTTCTTCGTCGAGCCCTCCCGCGGCCATGACGACTTCTTGATGAGCCTGGCGCTGGCGCTGGAGGCGGGAGAATCGTTTGAAAGACGGGGGGCGAGAGGGAGGGAAAGGGACAATTACCCTAACTACTAACTACCCAAACTCACACTCACACGGGGGTTATCTCAAAAGCTTGTCCCGTACTTGATACGGGATCAAATGTCAAAACCACAAATCAAAAATAAAAAATAGGATTGTCATCCTGAACGTAGTGAAGGATCCGTTCCTCCCTCGTCATCCCCGCGCACCTGTCCCGGATGAGTGCCGATGGCATCGACAGAATCGGGAAGGCGGGGATCCAATATTGAGTTCATTGATTCTCTACTTTTCTTGATGGATTCCCGATCAGGTCGGGAATGACGGGTGGTAGAAAGCGGAGTGCGTTAGCGAGGGGCGCGCCGCGCCCCTCCATTTTCCCTCCCCCTTCCTTAGAAAAAGGAAGGGGGACCAAGGGGGATGGATTTTTTGAACAGGGTGAGGCAATGCCGCCTCTTCTTTGACAAGGAACACTAAATACTTCAAAATCTAGTTAATGAAACGTCCATCAGACCTCAAGTCCGATATTGAAAAAATCAAGAAGCTTAAAGCTTTACAGGCTAAAGCTACGGATAAACTAAATAAAATAACGCAAAAGGCCGCCGGGAAAACTCCAGCCGCTAAACCCCCTAAAAAGAAAACGGCAAAGCCCCCGGTAAAGAAAAAAGCCGCCGTCAAAAATAAAGCCGCCTTAAAAAATAAGGCGCAAACCCCAGCTAAAAAAACATCCTTCTGGAAAAAACTGTTCGGGAAAAAGTCTAAAAAAACCGCACGCAAGCGTTAGCTGGAAAACCGGGGGTTGGGGGTGCTTACCGCTAATAGCTAAAAGCTAACCGCTTATCATTCCGGCCTTTTTCTCTCGTGCCCCAGCCCGATGATGAACTCCCCGGCAATAATTAATGCTACGGATAGCCAGAAAAACAGGACTTGTGAAGCCAGTATCAGCGCGTTGTATTGATCGCGGGCGCCGTAATATTTACCCCAGTACAGCGGGTTGGCCGCAATCGCCACGGAACTGTAAAGCGCCCCGGCGGTAGCCATCAGTCCCAGCAGCAATACGATATCGCCAAATATAACGAGGACTTCAAAAAACGTCTTCTCACGCCGCTTCCCGGGGAATATGGCCGTTCTCACAAAATAACTCCCCAGAAACGCCGCGAACATCCCTACGACCGTGAAGGTCACAAACACGGCCGGGTTCGACCAGTAAAACTTGCCGTAGCCCGGTATGAAAAAAAGGCAGACCAAAATGATACTGGCGGGCAGCAGCACGATTCCGGAAAAAAGTCTAAGATTACGCATGTTAAGTCAAAAAATCCTGGAAATGTTGATTCAAGTATAACATTATGCACTGCCAAAAGGGAAAAAGGGGAGGGGACTATGCGCTAACCGCTAACTGCTAATAGCTAACAGCCTACTCGATAATGATATCCAGGTTTTGCAGCAGCGCCATTACCTCCGGGTAGGAAAAGCGGGTCTTTTTCAGGATGGAGGAACGGGGATCGATGGTGTAATTGCGGGCGCCTTTAAAGTTGGCGCCGGAGAGATTAGTCTTATCAAAACGGGTCTTCTCAAAATCCGTATTCCTGAAATCGCCGCCGGTCAAATCAGCTTCTATAAAATCGGCGTCCTTGACCTCGCAGTCAACCGCTTTAAGCTTGAGGATTTTCAGGAACCGGAAGTTGGAATAATTGAGCTGGCTGTTCTTGAAAGAGATCTCGCGGAACTGCTGGGTTTTCGTCCAGTCTATCCCGATCGTTTTACAGCTGTTGAAGGCGGCGCCGTCAAAACGGCTGTTTAAAGGCGTCACGGCGCTCAAGGTGCAATCAATGAATTTACAGTTGACAAAGCGGCAGTCCGTCAGCCGGGTATTAAGAAAAATACACCCCTCGAAGATACATTCTTCAAACGTGATGGATTTAACGACCTCGTCTGAAAACTCCATGGAGGAGAATGTTTCCCGGTAGTAGTTTTCCGCGGTAAAGCCCACGGGGACATTATATTACTTACGATAGCACACAGTAAACAGTTCACGATTGATAGCGGCGGGGAACAGCAGGCTTAAATCCAGTCAAGGGGGTTTGATGGGGCTTATGCAATAAGGGCAGCGCGTAGCATTGCTATCGATCGCGGAGGAACAGTGGGGGCAATACCTCATCGCCGATGCGGCGGGCGGGTTAGGCGGGATAGCAGGAAAGGAAGGCATCGCACCGGGTTTTATCTTGTGTACGGATAAAATCCTCCTGACTTTTTTCATCAGGCGCACAAAACTGTAGGCTGATGTAGCCACTACCAGGAAAGCGATGACGCTGCTCAAAAATAACCCGTAATTAAATGTCAGCGCGCCGGCGGACTGGGCTTGAGCCAGTGTGTCGTAAGGGGGAGAAACAGCCGCGCCCGCTTTTATGACCCAAAAAAGGTCGCTGAAGCTTACCACGCCCAGCATAAAGCCGACGAGCGGCATGATAATATCTTTAACCAGGGAATTGACTATAGCGCCGAAAACAATGCCTACTGCCAGGTCGAGCACGTTGCCGCGCAAGACAAAATCCCTGAAGTCCTTCAACATGGAAGTACTCCGCAATGGAAGCTGCTCTCCCACTCAATACGAAATCGTAGTCTCAATCGGTTGAATTGTCAAGCCCCGGATAATCGACCGTAAATGACAACTGGCACAAGTGTAAAAAATATATTTTTTCCGGTTAAAAAAGACAAAAGCGGGGGGAGTAAAGTAATAGCGGAATACAGTGCTGCGGCCCCGTTCTTCAGGGGAGGAAAAGGGGAGGGTGCAAAAAAACCCCCTCTTTCTATTTTAGTTCAGAAGTACAATTAGGGCAGCGGCTGGCTTTAACGGGGATGGCTGTAGCGCAAAAGGGGCAATCCTTTGTTGCCGGGGCGGCGGCTGCCTTCCTGGCATCCATGTTTTTCCTGGCTTTATTGACCAGGCGTACGATCATAAAAACGGCAAAGGCGACGATGATAAACACGATGATCGTGTTAATGAACAGGCCGTAGTTGAAAGTTGCCGCGCCGGCGGCTTGCGCGTCCGCGAGGGTGGGATAGGGGGGAACGGCGAGCGTGCCATCTCTGATGACGATGAAGAGGTTGGAGAAATCCACGTTACCCAGGAGCACCCCGATGGGCGGCATGATGATATCTTTAACGAAAGAATTGACGATAGCGCCGAAGGCGGCGCCGATGATAATGCCTACCGCCAGGTCGAGGACATTACCGCGCATGACAAAATCCCGGAAATCCTTGAACATAACCGTTCCTCCTTAGGGAACAATTTGGACTTTTCCCATATTTATAGTATATATTGTCAAATCAATAGCAGAGAGGAGAAACGGGTATGGTTAAGATAGGTATCATCCGCTGTGATGAAAATAGTGAAAGATGTGCCGGCTGGAACTGCTTCCCGGCGATAGCGAACAAGACAGGGCAGTTTGAAAAATATGATAAAATAGAGTTGGTGGGGTTCGATACGTGCGGAGGCTGCGGCCACGGCCGGCCGGACAAGATACTTAAGCAGGCGCGGCGACTCAAGAAACAGGGCGCCGAAGTCATCCACCTGGGCAATTGTTTAGCCTTTGACTGTCCTTCCAAAGCTGTTTATGTTAAAGCTCTGAAGCGGGTGGGTATACCCATTATCGAGAGGACCCACGGCGGGCCAACCCCGGCACAGATGGAAGCCTATAAAGCCGCCGCGGAAGCTAAAAAAGCTAAGGCAGCTGCCCTGGCAGCTGCAAGGAAATCCAGGCTGGTAAAAAAGAAAAGTTAGGAACGGTGCGTCAAACCGGTCTAACCGCCGGTTATCATAAAAGGGGTTGTGGAAGGGAGGCAGCGATGAGCGCATCAAAACTTACAAGTTTCATCCTCACGTCAGCGGCATTCGGGTACGGGGAACCAATTCCCGGCAGTTTTGCATTCCGTGGAGAAAACCGGTCGCCGGGGTTGGTGTGGACCGGCGCACCGGCCGGTACTCAATCATTCGCATTGATCGTTGAAGATGCGGATGCTGACAATTGGAGCCACTGGTTGGTCTATAATATCCCCGGAAAAACCACCACCATGCCTGAAGGGATGTTCCGCAAAGCGCGTCCGGGTGATAAGTGGGGCATGCAGGGGAAAAACAGCTTGGGGAAAACCGGATATGACGGGCCGGACCCGCCCGGTGGATCACACCATTATTATTTCCGGCTTTACGCGCTTGATATGGACCTC
>Ga0105104_10001704_pt1 | contig 16412 bp, 12 predicted proteins | sample PPLLaktember2015_3_FD_87034 | JGI IMG/M metagenome (GOLD analysis project Ga0105104, IMG submission 87034) | Freshwater sediment microbial communities from Prairie Pothole Lake near Jamestown, North Dakota, USA - PPLs Lake P7 Core (6) Depth... | ecosystem: Environmental > Aquatic > Freshwater >... | reverse complement strand
TTCGGAACCAGAATCGTAATAGTCCACTGATCCGCGGATGGTCTCGATGACAAGACGTTCTGCCGTGCGACGGGAGAATCCCAGATGCACACCTGCATCCATCATGGCTTCCATAAAGAGGTAGACATACATGGGGCCAGTGCCGGAAAGGGCGGTGGCCTTATCCAGATAGTCCTCTTCCTCCTCAAAGATCTCATGTCCGAAAGCACCCAAAATCGTGCGAGCGAATTCTTTTTGAGAATCCGTGACTGCCGGCGATGTCGTCCAAACGGTGATGCCTTCCCCGATCTGGGCTGGCGTATTGGGCATGGAACGAACAATAATATTATGTCCGAGGAAACGCGAAATCTTGGCAATTGAAGCTCCGGCGACTATTGAGAGCACCAACGCATCAGATTTTATTGCGCCATGCAGACCCTCAAGCACTTTCTTAAGACTCTGAGGTTTTATGGAAAGGATGACAATATCGGCGTTCTTAACTGCCAATGAGTTATCTGTAAAAGAATTTACCCCATATTTCTTTTTTAATGCTTCGTTTTGATCCTCGAACGGACCTGAGATGATGATCCTGTTAGCGGGTATTAACTTTTTCTTCAATAAACCCGAGAGCATGGCTTCAGCCATCACACCGGGGCCAATAAACGCAATGGTTAATTCATTGAGCATGGTAATCTCCATTTTATGCAAAAAATAATTATTTGACCTAATTGTATATTATTTGATGCTATTCTGAACACAGTCCAACCATGCTTTCAAAGGCTCTGCCAGGGTATCATTAGTATAGGCAAGCACTGGAATAGATGGTAAAACGCTATCTCTTGTTTCATAATCGATCGTGATATATGTTGAATCCAGCCATGATCTGGGCATAATCGACAATCCTTGGAGGTCCAATCCAAGCGCCTCACGGATCGCTGCTGAATTGGGTGCCAACCGAGCTGCGGAGGATAAAGGTTTGCTATTAGCAAACAAAAGACTTGTGGCTTCATAAAGCGGGGTGCCAGGCGTGTAAGTGTAAAGATTGATATCGCCTTTCATTCCGGAAATAAAGAAACACTCCGGGCAGAATTCAGTCGCCCCTTCCCATGTTTTTATTTGACCGCTTAATACAGCTTCAGACAACTCCGCTGAGAGCAAAGTTAGAGGGCTATCCTTATGAACTGAGGGAACCAACTCTTCATTTCCCAATTGAAATATTTGGGTACCGATGCCTTCTATTTCTCCGTATGCCAGGGCGATGGCTGCTTTTGTTGGTTTACCCGCTTCCAATGCTTCCTGGCTGAGTAGGATATTCAATCCTTCCTGGGCATTCTGGCACGCAACCATTGACGGAAGAAGCCATTCAAGGTCTGATACAAAAGCAACTTTGTAAATCGAACTGACATTATCAGGAACTGTTACCGGCTGGACAGATGGTTGAATGACTGGTTGAACTGCTGCTTCCGGTATGGTCGGATTCAAAAGCGTGAAAGCCAGTGTCCCCGCGCCGAGCATGAGGCAGTAACCCGCAAAGGGCAGAAGTGAATGGGTGGAGATGTAACTGAGCAGCCAACGAATGGCAAAAAAGCCAACGATCCCTGCGGCGAAAAATCCAAGGATTAATGCAGGGAGGTAAGTGGATAAGTTCGGTATGGCAAGCAAATCCTTGAAACCTAAAAACCCGGCCGCCAGAAAGATCGGGATAGCCATAATAAAGGAAAACTGACCGGCAGATTTGCGATCCAAATTGCGTGTCATGCCGCCTGCGATAGTGCTGCCTGAACGGGAAACGCCGGGAAATATCGAGATCGCCTGGAATATCCCCACCCAAAGGGCGTCCTGCCAGGTCAATTTTTCAAGATCTTTTTTCCGCTTTCCGATGAATTCTGCTGCAAGCAGTAAAGCAGCAGTGACCAGGAGAAATATCGAAGTTGCGACGGGGCTGTTGAACGCTGATTCAACTTTATCTTTAAAAAGGAGCCCGACAATCCCGGCTGGGATAGTTGCCAGAACTGCCAACCAACCGATACGCGCCGGAATTTCTTTAAAAGGTTTGCGATCACGGAGCCCGCGGATCACGGCTGTGAAGATCTCCGCCAGATCTTTTCTAAAATAGACAATGACTGCAGCGAGAGTACCAAGCTGGACCAAGACATCAAAGGGGAAAACGAATTCCTCAGTCAAATTCCAACCCAAGAGATGCGGAACAAGGACCAGGTGAGCAGAACTTGAGACTGGAAGAAATTCGGTTAGTCCCTGAACGATACCAAGAATAAGGGCTTGCAAAAGTGTCATTTTACTTTCTCCAAATTGGCGAGCAATTGTGCTGCCGTAATATCGAACCTTTCATCTAAAATACTTTTTCTCAGCGTATCAGCCAGCGATGTAAGCGTAAAAATATTATGGATCGAAATTAACGTGGAAGCGAGCATTTCTTTTGCAATGATCAGATGCCGTAGATACGATCGGCTGAAATTAGTACAAGTATAACAGCCGCAATCCGAATCGATTGGTGAGTGATCGCGGGAATACTCTGCCTTGGACAGGTTCATCCTTCCCTTGAGAGTTTGAGCGGCATGATGGCGTGCCAGGCGGGTAGGAAGCACACAGTCGAACATATCAATCCCACGCCGGATCCCTTCAATCAAGTCGTATGGTGTACCGACACCCATTAAATAGCGAGGTTTAACTTCAGGCAGTATAGCGGTTACCACTTCAATCACAGCCAGCATTTCTTCCTTTGATTCTCCCACTGAAAGACCCCCGATGGAATACCCTGGAAAATCGAGAGAGGTCAGAAATTCTGCTGATCGGGCGCGCAGATCGGAGAAGATGCCACCCTGAACGATGCCGAACAGCGCCTGGTCTGGGCGGCTTTTTGCCTTCAGACAGCGTTCAGCCCATTGGTGGGTGCGGGCGAGCGCCTGTTCGTTATATTTACGATCATGCGGTTCGGGACATTCGTCGAAAGCCATAATAATATCCGCTCCCAATTTTTCCTGGACCATGATCGCTGATTCGGGTGTGAAATTATGGGTTGAACCATCAATATGGCTTTTGAAGACAACACCTTCATCGTTGACATGCCGCAAATTGCCTAACGAAAAAACCTGGAATCCGCCTGAATCTGTAAGGATAGGTCTGTGCCAGTTCATGAAATTGTGAAGCCCGCCGAATTCCTGGATCACATCGGCGCCAGGGCGAAGATAAAGGTGATAGGTATTTGACAGCAAGATCTGGACATTTAATTCTTCAAGTTGGGCTGGCGTGAGGGATTTTACCGTGGCCTGAGTCCCAACAGGCATAAATACCGGTGTTTCAACAGCACCGTGCGGTGTAGATAGAAGTCCCGCCCTGGCGCTACCGTCTTTGGAAAGAAGCTTAAAGGAAAAAGTTTTTTCTCTTGATTTATCCATAATCGCGTGGATTATATTCTACAACCCGAATTTTCGTCTTGAAATTCACCAACGGCGCGTTTATACTAAAGCGCATGGCAAATGAATATTATGGAACCTGGCTTGAGATCGACCCCCACGTTTTGGAAAACAACTTCAAAGTCCTGAGCAAGATTGCCGGATGTATTGTAATGCCGATCGTGAAAGCCAACGCCTATGGACATGGCCTCGAAAAGGTTTCGCAGATATTGGAAAAAGCGGGTGCAGAATGGTTTGGGGTCGCGAGGATAGAAGAAGCGCTCTCATTACGCGAGGCGGGAGTAAAAGCACACATCCTGGTTTTGGGGTATACCGCTCCAGTGCGGGTGCCACATGCCATTCGGAATGATATTACTTTGACCGTCTATGACCTACACGTGGCAGAAGAATATGCCACTCAGGCGAAAAACGTCAGAGGTGTACTGCGACTGCATGCCAAGATCGATACCGGCATGGGCCGATTGGGCGTTCCTCCATTGGAGGCAATGCCTTTCTTGAAATTGATCAATGAGTCCCCCCACATAGAATTGGAGGGTGTTTTTACACATTTCGCACGGGCAGATGAACCTGAGGAAACCGATACGGATATTCAACTTCAAAAGTTCAAATTACTTCTTGAAAAAATGGAAGAAAACGGGATAAGTCCACCTTTAATCCATGCATCCAACTCAGCAGGTTCATTGGCTTATCCTTCTGCGCGATTTGACCTGGTGCGAGCCGGCATTGCGCTCTATGGCCTGCCGCCATCCAATAAAGTTGCTCTTCCTGATGGGATCAAACCGGCACTAACCTGGAAAACGCGCTTGATCTCATTAAAAACACTTCCTGCAGGGCATGGCGTGAGCTATGGTTTCAAGTATTATACAAAGAAAGAAGAACGTATCGGGGTCATAGCGGTTGGATATGCAGACGGCTTACGAAGGCGCCCGGGAAATAAAGTGCTTGTGCGCGGAAAACGTGCGCCTGTAATAGGCAATGTCTGCATGGACCAGTGTATGCTACAGATGGACCAAATACCGAATGCCGAGATCGGGGATGAAGTGGTGCTGATCGGCAAGCAGGGTGAAGCTGAGATCACCACTACAGAAATTGCGGACGACTGGGGCACGATCGATTATGAGGTTGTCTGCGGGCTTGCTTCCAGGATGCCCAGAGTATATTTGAAATAGGGGGAAGATTGAGAAGGCGCGTTGACAGACAATGGGTTTTGCCTGAGCCTCTCTCAGAGATTGCTGATCAAAATTTGGCTGCCTACTCTCCAGTCGAGCGGCAGCTGCTCTTTAACCGCGGGATCATAGATCCTGAAAGCGCCGAAAAATTTCTAAGTGCTATGAACGAAGTTCATGATCCTTATCTACTGAAAGATATGGATAAGGCAGTCGAACGAATTCTGAAGGCAATTGCAGAAAACCAACAAATCGTGATCTTCGGAGATTATGATGTTGATGGGGTAACAGCGACCGCTCTATTGGTTGAGGCGATCACCCAATTGGGCGGGAAAGCCATCCATTACATACCGGACAGATTTGAAGAGGGTTATGGCTTTTCAGAAGCGTCCGTCCAAGGCGTGTTAGCCCTAAATCCCAATCTGATCATTACCGTTGATTGCGGTGTGCGGTCGATAAAGGAAGTGGATTTAATGTCAGCCGCCGGGGTGGATGTGGTCATCACCGACCATCACCAACCACTATATGATGTGCCACAAGCCTGCGCGATCATCAACCCCAGGCAAGCTGGAGACGATTATCCCTTTAAAGGATTGGCTGGCGTTGGTTTGGCTTATAAATTGGCACAAGCTGTTTCGAGTAAATTTTCGGACAAGAATTTAGAGGTCGAAAATTGGCTTGACCTGGTTGCCCTCGGTACCATAGCAGATCTTGCCCCTTTGCGGGATGAGAACCGGACACTGGTCAGGCGCGGACTTGACAAAATAAACGAGGGTAAACGTCCAGGAATCAATGCCCTGATCGCGGTTTGCAGGATAATCCCGGGCAAAGTGAAGTCAGATTCTATCGGCTTCATGCTTGGCCCAAGATTAAATGCAGCTGGAAGATTGAAGACCGCTGAAAATGCATTTCATCTTTTAATTTCCAAGAATGTAGAAGAAGCTGCACCGCTCGCGTTCTATCTGGATACAGAAAACAGAGAAAGGCAGACGATAACCCGAGATATACAGGCAAAGGTAGAGACTTATGCCGAGAGCGCAGATGAGGAATATATAAAATCCCTAGTCTTTTATTATGATGCGGATTTTAATGAAGGCGTTGTGGGATTGGCGGCTTCGCGCCTAGCGGATAGTTTTTACCGCCCCTCGATTGTCGGTGCTATAAAGGGAGATCAGATCCGTGCCTCCTGCCGAAGCATCCCTGAGATCAACATCACCAGCGCATTGGACGAGTGCGCGGATCTTTTGGTTAAGCATGGCGGGCATGCCATGGCAGCCGGTCTGACAATAGAAACGCGCCATGCCGAAGAATTTCACCGGCGAATGGTAGAAATAATTCAGAGAGAATTAGGGGGAAGAGAAGTTCAACCAAAAATAAATGTCGGCGCGGAAGTTGATCTGATTAACATAAAACCAATCCTGGTTGAGTTTATAACGCGCCTTGAACCCGCGGGTATTGATAATCCTTATCCTCTTTTAGTCTCAAGGGATGTTATGGTTAGCAATATCCAGATCATGGGCAAGGAAAGCAACCATCTGCGGTTTACTGTTCGAAGATCTATCGGGAAAAAGGGCGTTGACTATAAAGATATCACGTACAGCGCAGTTGCTTTTAATTTCGGTTATCTTGCTGAGCAATTGAAGGACGGGGATATGGTCGATATTTTATATTCCTACGAGATCAACGAATATAACGGCAACAGCACACTGCAATTGAATATTCGGGATATACATATTTTATAAACGAATGTCTGATTCAATAAAGAAAAAAGCCGCAGCTCTGGCGATTTTTGTAACTTTTCTTTGGGCAACCTCCTGGGTGCTGGTCAAACTTGGCCTGGATGACCTGCCGCCATTGACCTTTGCGGGGTTGAGGTACTTTTTTGCATTTTTAATCCTGCTGCCATTTGCCTTACGGAAGCAACAACTTGCCGAGATCAAAGCATTATCCAGTGCTGATTGGCATCTCCTAATTCTTTTGGGGTTGGTTTATTACACAATTAACCAGGGTGCAATTTTTGCGGCTCTGGCACTACTCCCCGCAATGGCGGTCAGCATGATCCTTTCATTCACTTCAATGGTCACTGCCGGCATTGCGATCCGCACACTGGGTGAAAAGGCCGGCTGGATGCAGTGGGTGGGCATACTGCTTAACCTGACCGGTGCGTACTTGTATTTTCACCCTATTGATCTTCCAAGAAGCCAGTGGTTGGGAATACTACTGGCATTTACAGGAATGGCGGCAAATTCTGTCAGCACTGTTTTAGGCCGTAAGGTAAATCGTACCGGAAAAGTATCATCAGTTGTTATCACTACGATTTCGATGGGGATTGGCTCTGCAGCACTTCTAGCAGCGGGAGTAGCTACGGAAAGATTTCCGGTATTAAATTTGAACCATATTCTCTTGCTTGGAGTTTTGGCTCTGATTAATACCGCTCTTGCCTTTAATCTTTGGAACGTAGCGCTTCAGAAGCTGGAGGCATTGGAAGCCAGTGTCATTAACAACCTGGTGGCTATTCAAATAGCGATTCTGGCCTGGGTATTCCTGGGGGAAAAGCTCAGCGGATTGGATATCTTTGGGATCATACTGGCTGTAAGTGGCGCGATGCTGGTTCAAATACGATCTAATCGACAAACCGATACTTGATCAACGACCAGAAGGCGATAACCGCATCCTGAAACCTGATCTTTTTACCTTCCGAATAATCGCGCGGATTAAATGAAATCGGCACTTCGTAAATGCGGCATTCCTTTTTTAATACCTTGGCAGTAAATTCAGGTTCAAAGTTAAAACGATTGGATCTAAATTCAATCCCTTCAATTGCCTTTTTTACAAAGACTTTAAAGCCGGTTTCCATATCGCTGAGGATATTGTCATAAAGCAAGTTGGTTGTAAATGTCAGGAATTTGTTGGCAACCATATGCCAGAACATGGCCGGGCGCCTGCCGCCACCCAGGAAACGTGAGCCAAACACCACATCGGCAATGCCCTCTTTGATCGGTTTCAGAAGGGCAGGGTATTCTCGAGGATCATATTCCAGGTCAGCATCCTGAATAATGATCACATCGCCCGTTGCCGCTTTGATACCCTCTCTGAGAGCAGCGCCTTTCCCACGGTTTTCTTTAAATTGGATCAGAGTCACTTTCCTGTCAGCGGAAAGATCTTTCAGGATTGCGGACGTGGAATCGGTTGACCCATCGTTAATAAATAGAATTTCATCCGCCAAACCAGTCTTTTTTACGCGTTTGAAAATTTCTTTGAGCGTGTTTTCTTCATTAAAAACAGGGATAAGAACACTGATGCGCATGATCCGATTATAAAGCAAACAACTGTAAAGCCAATTCAATGGAATGCTATAATCGCCCTAAATCCCCTTGGGATGGGCCTATGCATTTATTGGATCAATTGGAAAAGCCGGTAATTTTTGCTCACCGTGGAGCATCCGCGAGTGCCCCTGAAAATACCCTTGCGGCGTTTAAACTCGCAGTCCGGTTAGGCATGAAAGCCATTGAGCTGGATACCATGTTAAGCAGGGATGGAATACCTGTTGTGATCCATGACCATTCTTTAGAGCGAACGACCGATGGGCACGGGTTAGTAAGCGACCATGACCTTTCTGACCTCTTACAACTAGATGCCGGTCAATGGTTTTCGGATCAATGTGAGGGGGAGAAGATCCCAGTATTGCGTGAGGTATTGGAAGGAATCACTCCTAATATTCTGATCAATATTGAATTAAAGAATTATCATGCCCCGCATGATGCGCTGACAGAAACAGTAATAAAGTTGGTGGATGAATTGGACAGATGGGATTCGATTCTATTCTCTTCCTTCTTACCGATAAACCTCAGGCTAATCCGTAAACGAAAACCCGAAGCCAAGATCGCTCTCTTGTGCCCTTCCGGGATCGAAGGTTGGTTCTTTCGATCTTCCATTTATTTAAGGCTCTCACCTGAAATCATTCATCCTGCAGAGCGCAATGTTGATTCAAAATTTATTGAGCGTGAACATTCCCGTGGTCGCCGTGTGCACGTTTGGACAGTAAATGATAAAGTCAGGGCAAGAGAATTATTTATTAATGGTGTGGATGGGATCTTCACTGATGAGCCGGCTGCCATGCTGGAAGTGTTAAGATTATTACACCCCCGATAAAAAAATTATTGTGTATCATTAATAGCATGGAGAAGAAGAAATTAAGGTTAGGGACCCTAACCCTTGTTTTAGCTTGCCTTTTTACGTTCTCAATTATTGCCAACGTGCTTGGTCAGGAAAACGGCGATCTGGACATGGCTACCCAGAATGCTCGCTTAATGCTAACACGCCTTTCGGCTGAAGAAAAAGTAGGCCAACTTTTCCTCGTAACGGTTGATGGCCCTTCAATTCAGGCAGATTCACCAATCAGGGAATTGATCCAGAACTACCATCTGGGTGGTTTGATTCTTAAAAAATCAAATAACAACTTCACATCGTCGGATCAATCCTTAAAAGACGTTTATGACTTGATCAAGAGTTTGCAGCAATTTGAGTGGGAGAGCGCCAATTCCATGATCGTTAGTCCTCAAGAAGCGTCATTGAATGATTACGTCCCCTTGCTGATCGGAATTTCTCAATCAGGCGATCTATTTCCAGATGACCAGATCCTCAACGGGGTCACCCCCTTACCCTCACAAATGGCAATTGGCGCAACATGGGATACCGACCTTGCAGAAGAATCAGGGATATTGCTTGGAAAAGAAATGGCAGAATTGGGATTTAACCTGATTCTCAATCCTTCGCTGGATGTACTGGAAAATCCTTATGGCGAAGGTAAAGGCGATCTGGGAGTGCGCACTTTTGGAGGCGACCCATTTTGGGTTGGAGAAATGGGTAAGGCTTATATCAAAGGCCTTCACATAGGGGGCATCGGTAAACTCGCGGTCATTGCCAAGAATTTTCCCGGGCGCGGAGGATCAGATCGCCTGCCAGATGAAGAGGTTGCGACAGTCAGAAAATCATTGGAGCAGCTGAAATTAATTGAATTGGCACCTTTTTTTGAGGTCACCGATAATGCTGGAACAAGCGGAAGTTCGATTGCGGATGGCTTGCTCATAAGCCATATTCGCTATCAGGGATTTCAGGGGAATATCCGAGCTACCACCAAGCCAGTGAGCTTTGACCAAACAGCGATTGAATTATTAATGTCGATCAATCCTTTTACCTCCTGGAGACAGAACGGGGGAATTCTGGTCAGTGATGATCTTGGCAGTCCGGCGGTCAGAAAATTCTTTAATCCTGCAGGTCAAGCTTTCGATGCCCGCCAGATCGCCCGCAACGCTTTCCTCGCGGGAAATGATCTTCTCTATATGGATCAGCTTCTTTCCACTGGAGATAAGGATAGATTCGAAACTTACAAAAAGACCATTGAACTTTTTATTCAGAAATACCGAGAAGATAAAGCCTTTGCCACCCGGGTGGATGCATCTGTTCTCAGAATATTAACACTTAAATATCGAATTTATCCTGAATTTCAATTTGAGGCAGTGCAACCTGCTGAGAGTGGCATAGCTAACATCGGTTCAGGTGAAGAAACGGTTTATAAGGTATCAAGTGAAGCTGCAACACTCATAAGTCCAAAAATCGACCAACTTAATGCTGCATTACCTGATGAGCCAGGGATCAACGATCATATGGTCATCTTCACCGATAGCCTTTCGGCAGCCCAATGCGTAAATTGTGAAAATAAAGATATTGTTTCGATCAATGAATTGCAGAACGCAATCTCTAAATTATATGGGAGATCTGGAAGCGGACAGATCCAAGACCAGTATGTTCTTTCTTACTCCTTCACGGATCTTCAGGATTTTATAGAGAATCCATTTAACCGGGTTGAACTCGAGACTAATTTATCACGATCAGATTGGGTAATATTTGTAATACACAGCCAAAATCCTGACAGAGAAGGATCTTATGCCCTGCACAACCTTCTTGCAGAAAAACCTGAAGTGATCCGGAATAAAAATGTCGTCGTATTCTCTTTTAATACGCCATATTATTATGACGCGACTGAAATATCAGCCTTTACAGCTTATTTCTGTCTATATACCAAGATCCCTTCTGCTTTTGAATCAGCGGCCCGATTATTATTTAAAGAAAATTCACCTTCAGGAAGTTCTCCAGTTTCAATTTCCGGCATTGCCTACAATCTGATCAATGCTACTTCGCCAAACCCAAATCAATTAATTGAACTGATCGTTGAGGATCCTCTTTCTATTGTGCCGAGAACTGAAGAAACAAAGACGGTGAATGGCGGACTCCCGGGGTTTCAACTTGGGGACTATCTGCCGATAAGAACAGGGATCATCCTGGACCAGAATAATAATCCTGTACCTGATGGCACTGTTGTGAAATTCATGCTCAGCGAACAAGGTGAGAACCTAACGATCCAGCAAATTGAATCCACTACTGATCATGGCATTGCCAGAGCATCCTTTATACTTCAAGTGCCTGGCCGCCAGGAAATCAGAGCAATAACAGAGCCTGCTTTAAACTCTCAAATTCTTCTTATTGATATATCCGAAGGGAATGAAGCGATAATTAGTGCAATCACACCAACACCCGTTCCCACAACGATAATAAACAGTGACCAATTCCCGGTATTGGAAGATGCGGCTCAAAACATAGTTGAAATCCCTAAACAAGAGAACAACAGATTCATTGAATGGATATTGATCTCAGTGCTCGCGTGGGGTTCCGGTTATCTTTTTTATATTAATTCCTTTTTTATAAAGTTTCAGCGAAACCGTTTACTCATTTGCTGTGTGATTATTATCAGTGGATTAGCCGCTGGTGTTTGGGTTCTTGCAGGATTACCCGGAAGTTTTTCAAGAATCGGATTTACTGGATATTTTCTCTTGAGTGTTCTAATTATTATTGCAGAGGCGATCTGCGGAATATTGATGTGGATTCTCCAGGCCCAATTAAAGCAGGATCATAAATAATTTAGAAAAATACTGCAGCGATAAATCCAATCAGGGTTAATACGGCAGATGCAATCAATATATTACGGATCACCGGATCAGTTGCGTATTCTTTCATCAAATCAATTTCAGGACCTCTGGTTTCAATTGATGAAGTTTGCCCTGTGAAATAATCTTTTAACTGAATCATATTTTGTGGGCGTTCATCAGGATGCAGGTTCAAAGCCCAAAGTATAGCCCGTTCCATTTGCTGACTGATGGATTTATTAATCGACCTTGGTGGTTTAAGACTGTCAGGCTGGATGAACCTTTCACGCGCATCTGCAGGAGGGGTGTTGGTTAGAAGATGATAAAAAGTGGCTCCATAGGAATAGATATCACTGCGTATATCCGTATGAGCGCTATCTCCGCCGTACTGCTCAAGAGGTGTATAGAGTGCAGTCCCTTGACCTTGAATTATCGTAATTGTCATTTCTCCCGGGGCCAAAACTTTTACGAGACCAAAGTCGACCAATTTAAGAAGCCCGCTGGGCGTTAGTTTAAGGTTGCTAGGTTTAATATCTCGGTGAAGAATTGGGGGATCTTGGGTATGCAAATAAATCAGCGCATCCGCCAGCTGATACGCCCAGGCACGCACTTCTTTTTCTTTGAGGAATTTTTCTTGATGCTTTGCTTTAAGCATTAAAGTGCGCAAATCGTCTCCTGGCACAAAATCCATGACCAGGTAGTCGCGGTCACCAATGGAAAAGTAGTCAGACACTTTTGGCAGGTTGGGGTGGTCAAGGCGAGCTAAAACCGTTGCTTCCTGAAGAAATTGATCCTGTGCTTGTTTATTGAGCGATTTGCTTAAGGATTTGTCATGTTCAACTTCCTTTAAAGCGCAAAGCCTGCCTTTTAATCGCGTGTCTTCAGCCAGATAAATGCTTCCCATGCCTCCCTGGCCAATGATCCGTTTGATCTTATAGCGCCCTCGAAGAAGGTCTCCGGCTTTTAGAGGAATTGTCATATCATTAATTTACTAATTTACATTTTTCGGGAAATTTGCTATATTATACTTCGAGGAACAAGAAAGATTGTAATGAGGGAAATTATCAACGAATCACCGATCATACTTGCCCATAATGGTCCATTAAATGGAATGAATTGGACCTTGTCTCAAAAAGTCTCCATCGGCAGGGATATGGAATGCGACATTGTGATCAATGACCGCCAAGTTTCCAGGATCCATGCACAAATCAAAATTCTGGAATCCAATGAAATTCAGTTAACGGATTTGAACAGCAAAAATGGGACCTTTTTAAACGGAGAGTTAATATCCAAACCTGTTAAATTAAAAGATGGGGATGAGATAAAGATCGCGCTGGTCCAGGAATTTGTGTTTGTTAGTTCTGATGCCACCCTGCCTCTGGATCATGATCGATTAAGGGACCAATCGGTCTCGAAGAAATTATTCATTGAGAAAAAAGCTCGAAGAGTGTGGGTGGGTGAAAAGGAATTGACGCCGCCGCTCTCTGTTTCCCAATATGCACTTTTATCTTTTCTTTATGAAAATGAGGGGAAGGTCGTAACCCGTGAACAGATCGTGGATGCAGTTTGGGGTGTCGAAGATTCTATCGGAGTTACTGAACAAGCGATCGACGCACTTGTCCGGCGTTTAAGGTCAAGGTTAGTTAAACATGATCCCTCACATGAGTACATTATTACTGTGCGAGGGATCGGCTACATCCTACAAAATGATAATTTTTAGGGGATTATCCTTTTTACTAATCTTTTTTCTCCAGATTGGCTTTCATTGAAACTTTGAGTACTTTCCTGTATATACCTTTTAATTTATCATTTATTTCTTTTTGTGAAGGTTGATTTTCAGTTTGGGCAACAACATTATTAATCAAGGCCAAAAATTCATCATTGATCTCAGCTTTATTCTCTTCCAGCAATCCATCAACCTCTTCATCTGTTTTAGTATCCAGTAAAGTCTCCAGCAGTTTTACGCCTTCTGATGGAGAAGAGATCTTTTCAATGACGATCATCACTTGTTCGAGTTTATTGATTCGTTCCAGATCACCTTTCTTTCGAGCAAGGGATAATTCAGCTTCAAGATTCTGAACGAAAATCTCGTTGACAGAATCAACAGATTTCATTACCTCAGCTTCAATATATTCTGCTTGAATTATTTTTTCAAGCAGGGTTTTTGAGTTGTCGATTTCTTCTTTTAAGCGTTTATCAATTTCAGCAGTCATTGATAGAAGTTTTTCTCGCAGATCAGTCAATTTCTTTTTGTCAACAATTTCAACAGTTTGGTCAATTTTTTCGCTCAATGACTGGAAAAACGCATAATCCAAACCACTGCGGACATAACTGACAATTGTAGATAGACCTACATCTGATTTTAAATTAATGATCACATCAAGAAGCTTTTCGCGTGTCAGCCCATCTTTTCCAGCATCCTGCAAGGCTTTAAGGGCAGCTTCGGTTTCCTTAGCTTGCCCGAAGAGTTCTTTGCCAACTTTGGTGTTGTCAAATAACAACTGCTGAATTTCAATGAGTTCTTTCTTTGACGCTTCATCTCCCTGCGCAATGGTTGATTGAACGATCCTTGAGAATAATGTGAAAAAGCCGATATCAAAGAGTGATTCTTCATCTTTGATTATTTGAAGGCGAGTTTCCTTAGGAGAAGTGATCAGTTTTTCAAGCAGTTTTATGCGTTTCTGTTGTTCTTCAAGCATTTCTTTTGTAATTCCATCGGCTTCAAGGACCTTTTCGATCAAAGTCTGATAAGTAAACATCGACTGCGGCTGTAGCAGATAGGCTTTCCTTTTTTCCTGAGGAAGCGAAGTCATTACACGATTAATTAATGGCCCAATCTGTTTTTCCTGCTCGTTCAACGGAGCATTTAAATTTGGGGGAAAGAAAGTAAGCAAAAGTTCCTTATCCGGATCATGATAGACAATAGGAACTGAAACCATACCCTGGTATCCGCAAGAAGGACAATGCATTACATTGACAGCGTTCGATAATAATTTCTGTTTTGCCTGCGGATCCTGAACCAGATCAAAAAGCTGTTGAATCTCAACAACTACTGGCTGGCGGCAGTTAGGGCAGGTGGTTTGCGTTTTTGGCATTAAAAAGTCCTTTTAATTAAAATTTTGTTTGATTTTCATTTTCATCCGTTTCGATGGGAAGGGAAAAACAAATTTTCGCACCATTTTTGTTTTCCGGATCGATCCATATTTTACCCTTATGAGCTTCGATTATAGCTTTGGCTAAATATAAACCCAAACCAGCGCCTTTTTTGGTCCTCAACGCATCGGCAGATCGATAAAAACGGTCGAACACATAAGGGACATCCTGGGGTGCAATCCCATCACCTTCGTCACTTACACAACAGATGACGATGTCCTTTTTTGCCTGACCGCTGATCGTGATCTTGCCTTTTTCTGAATATTTAATTGAATTTGAAATCAAATTGCTGATCACCTGCTCAAGTCTCCCAACATCAGCCATTATCGGAGGGAAATTCTCAGGGAAATCAGTGGTGATCTCGTGCTTTTCAGTTTGTATTTGGAACCTGGTAGCAAGACGTTTGGCAGTCGCAGGGATGAAGAACTCGGTTTTTTTCAAAGTGACTCCACCTGCCTGAAGCCTGCCTGCATCCAACAGATTCTCAATTAACTGGCTTAATCTATCCGCCTCCTCTTCAATAACGTTTAAACTTTCATGGAAAAAATCACTCTCCCATTTGGCATCATCTCGAAGCAATGTGCAAACGTATCCTTTAATTAATGCAACTGGAGTTTTTAATTCGTGGCTAATGACAGAGATGAAGGTGCTTTTTAATTCTTCAGCCTGCCTGAATCGAGTGATATCCCTAACTGTGGCGATTATATTAAGGAGGATCCCTTCGGGAGATAAGACCGGCGCATAAGTAATACCAACAGGCAAAGGAGGGGGATTGCGTCTCTTGAGATCACCTTCAACATATAACTGCGCATGGGGAGTTAGAGGCCAACCACCAGCAATTGCATCCTCAAGCTTTATATCATGAGTTAAATTCTCAAACTTTACAATATTTTCGTGAGGCTGTCCCTGGATCTCATCAACCGGCATTGAGATCATCCTTGAGAACGCCGGGTTGCAGCGGTCAATCACCTGGTTTGGTCCAATAATAAGAATCCCATCAGCAGCTGAATCCAAAACAGTATCTAAATGCTGTTTATTTGTTGTTACAGTGGTGTAAAGCTGAGCATTCTTTACCGCAATAGCCGCCTGGCTGGCGAAACTGCCAAGAACATTCCGGTCATTGGTTGAAAAAATCCCCGCATAACTCCTAAAGATAAAAATTACACCCAAAACCTGCTGGCGGGTTACCATTGGAAGACCGACACCGCTGAGCAGACCGAGCGAGGCAGCAAAGGTAAGCCGATTTAGGATACGGTTGACCTCAGGGATTTCGAACTCTTCGGGATCTTCATATTCTGGAATTTCCATTAATAAGGGTTTAAGTTCTTCCAAAAATACCGGAGTTATGCCCTCAGATACTCTGACTTGCCATGAGCCAGATTCGCCGCGCAGTATTATCAGTCCTGCTTGCCCTGTAAGCATTTCAATTGATATCGTGAGAATTCTTTCCAGGAGTGCGTCAAGATCAAGCTCCTGGGTAAGCGCTCTGGAGATCTCCAGCAAGTAATCTCTTTGTCGAACTCTAATATCTGGCAGCATATTTTTTAATCTACTAGATTAAAGTATGATTCTGGTTAATATTGCCTTAATGAATTCTAAGATAAATCACGAAAGCCTATCTTTCAAATACTCAAGGGCGCCTATGAGACCAACATCATCTCCCAAGGCAGCCAACTTGATTTCAAGGTTCTTTAAAT